>Ga0153997_1000100_pt1 | contig 24769 bp, 22 predicted proteins | sample TSNC081MetaG_FD_104750 | JGI IMG/M metagenome (GOLD analysis project Ga0153997, IMG submission 104750) | Attine ant fungus gardens microbial communities from North Carolina, USA - TSNC081 MetaG | ecosystem: Host-associated > Fungi > Mycelium > Unclassified | place: USA: North Carolina, Lumber...
AGTTCATCGGCGCTCTGGTCATCTGATATTATAATCGCCAAAATTACCGCCAACACTCCCAGTTCTTCCGCCTTGAATCGAGTTAACAGTGACATAGACCCACCCCCTGAACTTGGGCCGGTGCTTGAAGCTGCAGTGTAACATATATATGTATCCACCTTAATTCTTATTACTTTAATGAATGCTCTTGCATTTTAGTCTGATACAAAACAGAAGCAGTTGCGGCATCCAAGCCATCAACTGCTATGAGAAAATCTATTGTATATCAAGATTAGATGTCAGCCTACGAGGGAGGAAAGCACTGCTGCCTTGGTAACGATGCCGACTAGCTGCTGCTGATCATCGATAACGGCGATCGGGTATTTAGCTTCGGCAGCGACCGGCATAAGCTCCTGCAACGAGCAATCTTCGTTTGTCACCGGGATATCCCGGATAATTGCCTCATTAATATTTAACAGACCGTTTCGCACCTGCATAACTCCGTCTAGCGTTAATAGGCCTAAAAGCTGCATATTATCATCAACCATGTAGACACTTGAAACTCCGTTTGATCTCATTTGCCCTAGCGCCACATGCCAGCCGTCCCCTTTTTTTACAAAGGCCGACGGTGAAGTCATGATCTGGCGTACCGATAATATTTTTGTCCTGTCAATATCTTTAATAAAATTCTCTACATAACTATTAGCCGGTTTGTCCAACACTTCCTCCGGAGTGCCGACCTGTACGACACAGCCATCTTTCATGATGGCTACCCTATTGCCGATTTTAAAGGCTTCATTAATATCATGAGTAATAAATACGATTGTTTTCTTAACCTTTTTTTGTATGCTGAGCAGCTCGAACTGCATGTCCCGCCGAATAATCGGGTCAAGAGCCGAAAAAGGTTCATCCATCAGGAGGATGTCAGGATTATTGGCTAACGCCCGTGCCAATCCGACACGCTGGCGCATACCACCGCTCAGCGACTGAATCGGCTGATCGGTCCAACCTGACAGACCAACAAGCTTGATCATTTCTAAGGCGGCCTGTTCCCGTTCTGCCTTGGGTGTTCCCCGCACTTCCAGCCCGTAAACGACATTTCCCAAAACATTACGGTGGCTCATTAAGCCGAAGCTCTGAAATACCATCGCTATGTTGTTACGGCGGAATTCCAACAGCTGCTGCTTGTTATATTTAGTAATATCGGAACCTTTAAAGTAGATCGACCCGGCAGTAGGCTGGTGCAATAGGTTAAGACACCTGATCAGCGTCGACTTGCCGCTGCCTGATAAGCCGATGATCGCAAATATTTCGCCTTGCGCTATCGAAAGATTAGCATTATAGACGCCAACTGTCACGCCGGTTTCTTTTTGGATATCGCTTTTGCCGGCGCCGGCCTGAAGCTTTTTAAGAGCCGCTAAGGTGTTGGAACCAAACAGCATCGTTACATTTTCTACTCTTAAAATTTCATCCATGAAGCGATCTCCTTTCCCCCGGCGCATTATTTTTTCTCAGACCAGCTTTGGGTAAGCCGATCCATAATGATTGCAATAAACACAATCGCAACTCCTGATGTAAAGCCGCGCCCAAGCTCCAGGCGGTTAATGCCGATAAGCACTTCCATCCCTAACCCTTTTGCCCCGATCATGGCACAAGTGACAACCATGGCCACTGCCATCATAATCGTTTGATTGACGCCGGTCATTATTGTAGGCATCGCCTGCGGTATCTGCACCTTAATGAGCGTCTGCCCCCATGTCGAGCCAAATGCTCGTGATGCCTCGACAACTTCCGCATCGACTTGCCCGATAGCGTGGCTGGTAAGCCGGATCACCGGGGGTACGGCATAGATAGTCGTTGCGATAACCGCCGGTGCTTGACCTAATCCAAAAAACATGACCGCCGGTATTAAGTACACAAATGTCGGCATCGTCTGCATCGCATCAAGTACCGGTTTCAAAATACTATTCGCCCGCTCACTGCCGGACACAAGCACACCAATCGGCAGCCCGATAAGCAGTGAGATGATAACGGAGGCGATGACGAGCGCAACCGTTTCCAGCATAAGTGGCCATAGTCCCACCATGCCAATGAAGAACAGCATGACACTAAAAATCAAGCCACGTGCCGGTTTACCGCTTGATTTCCAACCCCAGATACCGATCAAAATAATGATCAGCCACCAGGGAATGGTATCAACAACATAGTATATGCTTTGCGTAAAAGCTACTAATATTTCCTTGATAAACCTAAAGACAGAATCGAAGTTTTTACTTAAGTAAATAACTAATTTGTCGATGGGAGTACCTATATCGAATCGCATAACCTCCGGAAAATTCCAAATCCAGTTTGACATATATTCATCAACCTATCTCTTTAGTTCAATGCTTTTTTTACCTTTTCCGCTTGTTCAGCCGTCACCCAAGTTGTCCACAATGCTTCATTGTTTTTCAGGAACCATTTGGCAGTCGCTTCATAACTGGCCTTATTATCGGCCATATAGGCGAGAGCCTGTGCCGTCAGCGCACTTGACGTTTTATACTTTTTCAGAAACTCAACAACATCCGGTGCTTTTTCGGGTAATTTTTTCGAGACGGCAATCGTAACAGGAATAGCCGGGAAATCGCCGATCCCTGCTTTAAATGTTTCTTTATTATAAGGCGTATCTTGCAGCTTAACTAAATCGTATTTGCCGGTAAGCCAAGCTGGTTCCCAATAATAACCGACGATCGGCTCGCCCTTTTCATAAGCGGTGGAAAAAACAGCCGCCAGTGCGGCATCCGAACCGGGGCGAAAGTAAGCAAAGTCCTTATCAAACCCATAGCGCATAAATTTATTATAGAGTATCGTATCGACTTCCCAACCGGGAATAGCGCCGTAAATCCTGCCTTTGCCTTTTGCTTCCGGATCAGCAAATACATCTTTGTATTTTTTGAGATCTTCAACCGTTTTTAGACCTGGAGCCAATGGCTTGATGTTGCGTTTTTCGTCGCCTTCAATAACATACCGCGGCACATACAGTCCCTGAGCATTGTCGCCGTAGTTCAGTGATAATTCTAGTACGGCGCCTTGAGCAACATCGTCTTTATACATAGTTAGATTGTCCGTCCATTCTTCCATATGGATATCTACTTCATTATTCTTTAACGCCTGGTGAACTAACGTGCTGGTGCCACTCATTTCTTCAACCTTGTAAGCCATTCCGTTTTGCACAATAAACATAGCAACAGCGTTATGAAATTTGTTACTATCCCAGCCTGCATCCGCAAATTTTAGGGTGACATTCTGCTTTGACTGTTGACCATCACTTGCGCACCCAAATAAAAAGACAGTTGCTAAGCAGATCGTGGCAAGCACTAGTAAGGCCTTTCTTTTTAACATCGTTCTCACTCTCCTTAGTTCGCAATCAACAACTTAATTATAAGTTGTAAGTTGTTGATCTGTCAATAAGACACTAATTTTAGGAAATAAAATACACAATTAAAATTCAGCCTTCATTCATCAGTTGTTCAATACGCTTTAAAACAGTAGTATCGCCAATAACGAGAAATATATCCATGGGCATAAAGACAGCATACGGTCCCGGTGAAATAATCAGCTTACCGTCCCGTTTAATGCCGACAATCGTCGCTCCGGTTCTTTGCCAAAATTGCACATCGCCAATTATTTTGCCAATTAGCGGCGAATTACGCGGAACCTCAAATTCCATAATATGAATCGGATTAATGTTGCGCAATCGTTCACTAAGATCAAACATTTGCTCAATTCTCTCCGAAATTTCCTGATTAATTTGCTCCCGGGCATTAATTTTCTCATATATTTCGGCTTTGAGCACCCGCAAATCTTTGCCGGTATTATATTTTTCAATATAGCGCAGCGCATCGACCCGCGATTTTATCGTTACGCCACTTCCTGTCAGCACTTCAATAATCCCCATATCCTCAAGCAGCCGCAATGACCGGCGGATTGTTTCAGGCGAAACATTATATTCACTGGCAAGTAATGAGCGCCCCGATACTTTTGCCCCTTCTTTCAGCTCTCCTCTGGCGATCCGGCAAGCTATATCCATTGCAATCTGCGAATATACCGGCAGTTCGATATGACTTTTCATAATCCAGCAACACCTCATCATCATTCTAGCGACACAGTGATGGCAGCTCCTGTTTTGCGACCATCCTTATTATACCCTTATTTGTTTGATTATGTCTATTTAGGAATAAAGCAGTGCGCTGTATCGTAAAAGGACTCTTTTAAAATCTAAAAAGCCCACTGTAAAATAAATGTAAATAATGGTATAATGCTACCAAGGCAACCAAATACCACTGCGGCTAGGGAACGTTGGCGCGTCCCCTAACACGCGAGGTGCCCAAACACCTACACGTAGCAAGATTGCCCACAGCGGCAATATCTATTATACTTTGCATTCAGAGCAGAAGCAAGATTTTGCTTTTGTTATGTGTAATAGTATATGTTACTTGTGTGCTTTTTTTGCGCGCAGTAGGGTTTTTAACCTCACTGCGCGCTTTTTGGTTGCCTCAATGATAAAAAAAGGTGGGGCATGACGATGGAACAAGAGTTATATCACTTGCAACAGGAAATTGAGCTATGTAGAGCAAGGCTCAATCAAATGTCGATCGATGACCCCGAAATACTAAGCGTATCCCGCAAGCTTGATGTGCTCTTGGATAAGTACTTGCTCAAGCAATGTGTCGATAGTTGAACTGCTTTTTATCCGATGACTAAACTTCAGATGGGGTAAAACCCCATCTGAAGTTTAGTCTCTCTTTATCTTTTCGCCAATACTGCCCGGAAACAATAGAGCCGCCCCCAGATATCTGAAAATATTGCATCAGCCGGTAATCTGAAGTTTACGTCGCCGGCAAATTTCAATCCGAGGCTAGCGGCTATTTTCTCTAATAATAGTAAGTCGATATTAGGATAATCAAAAGTAAGAATGATTACGCCGTCATCCTTGAGCACTCTGGCAAATTCAGTCAGTGACTGAATCATTGCAGAATGTCCGGTATGTTCTAACACAGAGATACAGTATATTTTATCAAACATGTTATCCTGGTACGGCAACTTAGTTATATTAGCCATGCTGTATTCGATATCGTTTAAATATCTTGACGGAAGCTGAGCGGCAGCATCTTGACCAAATGTTGCCGCTATATCTTCGAGAATGCCGTTTGCCGATGTAATGCGCTCATCAAGATCACACGCATATACGGCCTGGCATTTGTCCAGCAGGTAGAATTTTAGCGGATGCCCTATGCCGCAAGCGGCATCGAGACAAACATCCTCCGGTTCGGCAAATTGTCTAGCCCATTCATATTCATAGCCCCTGCTCCACCAGATGTCAGGCAGTTCAAAGACAAAATTTCTAATACGATTATCTGATTGTTGAAAAAAGCGGGACAGCGATTTCTCATCACTGCTTTGTTGATAACTTTTCCTATTGCAGACACAAAACAACTCATGTCCCTCAAAATTAGTCTGGAGTTTATGCATCAACTCTATTTTTTCCTTCAGATTAAACGCAGGATAATTGGCCACTCTTTGCGACAGCAATGCCAAATCTTTTTCCAACCGGTTATACTCTTGCCGGGAAAACACTTTTACCGTTTCCAGACCGGCCTTTTCCACCAAGATACCAAGATTTTTTACAGAATAATGAAACAAGCAATCTTCTTCCCGATAAAGCGAGGAGTTATAGCCCCCAATTTTAGTGGTGAAACAATTGCTGTTCGGTACACTAAAGGCGATAATGCCCGCCGGCGCTAAAACACCGGCAATTTCTTGTAAAAATTCTATCGGATTGCGCATATGCTCAAGAACGTGCCAAAGCGTTACGACATCAAACTTAGTCTCTACTTCGATAGCGGCAGCGTTCCAGCAGCTGTTGATTAAGTCAAGACCGTATACGTCCGCCGCATATTCACACGACAGACGCGACGCTTCTATGCCGGTGACCTGCCAGCCTGCTGCCCGGGCACAGTAGAGAAACTCACCTGTACCTGAACCAATTTCAAGGAGTGACCCCTTCTCGGCAGTAACGAGCTCTAATAATGAGGTATTAAATGTTGCATGCTCAAGGAAAGTATTCTGAGCGTACGCGTCTCTCATCCTAACCCAAGCCGAGCCGTAGAGCTTATCAATTAATGTTTGCGTATCTAGCTGGTCAATATCACGCCGAAAAACAAGGTTACAAGTACCGCACTTTGCACGGTTAAAAATGTCATTGTCGTGTAAATCTACTATTTTTGCCGATTGGCATATGGGGCAGCAATCGATCATTCTGATTCTCCTTGTATTTATTTTTACTCTATCCATTCGACCAAATTAGGATTTACATCCAAAATTGACGTATATTGTTTTTTGATACCAAATAATGCCTCCGGATCTAGTTTTCGATAGCGAATGAATTTTTCTAGCCTATCTTTTTTTGATGCCCACCCCATATGCTTTAGCCGCAGCTCCGAATTGAGCGACGGCAGCGCCAGAATATTATTGGGGAAGCGGCCACAATGCTGTGGTTGTTCATTCCATTGGTACACGAAGTCAGAGTCGTACTTAACTAAAAAAGGTCTGTAAAAGTGGTGAGCATACCAATATCCGTCTTCACGATAGTGAGTGTCATTCCAAAAATCGTAGAGCCGGAACCGGTATGCGTAGATATCCGGAACAAGAAGCAGCGCCTTGACAGCCTGTGCAAATTTATCTTCAAAAATTTCATCTGCGTCTAAATTTAAAATCCAGTCCGGATTGGTGCTAACTGTCTCCGTCCACTGCAGCTTACGCAGTTCCACTTCGTTACCAAACATCGATTTCTCGTTTTTAACAATATAGAGCGGAATATCTGTCAGAATCTGCTGACAAAGTTCAATGCTGTTGTCTGTACTGCCGTCATCAATGATAACGGCGCGATCGATATATTGCTTATGTTGTTCGAGCGCTCTTTGCAAATAGCGGCCGGCCTCATTTTTCATGACCATTGACAGTGTAATTGTACTCAATTGCGGTTCCCCCCTCTCCCACTACTCGTTGCCTTGCCCAGGAATCGGATAGCCACACGCTTGTTTAAACTCTGCAACTTTTTCCAAATCTTTTTCCCGGTATATATGATAGGCAGGATAGTGTGTATCGGCATACAAAGGCAAGCCCAGGGACGCAGCCCGAATACAGAAATGCCGGTCTTCTCCCCAAAAGGTAATATTGCGCACTTCACTAAAATTGACACCGGCCTCCAATGCTTTCCGGCTAATGACCGTACAGGCGCCAAGTCCGCCGACCTCGTACGTTCCTGGCTGTTTGAGCATGTCTAGAAATTGCTGCATTCTGGAGGTGCACTCCTCCGGCGACGGATTTTCTCCCCGGTTATGGTAATATTGCCCGTAATGATCATAGATCCAGACCTGTGGCAACAAATCAGCATTTGGCTGCCAGCGAGTCCAGAAAACTTGTGAGATGATTTCCTTTTTCCGGCTAATTAGATGCTCCAGCGTTGCCGGGTGCAGCAAGATATCCGAATCGACGAGAAAGAGATATTCAGCAGCATTCATTAAGGCCACCTGAATAATTGAATTTTTTAAATCAGCCACTTTCCAAACTAGTTTTTCACTCCAATGATGTGTCGTATCATTGCAGATATAGGGAGTAACTGACTCGTAACGATGAATATTAACGTTTGGCGCCGTTTTCTCAAACTCTGAGAGCAGCTTTGACGATTCCGGATTATCATTATCGTCAATAAAATAATAGGCAACATCAAGCGTATCTTTCTTCAATACTTGCAGAGAGAATAAGAATTCTTTTAGGATATGAGGCTTTTGCCTGATAGGACAGCCAATTAGGACGCGTTTCCGATAATTCAATTTGCCTTTATGCCGCAGACTTTTCCGAAGCTTATCAAGCTTAGCATAGATATCTATTCTTATATTTTCATCGCCGGCTACTTCCATGCTCTGTTCATAATACTCTTTTGCCTTGCACTGGCTGCCGGATTTCTCGGCCAGGTAAGCCAAGTTATATAATACGTTAAAATCATGAGCGTCTATCTTTAGACCTTGGTTCAATACGCTCTCAGCCTCAGCGTAATTTGCTTCAAGAATAAAAATAATCCCTTTCATTGAGTACACGTCGACATCATACGGTGCTAGTCTTTCGAGTTCAGCGACGATCAGCTTGGCTTCATCAAGCCGGTTTTTATTGATTGCATTCCTAAGGTTACTTTTAATCTGATTCTTGTAGATTTCTAAATACTCCATCGATCTCTCTCCAGTTCATATGTAATTGCCTATCTGCCGGTCACAACTGATCATTAAGCGAAGATACTCATAATAGCTTGCTGAACCGTTATGTATTCGCTTGTTTGCTTAACATCTTCAATTAACGTATTAATTTTTGCCGTCTCACTATCGGCGGCTACAACAAGGGCCTGCTGATACTTATAAATTGCTTGATGCAACCGCCCTGTCTTATTGTATATATCAGCAGCCTGGCAAATCAGCTCACTATTCCCGCAGTCGATTGCTAAGCCCTGTGCTACGATATGTTCAGCTTCAGCAAATCTATTTTCGGCGATTGCGATTGCCGCAGCGATAAAATACACATCTTGCTTTCTGGGGAATGAAGTTCTGTATTGGTTAAAAATATCCTTGGCTTGCCGAATACAACCTAACTTGACCAGATATTTAAGTAATTCTGCGATATTGTGCTTATCATCTTCCAGGCACTCGTACAGCAGGAATCCCTCCCTCCTAATCAACTAGCCATTCCCTAATTTAATTAGTCCAGTATATGATGAGTTAAGTTTCACTGACACATTTTTTTAACACATTGCCGGAAGCTTCGGCATACCTTATACCATAAACTTATTTTTCTTTTAACAAAAGTATACATACTGAAGTGCTTTTAGCGCGCGTTTTAAAGCGTTCGTTCGAGAATTCAAAGATCGAACAGCGGCAGTCGGCAAACGAAAATAACCTAATCAACATGCGGAAAACTTAGGGGGCGGTCAATTTTGGGTTATGACTATATCGAATACTGGGATAACAATTACAAAACTAACGGAACATCAGGAGCGGGCTCTTATGGCTTGCTTGCGGAATTTAAGGCGGAGGTCATTAATGCTTTAATTAAAGAGCATCAAATACAGCGAGTCATCGAGTTTGGCTGCGGCGACGGCAATCAGCTTCAGTACATAAATTATCCTGAATATCTCGGGTTGGATGTCGCCTCGTCTGCTGTTCAATTGTGTGCGGAAAGGTTTAAAGAGGATCAATCAAAGAGCTTTATGTTATATCGACCCGGCTTGTTCTTCAATAAGGGTTACTTCCAGGCCGATATGACTGTGTGTATTGATGTGTTATATCATATTACTGATGAACATGATTTCCGGTGTACACTTCATGACATTTTGCAAGCTTCCACTAATCTTATCGTGCTCTATACAAAAATAACCGGCGAAAATATCCCGCAGGTCATCTGTACCATCAAAGATAGAGATATATTTCACTATCTGGCCGAATACCCGGAGTTTCAGCTTAAAGACATTGTCCCGCAGCGGCATACTGATTTATCGTCCGCAGATTTCATTATCCTGCAAAAAAAATCGTCACGGTGAACACCCGGAGCATTAACTGCTGAGAGTGGAGAGACAATAGAGACGTTCCTTTTTTGACACCTCCGCCACATGTTATGTCTGAGGCATTTTCTAAAGCCTTTCGCGCTAATATAGCGCAATTAGACGTTATGCCCGGCGTCGGCTTTCTCTCTGCCATAACCCTGAACACAAAAAAGCCGCTCCTACCCCTGTAAAGGAACTAGGAAAGCGGCTTTTGGGAATATTCAAAAAGGTACTGCTCACCGGCATGCCACGGCTAGCTTAATAATCAATCAACAAAAGATCTGACCCGCATACACAATATAACAACGCAAAAGGAGAACACCAGTCAATACCAGCGCAGAGTTTATCAATACTGCGCTTAGCGATAGCTGGCTCGTTACCGTCTCCGCACTTCCCTGTCCGGCGGTAAGACTAACTAAGTTTCCCATGCTTGCTCCGGTCTTGTGCAAAGAAGTAAATGCCAATATCATCGGTACAACGAGTCCGACCCCAACAACACCTATCCAAAAGACTTGCGCCCAGATGCCTACGCTAAGAGCCTGTTTGGCAACGATCGCGTACTGTCCACCCATATTTAACAATCCGCCGAACATAAGAAATAACGTAAGCAGCTCTGCCGGTATCAGTTTTGTATCTAACGACAACAAATACTGCAAGTTAGACTGGCCTACAGAATCCCGATATACCGTTACACCCACAGCAATACTAGCCGCTACACCGGCAGACATACCGGAAATTAAGAATAACAGCGGCAATACCGGCATGTTAAGGAGCGGTTTTGCTCCTATTGCCGAAAGCAGAAATCCCGTATACACAGCAATCGAGACTGCGAAAAGACACATGCCCCATTCTAGCAGACGTCCCCAGCCTTCAAACCATTCAATAACAGGAACAAGCGGCTTAAACCACCATTTTGCCCAGCCATAATCACACAAATCATCTTTGAGTACGATGGCCGCAAATAGCACCGCCAGCCCAGAGTAAACCATAAGCAAAATCACGCCGATAGACATAACCGAGTTTAGCTGATAATGAAGCATTAACAACCAAAACGACAGCGGTTTGCTAAGATCGACAATAAGCAGTCCCAGTCCGATTATAATGGCAGTCGGCGCCAATATTGCTCCCGCCTTTACCAACCCGTCATAACTCCCGCCTGACTTCCATTTGAGCAACAGCGCGGCAATCATGGCGCCGCCACTCATCCCTGCGATAAACAAATAAACTGCGATTGGCCAACCCCATTGAATTTCAGTATATTGCGCCACACTCCCCCATATTTGATCCATTATTGCCCACCTCCCCGTTTATTGGGTATATGGATAAGCTTTGGCTTCGTCCCCAAATGCTCTTTGGGTCTCATAACATGCCGTTTCATCGCTTGCCGGATTTCACTTTGCGGATCAGTAAGATCGCCAAAAATCAAAGCACCGGTAGGACAAACCGAGACACAGGCGGGTTTGTCGCCTTTAACAACGCGGTTGTCATAGCAAAACGTGCACTTATCGGCAGCACCGGTAACCGGATTAACAAATCTGGCTTGATAAGGACAGGCGATAACACAATACTTACAGCCCACGCACTTTTGTTCATCAACCGTATTAACCCCCACCTTGTTGGTATATGAGGCTCCGGTCGGGCACACAGGGACACAAGGAGCTTGGTCGCACATCACACATGATTGCCGTGTAAAGTCCATAGTCAGGTCAGGGTAAGTCCCTTTTGGCCCCTCAATCCTGACTTGCAGCCTATACACATCGTCAGGCACTTTATTTTCAGCGCGGCAAGCGATCGAACAGGACTGACACCCAATGCACAAATTGCTATCGAATAGCATGCCATAGCTTTTATCAGCCATAATAATCCCCCCTTATACCTTCTTAATTTGCACCCCGGCGGTGTGAACGGCGGTTGCGCAGACAGGCCCAGTTTTCGTAGGCAGCATGATATTTGAGTTGGCACCCTTCTGATACGCTCTTGTTAATTTTGGTGACATCCGGCCAAAACCAAAGTAAGTATACAACGTATCAGGACGCACTCCCTGGGTGACCAAGACCGTTGCCCTCTGTTTTCCTGATTTTCCGGTAACCTCAATTGTATCGCCGGTCGCTAAACCATACTGAGCGGCAGTTTTCGGATGAATCCAAATGCGGTTCACCGGCATTAGACCATATAGCCACGGCACATTGTGCGTGTGAGCATTAGTGTGAACCGCAACTTTGCCTTGAGTAAAGTACAACTCACGCTCTTCTTTCAATTTAACTTGGCGGTACACAGGAACACCTCGACCAAATAATTCTTCGACCTCTTTCGAGTGGAGCTCAATTTTTTTACTGCCGGTTTTTAATGCAAACAGCAGTTTATCGATAGTCCCCTGGGAATTAACCTGTTCGCGTGCTTCAGGAAACTTGCTAACAAATTCGCCTACGGAAGCTTTATCCCGCAAAAAGAGAGGTTTAATGCCGAAATTAATAATTCCTTTTTCTTTTGCCTCGTTAACAAGGTCGCCCCGCCCTGCCATTTGTATTGTGCGCAACTCTTCGATATCTTTCCAGGGGAAGTAAGCAGCCAGTCCAAGGTGCTCACCAAGCTCTTTAAATATCTGCCAATGCGGTCTTGTATCATAGAGAGGCTTAACGACTTGCTGCCTGAGGGTATAGGCAGGCACGCTGCCTGTAGCGTTATTAAAGCCCTCGTCCCTTTCCAGAAAGCTGCTTTCCGGCAGGACAACATCCGCATACCAGGCAGTATCAGAAAGGTATATGTCACTTACGACAAGCAAGTCCAGCTTTTTCAACGCCTCAATGACCCGCTCGCTGTTCGATTGACTGATTACCGGATTATTCCGTAAGACAAACCAGCCTTTGATCGGATAGGGCTGTCCGGTTAAGATCGCTTCCGGGATAGCCTGGACAACACCGTCGCTGGCGGGCGCCAGATAATGAGGATGACCTTTGACTCCAGCCCCATCCACTCTGGCCTGTGCCGGCTTTGGGTACGGCGGCAGCTTGGGACTTGCCAGTCCTGGAACAACATTATTACCGACTAAGTCATTAATCATTGACGCCGATTTCTTAAGGTAAATCCCTCCTGGGACTTCAAAGCTCCCAAGCAGCATAGTAGCAATGATCGAAGCCCGCCTAAGCTCAAACTCCTCAGTGGTAAAAGTCGTACGCCAGCCCCAATCGATAACAGCGCGAGGTTTGGCTGCCGCCATTTCCTTAGCAATTCTCTCAATATCTTGCTCAGCAATACCTGTCTCAGCGGCAGCCCAGGCCGGAGTCCTGTTCATAACAGATGCCGCAACCTCGTCGAATCCCACGGTATATGTTTCCACAAACTCTTTATCATATAATTTGTCACGAACTAGTACATGGATGATAGCAAGTACCAATGCTAAATCTGTCCCTGGTTTAATAGGATGCCATTCATGGGCTTTAGATGCAGTAATCGAAAAACGAGGATCTACCGAAACCAGCTTGCCGCCCTTGCGCATGGCAGCGATTACACTTCTGACCTGGGAGACATTAATCCCCTCAAAATAGTTCCGTCCTAACGATAATAGGTATTTTGTATTACTGTAATCAATCAATACCGCGGTCGTTCCAAAAGTCACTTCCTGCGCCACAGTACGGGAAATTGGGCAAGTTGACTCATGAGTAAACGTATTCGGAGAACCGTAGGCCTTAGCTAACGTATCCATATACGCTTTATGCGGACCACCCCGACAAGCGAATGCCATAGCCTCCGCCCCGTAATTATCCTTGATTTCCTTCATCTTATCGGCAATGAAGGAGTAAGCCTCTTCCCATGATACTTCTTTCCATTTTCCTTCCCCACGTTCACCAACCCGTAATAAAGGCTTTTTTACCCTGTCCGTATCATACAATTGCGATATCGCCGCACCACCCCGGGCGCATAATGCCCCTCGCGTCGCCCCCCAGTCTGGATTGCCGGCAATAAAGGTTGCGCGATTATTTTCAACCCTGGCCTCAATAGGGCAGCGTACAGTGCACATCTCGCAAAAACTGCGCACAAAACTACTACTTGTGCCGCTATTCGCGCCGGCTGACGCCTGGGCCAGCAGTTTCGCAACAGGATCTACAGCCGCGAGTGTTGCCAGAGCAGCGCCCGACAACTTCAAAAAAGCCCGTCGAGACAATTTTTTCCGCATAACTTACTCCTCCTCATTAATCAGTGCTGGTATTTTTATTTTAGCTCTTGCTTATTAAGTTGTTCTTGCACTGCCGACCATTAAAGATAGGGGACGTTCCTTATTTGTCAACTATGTGTTGTCAGAAAAGGAACGTCCCCTTGTCTTATCCTATGTCAAAAAAGGAAACGTCCCTGTAGTCCTTAGCAACCATGCATCTCCTTGACTTCGGTTAAACTGTAATATTTTTTTATAAAGAGAGACTTAACCAGGTGGGATTTTTACCCCATCTGAAGTTTAGTTGACCTTATCCGAATGTCTAGCCGCTCTTAACTCCCCTTGTAGAAGAAGGAGTTAAGACGCGGTTAAGTCATCGGATAAACTATTTAGAAATCTTTATTACATATTTTATACCGTTGTTTATTATCTCAGCAAAGTAACTATTTCCCATAATTGGATAAATATACGAAAAATTATGTTTTTTAATGAAAAATTAGTAAATATATACAATATCCAGGATTCAGGAAGAATAAAAATGACATATAGGGACGTTCATATTCCGTCAACATTTGGCAACTATTTCTCGCGAGACTCCAGTTACTCTTTTGATCTGCCGAATAGATAGCCCTGACTCTTTTAGCTTTATATTTTCTACCTGACTTCGTGTTACCTTTAAACATAAGTAATCATAGTATGTTATATACCACTACATTTTTTATGATTTTTAGTAAAGGAGGTTATTATGTATTCAACAGACGATTTTGATGTAAGTGTGCCTAAAAAGAGACATAGAAGAAGACGCCGCCGCGGTCATCATCACCATAAACCAAAATGTCCTCCATTTCATTGCCAGTGCTGCTTCCCTGAGCCGCCTAAGTGTCATTGCGGCTTCCCTGAGCCGCCTGCATGTAATTGCTGCTTCCCTGAGCCGTCTAAGTGTCATTGCGGCTCCCCTGATCTGTCTGCATGTAACTGTTGCGCTTGTATATCATTCGACTGCTGTGATTTTGGACCTTTTGGGCCATTCGGAGTTTTTGGACCTTTTGGTGTCTTTGGGGTTGGATCCTTTTGTAATTGCAGGTAGCATTCAGCTACAGCCTAGGGCCAATTATGCCCAGCGAGAATTGAATCATGAATTTTATATCAACCAGAAAGAAAATCAGATCCTCCTACCATGCGAGGATCTGATTTTTTAGTAACGAAAGCGAAGCTTTATGAATATATTATTAGGACACATATCTTCAGGAGGTATCTATATGGCAAAAATTTATAAAAGCTCGCAATCACCGATAACAATTAGTCTTTGTATGATAGTCAAAAATGAAGAAGCCACAATTGAGCGTTGCTTAGAATCAGTCAAGCAAATCGCTGATGAAATCGTCATCGTAGACACGGGCTCAACCGATAAAACCAAAGAAATCGTAAGTAAATTTACAAAAAAAGCATTTGACTTTGAGTGGATTAATGATTTTGCCGCCGCCCGCAATTACGCCTTCAGCCAAGCTACCCAAGAGTACATTCTGTGGCTGGACGCTGACGATATCTTTTTACCTGAAGACCAGAGCAATTTTATCGCTTTGAAATCAACCCTCAGCCGTGATTTCGATGTTGTCAGTATGCCCTACACGTTAGCAGTTGATGACAAGGGAAACATCTCGTCCCAGTTGCGCAGAAACCGGCTGGTAAAGCGGGCTAAAGAATTCCGCTGGATTGGAGCCGTACATGAGTACCTAGAGGTATACGGGAGTACGCTGGATTCATCTATCACCGTGACTCACCGGCCATTAAGTCATGACAGTGACCGTAATCTCAAAATTTATGAGCAACGTCTGCTCAAAGGCGAGCAATTTTCGCCACGGGACTTATACTATTTTGCCAATGAACTAAAAGACCACGGGCTTAATAACCGGGCTATCGAATATTACCAAAAATTCCTGGCGACAAAACAAGGCTGGGTTGAAGATAATATCGGCGCCTGCGGCAAATTAGCCGACTGTTTCTACTTGCTTAATGAAGTTGAAAATCAACTTAAATATATTTATCTTTCTTTCCAGTACGACACGCCGCGGCCTGACTTTTGCTGCCGCCTTGGATTCCATCATCTAAATAACAACGAGTTGAACCAAGCAATTTTTTGGTATAAAACAGCCACTCAGTTAGATACCCCGCAAACATCGTGGGGCTTAGTTAATTTTCAGTGCGCAACCTGGCTGCCGCACATCCAGCTTTGTGTATGCTATTCGCGCGCCGGAAATTATGAGCTGGCTAACAAACATAATGAGCTGGCGGCAACATTTATCCCGGAAGATGCCAGAATTAAGCACAATCGCGAGTATTTGAAAGGTATGTTGGGCAAAAAAGAGTGACCTTGTTTCAGCAAACTGAAACATCGGGGGTTCAGGCGGAGACTCTACTCCACCTGAACTGAAGCCGCCTGCAGAGGCGGGAGTCTTGACGCAATGTTTAAGATAAAGCGATATATATCAAAATCAGATCAGCAAATACGCGGCAACTGATCACCAACCAGCCGGTCGAGCAGTCTGACACCGCCAATACCGGTACGCAGGCCAACCTGGCCGACAGGCACAGACTGTACCCGGCCAATGACGGCTGCCTCTTTCCCATACTTATGGGCTTGCAAAATCGACAAGATTTCCGCACTATATGCCCCATCGGCAAAAATCAGCATTTTACCTTCATTCGCAAGATATAACGGATCATACCCCAATAAATCACAGACGGCAGTAACCGCAGGACGGACAGGAATAGCCGCTTCGTCCAACATGATACCTACCTTGGCCTGGAGGGCAATCTCGTTGAGCGTGGTGGCCACCCCGCCTCTGGTAGGATCTCTGAGTACGGCAATTTGCGGCACTGCCGTCAATAGCTCTTTTACCAGGCCGTTTAACGGAGCGCAGTCACTGCTAATTGCTTGCGGCAGCGTCAGGCCATGCCTTCCGGCCATGACGGCAACGGCATGATCACCGATACAGCCGCTAAGAATAATATCCTGCTCTGGCCGGACACTAAGCGGCGATATTGCACTGCCTTCGATTATTGCACCAATTCCGGCTGTATTGATATAGATGCCGTCAACCGCACCCTTTTCCACTACTTTAGTATCACCGGCGACAATTGCCACCCCGGCTTCCTCAGCAGCCAGGCGCATCGATTCAACGATACACCGGAGATCACTGAGCAAAAATCCTTCTTCAATAATAAATCCGGCTGAAAGATAAAGAGGAATGGCTCCCGTCATGGCCAGATCGTTGACTGTGCCGCAAACGGCCAGTTTGCCGATATCACCGCCGGCAAAAAACAGCGGCTTTACGACATAGGAATCAGTTGTAAAGGCTAGCTTTGTTCCTTGAACCGTAACTTTTGCTCCATCATGCAGCTCATTTAACGCCTCATTGGCAAAGGCCGGCACCATAACGGCGGCCACTAAGTCATGACTTAGTTTGCCGCCATTGCCATGGGCCAGCAGAATGCGCTCCTTGTTTATAGCTGCCACCTCCCCGCACCGTATTTGTACCAGGCTGCACAAGTGCCCTCGACCGACACCATGCACGATCCTACAGGGTTCTCAGGAACACACGTCTTGCCAAACAGCAAGCATTCTGCCGGCTTAATTCTGCCGCGCAGCACTTCACCACAACGGCAGTGCGCCGCCTCTGCAGCTGCTTCAACGCAGACCGGCACATGTTTACCAGCATCAAATCTGCTATACTCATCGTTAAGGACAAGCCCTGAGCCGGCAATGACCCCCATTCCGCGCCAAGCGGCATCCGCCGGACGGTATACGGTTGCCAGGACCTGCCGCGCTACCGGGTTGCCGTCAGCTCTTACTACTTGGCGGTATTGATTTTCCAGGTAAGCTGTACCGGAGGAAATCTGCTTGGCCAGGCTATAGACCGCCTCTAAAATCTCCAGCGGCTGAAACCCGGCAATAACTGCAGGTACATGATAATCCTGAACAACAAAGTTATACGGCGCTTCACCGATAATCGCACTGACATGTCCTGGCAATAAAAAACCGTCTGCCTTGATCTCATCATCTGTTAGCAGCGCCTTCAATGCCGGCGGCACCAATTTGTGAGCTGAAAGCATATAGAAATTTTCTAAACGCCGACTCGCTGCTGCCAATACAGTAGCCGCTGCCGTCGGAGCTGTTGTCTCAAAGCCAACAGCCAAAAAAATCACTGTTTTCGCAGGGTTGGCAGCGGCAATATCAAGGCTGTCCATGGGCGAATAGACAATTCTGATATCTGCTCCGTTTGCCTTTTCAGCACTGAGGCTTGACGACGAGCCAGGCACTCTCAGCATATCACCGAACGTGGCAACGATAACGCCAGGGTCTTGACTGTAAGCAATAGCAGCATCCAAATAGCTATTGGTAGTTACACATACCGGGCAGCCTGGGCCGCTGACAAGCTCTACCTGCTCTGGCAGCAGTTGTCTGATGCCGGCTTTAAAAATAGCGACAGTATGGGTACCGCATACCTCCATAAGACGTATTGGTTTGGTGATAAGCCGGCTAATCTCCCTGGTAAAAAAGGCGGCCGCTTGCCGCAACTCCTGATTCTGACTAGATCTCAAACTTGGATCAGCTCCCTCAAAAGTTCCAGCGTCTGCTTGGCCGACTCTTCGTCGATCAATTGAATAGCAAAACCAGCATGGACTAATACATAATCACCGACATTAGCATCAGGCAGCAGCATCAGGCTGACTTGCCGGGTTACGCCCTCTACTTCGATCGTAGCTAGCATATCTAGTTTATCAATTACTTTTGCCGGTACAGCCAAACACATCTCGCTTTACTCCTTTCTCCCCCGGATCGCTTTTAATTGCGTGTACTTGCCAAAGTTCCAGCTGAGCAATAACGGCAGCTACTGTCTTATCTACCATACCGGCGACAGTAGCTGTAAGCTCCAGCCCTAGCTCCAATGTTTCCGGTTCTACCCCGATAATGACGACTTCATCAACCCGTTTATCGAGTATCTCTAGCGTCACCAGCACATCTTTAATGCCCAATTCATGCATCGAGACTTTATCCTGAAAATACATGTTTACTTCCTCACCGGTAAAGCGGTAAAACGTGCCGGGTGCTTGACCGCCGCCAATCGCATCAATGACAAGCAGCTTGCTCGTCCCAGCGACAAACCGAAGCAGCTCCATGCCTAGAGTACCGCCATCAAGCACTTGAACATCATCTGGAAAGCCGTAACGCTGGTGAAGCTCTTCAACGGCTCTAACGCCAAACCCTTCATCCTGCAACAGAATATTTCCTATACCCAATACAGTTACTCGCTTCATTGGCTGACTCTCCCATCTTGACCTAGTTTACTGTTATTATCATTTGACGTACTCCGGTCGCATTCCTTTGTGCCGCTTGCGAAATACGGGAAAATTCTCACTGTAGTTATTACCACATTTTTTATAAATCAGGCAACATGTCTTCGGGAATGCTACTGTTAGCGTTAACATTCAACTAAGCTCTAATTCCAATAGACTATTTTGGCATTTTAGGTTAAACTAATCTTAATTTACAAATAAAGGAGTTGGACCCACAATTGGACGGAGACCCATCAATAAGCTTGGAAGTAGGAATTATCTTCCTCTTGATCATTGCCAACGGTATTTTTGCTATGACCGAAATCGCGATTGTTTCATCCCGTAAAGCACGCTTAGAAAGATTTGTCGCCGAAGGAAGATCAGGCGCCACAGCAGCGCTGGAGCTGGTCAATAACCCCACCCAGCTGCTGTCTACTGTTCAGGTAGGCATCAGCGCTATCGGGGTCGTAACCGGTGCTTATGGCGGCGCAACAATTGCCCAATCTTTAGCCTATTACGTTAAGCCACTCCCCTTAATTGGAGCTTATGCCGGCGCCATTAGCCTGGCAGTCGTCGTTACCGCAATAACCTATATATCTCTCATAATCGGCGAATTAGTACCGAAGAGGATCGCACTTAATAATCCGGAACCAATTGCCATGGCTATTGCCGTTCCCATGAACTTCTTCTCAAAAATGTTCGCTCCGCTAGTCACACTGCTCAGCGTCTCTACCGAGTTTACCTTAAAAACACTGGGTATTAAACCGCCTACAGATTCCGGCGTTACAGAAGAAGAAATTAAAATTATGATCGCCGAAGGGACAGCAATCGGCACATTTGAAGAAACCGAAAGAGAAATTGTTGATCGTGTATTTTGTTTAGGAGATATGAGAGTCTCTGCTCTGATGACTCCGAAGACTCAAATAGATTGGCTCGACCTGGAGGAAACTGACGAGCAAAATTGGGCGATAATCACCGATAGCCCTCATTCCAGGATGCCTGTAGCCAGAGGCAGTTTAGACGAGATTGTCGGTGTCGTACACATACGGGAAATTCTATCTGCCCGGGGCAGGTCCTCCCTGCCGATTGAAGAGAACATCCAACAACCGCTATTTATTCCCCGCAGTCTCCGCGCCTTCAAATTATTGGAGCAATTCCAGCAGACAGGCACACATATTGCCTTTGTCATGGACGAATTCGGCGGTATGGTTGGTTTAGTAACGCTGCACGATATCTTAGAGCAGCTAGTAGGTGACATGCCGGAGGAAGAAGATGATAATCCCGGAATCATCCAAAGGGACGACAATTCCTGGCTAATCGACGGCCTGCTCCCGATCGAAGAATTCAAGGAAGTGTTCGACATCAATGAGATGCCTGGAGATGACAAGGACCACTATCAAACACTAGGCGGCTTTATCACATCTTATCTTGGCAATATGCCCAAGACAGGCGAGACCTTCGAATGGGCCGGTCTAAAGTTTGAAATCGTAGATATGGATAGAATGAGAATCGACAAAGTTATCGTCACTAGACTCCCCTTGCCAATGAGCTGCAAATAACCGATAAGTAATGCCGGTTACGTAGGCAATCAAAGATGAGGCAGCCTCAATAGTTTTCAGCCTATTGATGCTGCCTCATTGTTGCCAAGTTGTAACTTCCGGTCTTTCACACAGCGCGCACTGCAGCTTTTATATTCTCTTTGACATCATAAAAAATGTTTCCACCGTAAACGCAGCTTCATACCAGCAGCAGCACTCTAACGGCAGTCGGCAAACTCTTTTTTAATAGCTGCCAATAACGCCGGACTGCTGATAATCTCATAGCCTGTGCAAGCCATGGCTTGTGCTCCCCGTACCAATGCCTCATGGGCATATTGGGAAAGAGTGGCACAGGCCATGTCGGTAGTATGTATCATAAGCTCAGGGTTGCCGATACCAATATAAGGATGGATTGCAGGAACGACATGACTGACATTTCCCATATCAAGTGATAAAGAATTAGACCGTTCCGGATAAACAGCAAGCTCGCCAACTGCCAGCAAATTACGGTTAAAGGCTTCTGATAATGCTTGGTTAGTACACATATCGTCATACGATATTCCATAGCTGCTGACAGTAAGCTCAGCCCCGGTCATGGCGGCCGCGCCCTGGGCGCAGTTTTTGACTTTTTTTACAACCTCGGATAAATATTTGCGCTGCAGAGCCCTGACACAAAACTGCGCAACAGCATAGTCAGGGACAATATTGGCCGCAACACCGCCATGTGTTATGATACCATGGATTCTTACATCAGAAGTAAGGTGCTGACGCAGGGCATTGATGCCATTAAAGGTCTGAATGACGGCATCAAGGGCATTGATGCCTTTTTCCGGCATAGCGGCAGCATGGCTCGAGCGCCCCTTAAATTCGAACTGAAGGCCATCAATGGCCAACGACCCGCCACTGGTATATGTTTGACCATCCGGGTGCACCATCATGGCGACATCAACACCATCAAAAACTCCCTGCTCGACCATGGCAACTTTAGCCCCCTCCACCTCTTCCGCCGGGGTACCTAGGACGACCACCCGGCCGCCGGACGCAGCAAGGGCTGTACTGAGACCAATACCTGCTCCCGCGCCCATGACGCCAATCATATTATGCCCGCAGCCATGCCCTATCTCCGGCAAGGCGTCATATTCACATATAAAAGCAATTGTTGGTCCCGGACGGCCTGAATCGCAAGCAGCCAGAAAAGAAGTTTCATAACCACAAATTCCTTTTTCGATTGTAAAACCATAATTGTGCAGCAGCTCAGTAAGCTTATCCAACGCTTTAAACTCTTGCATTCCCAGTTCGGGGTTGTGATAAATATAATCGCTTATGGCCCATAAATGTTCTTGTATACCGGAAATTTTCTCTACAATAATCTTTTTCACATTGAATCCTCCTCGGATAAGTATTTTGCGCTGCTGGACCCTGACATAAGACTGCGCAACAGCATAGACGAGCAAAATATTGGCCGCACCGCCGCTCATCTACCTTTATTGTGTAAGCAGCACCGGACAATAGGGTAATGCGACTATTTTTTATATCAATTATTTGTAATTTATATCCTAATCTGCTGATTATTGCAATATATTACAAAAAACACCCTTGTTAATTTTTTAAATAATTTGTAAACTATGATTAGCTCCTAAAAAGGGAAAACGAGCAAGAAAAGAAACAAATCATCCGTGCTTATTAACCCCAAAAAAGAAGAGGCAGAAGAAGGCAAAATCTGAATAATCACGATTAGCTAGATAATTAATATTGCCTTACTCGATTTGCCTTATTTCACCGTACTATTACGGAAAATCCTTGGAGTAAAAAGATATGACAGCAAGAATACGTTTGGCGATTGCTCCGCAAACAAGTCCAATCGCAAATACGCTTGCCTTACATTTATTGCTTAAGCCACACCGGAACAAGATCGACTGCTAAAACCAAGGCTAAGACCTATACAAGCCCAACGTGTAAAATTTTTGGATTGGTGGTGATTATATATCGCAAAGACACGCACAACCGAAAGAATATTTGACATAATTAAGTTTATCATGCAAAGATCCACGGGAACTACATTAGCTGAAATTCAAAAAGAGCTTAACATACCAAAAAGCACGTTGCACGGATTGTTGCAGGAACTGATTGAGATTAACATACTAAGGTCAAACGCAGAAAATAAATATTTTATTGGCACCAACTTTATCCAAATTAGCGCTGTCTGCATGTCGCGAATTAATTTGGTCAGAGAGATTAATATTGTTGCCGATGATGTAAGCACAAAAACCAAACTAACAATTAATGCAAGTGTAATTGAAGGCAAAAACGTCACTTACCTCGTTGAAGTGAAAGGTGCGGAAAATAATCCTTTTACCAACAATGTAGGCTTAGTATTTCCGGCCTATAGTTGTTCTATGGGTAAAATGCTGCTAAGCGACTATAGTGATGATGTCATCAGAAAATTCTACGAAAATGAAGTGTTTGAAGTTTATACAGATCGTACAATTAAAAATGTTGATGAGCTTTTACAGCAAATGAAGTTAATCAGGTCGCGGGGTTATGCGACAGATTTCGGCGAATTCTCACCCTTTATCGGATGTTTAGCTGTCCCCGTCTATATGAAAGACAAAATGGTTGCCTCAATGAGTGCCTCGATACCGATAGGCAAGCTGACCGACGACTATATAGCCGAAGTTTCTGCCGTCCTCCTACAAGCTTCACAGGAAGTAAGCAAGCGGCTGGGCATGATCACCGAGTGAACTTGTTTCAGTAAATCTGAAACATCGGGGGTTCAGGTGGAGAGTCTACTCCACCTGAACTGAAACCGCCTGCAGAGGCGGGAGTCTTGACTCAATGTTTAAGATAAAACGGCGACAGCGTAACTGTGCTTTCTAAAAAAGCAAGTGTATAAAACAAAGCATTATGCACTTTGTAGGATTGTAACTATTGAATAATTGGCGGCCTGTTATTAGTCATCTTGGGAATGTTATACGCTAAAAACATTCCCAAGATACAAAGACCGGTCAGAAACAGAAATATATACTTGTATCCCATGGCACCATAGGTGTCGATCCATTGGCCGAACATAGCGTGGAAAAACAAGTCGGGTGAAAAGCCGATAATGGAGGCAAGCCCTACGACAATACCAGTTAGCCGCCGGGGAATTTTGCACTCCTCGACAATGGAAAACGCAATGCCATACATCATTAAAGACAGTGCCCCCGGTACTAGCGACAACGCGATAGTCAGCGCTTGGCTGGTATCGGCGGGCATAATGTAAAACCCGGCGAAAGACACAGCCAGCAGGGTCATTACTATCAGAAACCATTTAGAGGTCGACTGAAATCTATCGGCAATGAAACCGCCCAACGGTGCACAAAAAAGCAAGAATAAATTTGTGCGGATAACCCCTAAAGTAGCCGAAGTCTCAACCGAAACTCCCATAACATCTGTTAAAAACGGGACAAAATAGGTGCAACTGCTAAACAGCGCAAACGCACAAAATACTGTAAAGGCTATGAGCCAAACGATGGGAGTTTTAATTAAAGGCAGTATTGCCGCAAAAGAGAATCTTTCTTTCTCTTCATCGTTGCTGTCACCGTCTTTAAAAAACAGAGCGACGGCTAAGGCCGAAAGCGCCGTCGCTGCAATCGACACCAGGATAACGGCTCGGATACCGGCTGCTGCCCCCATTTTTTCATTTACATAGGCAAAAGCGGCTACGGTTATAAAGCCGATTATTGTATTCACAACACCGTTGCCTGCATAGTAAAGCCCATAGACCTTTCCTTGCTCCTCAGGCGTCCCTATCATGCGGACAGCTTTAATAAGGGATGCCCAAAAAACAAAGGTTGTCGTAAAGGCAAACATAAACCATATACCCATAGCCACTTTATAGTTGAGGGACACTGCTAATATCAGGCATAACGCACACTGACACACCAGCGAGACTACCAGGACTTTTTTAGGCTTATATCTATCGGCTAATATGCCGCCCGGAATATACGAAAAGATACAGCCTAACGCATAAATCGAATAGAAAAACCCTAACTGCTCATTGTTGATCCGAAAGGCCTCCAGCATCGGGGTTTGGAAATAGAAGCGCATATAAGGGATATAAAAGATTGAGCCGCCACTTAACGACAGAGCTGCAAT
>Ga0153997_1000101_pt1 | contig 24739 bp, 20 predicted proteins | sample TSNC081MetaG_FD_104750 | JGI IMG/M metagenome (GOLD analysis project Ga0153997, IMG submission 104750) | Attine ant fungus gardens microbial communities from North Carolina, USA - TSNC081 MetaG | ecosystem: Host-associated > Fungi > Mycelium > Unclassified | place: USA: North Carolina, Lumber...
ATAAACTATTTTTACAGATTATATTATAATTTGATCTTAATAGTATTTTTTTGGGGCTGCGTGCTTAAACGTTTAATATAAAATAAAGTAGCAGAAAAGGAGGTGTATGGCATGATATAGATAGGAATGTTCTATTTTTTTCTAAAAAAGAAAAGAAAAATCAGATTGCAGCCTATGAGAGTAGGTAATATATTACCCAAAAGGAGGATAATGAAATGAGAAAGAAGTTATTAGCCCTAATGTTGTGTTTAACTATGGTGATGTCAGCTATTGTTGGATGTGCCAGTGAAAGGACTGTTTCTAATACCGAAAATACCAACGGTGAAAGTGAGAGCACGGTTGGTGAATCCGATTCAGAAGCGGAGGCTGTTACAACAGTTGGACCTGATTCAGGAACGCATATGGACATGTGGGTCTTTGTAGAAGCACACAATACTTTTTATGCAGGTATGCTGGAAAAATGGAATGAAGAAAATCCTGACAGACAGATTCAGATTACATTTACTACATATCCTTATGCTGATATGCATAATAAGCTGACTCTATCGATTCAGTCGGGTTCAGGTGCCCCGGATCTTTGTGATGTGGAGATCGGTCAGTTTCCAAACTATATGCTGGGTGAAGTTCAGTTTTATCCGTTAAATGATGCGATGGAATCCTATACGGACGATTTAGTGCAGTCCCGTCTTGATATTTACAGCAAGGATGGACAGTATTATGGTGCGCCTACTCATGTTGGTGCAACCGTAATGTACTACAATGTGGAGATTTTAGAGCAATACGGTATTGATTATACAGAAATTGTCACATGGGATGATTATACCGCTGCAGGTGAAAAATTAATGGAAGCTTCCAATGGAGAGGTAATGATGACCTCAGTGGATACAGGAGGAACGGACTGGTTATGGCTTGCAATGGCTGAATATAAAGAGGACTGGAGCGACGGTTCTGAAGAAGGGACTGTAAATGTGGAATTGGAATCAGTTAAAAATATGCTGACGATGCAGCAGGAATGGTTAAATTCCGGGATCGCTATGGTTTCGCCGGATGGCCACGTTGATTTAGAGGCCGGCTACCAGAACATCATTGACGGTAACATTGCTTCATTTCCGAAAGCAATGTGGTATATGTCGCGATTTATCAATTATATGCCTGAGATGGAAGGGAAATTTGCCATTGCACCCTGTCCTGTATTTGAAGTAGGACAGCCGCGTTCCGTCGGCGTGGGCGGCACCGGCACAGTCGTTACGAATCAATCAGTGGATCCGGAACTTGCAGCGGATTTTATCACATTTGCAAAGTGTTCTTATGAAGGTAATTTAGGCATTTGGGAGCAACTGGGATTTGATACCTGCAATACATCTATTTGGGAGGATACCCAGATCACACAAGACACATCGAACCAATATATTTCATATTTTGTGACAAATCCTTTTGATGTGTTGAATGAAATCAAGGATGAGATTGGTAAAATCTCTGTTACTTCAGTTACACCTTCGATTAATGAAGTTATCAACTTGACCACGCTTAACAAAATATTGGAAGAAAGCATGGATGTTGAGGAAGCCCTGTCCGAGGCGCAGGATTTAATCGAGCTTGAACAATAACCTAACTGTTGAAAACAGGATTTTGAGGGATTAAGTGAAGAAGGAGATGTCAGAAACTTATGTTTGAACTCTCCATGTTTAAACTAGAGGAGGTTGGAAAAGGTGCGTATTAAAAAATTCTTTTATTCAGAGAAGGCAGCCCCTTATGTATTTGTATTACCATTTATATTAAGCTTCGTTTTCTTTTGGATTTATCCATTGTTCAGTACGGTAAAAATGAGTTTTCAATCGATTCTTCCTGGGCAAGTTGAGTGGGTTGGGATTTCAAACTATACAAAATTATTAAAAGACAGCGTATTTCATTTAGCGATTGGAAATAGTATAAAATATACGCTATGGACCTTGGCACTGCTGATTCCGTTTCCAATGCTTTATGCAGTATTGATGGATAGTAGCCTGATCAAGGCTAAGGGCATCTGGAAAGCGGTTTTGTATCTTCCTGCCTTAACGTCTGTGGTTATTTCCGGTACTTTGTTCCGGCTCATGTTTTCAGAATATGGCACCGGGCAGATGAATATACTTTTGCAATGGCTCGGTCAAGGTTCAATTTCATGGCTGAAGGGCGAAAATACGGCGATATTTGCACTATTGACCCTTGCCTGTTGGAGATGGACCGGTGTCAATATGCTTTATTTCTTATCTGGTCTAAAGGGGATTGACAGTACTTTGTATGAATCTGCCGACATAGATGGGGCAGGCGCATGGCAGAAATTTTGCTACATTACAATTCCATTACTAAAACCTACAACCATCTACGTATTGACTATTAGCGTATACGCAGGATTAGCAATGTTCTTAGAGAGCTTTATGCTATGGGCAGGGAATAATTCGCCGCAAAATATTGGTCTTACGATCGTAGGTTACTTATATAGGCGCGGTATTGAGAAGAATCAGTTAGGTTATGCTTCAGCAGTAGGTTTGGCACTTCTTGTTATTGCACTTGTGATTAATGTTGTTCAATTAAAAATAAATGGTACTTTTAAGAAGGAGGATTGATGATCGAAGTGAAGGCAGAAGGCAAATCTTTTCATAAAAAAAAAATAGGGATGAGAAAGAAACATAGAATATTAAGCATTATTTCTACCGCTTTTTTTTCAATCCTTGGACTTATTGTTATTTTTCCTGTATTTGCAGGTTTGCTGGCATCTTTTCGCCCGGGGCAGGAGCTTATTCGCAAAGGACTTAGTATTAATCTTGATTATTCTTCGATGACATTATCAAATTATACATATCTTTTTTCTGGCAATGCAGATTCAAAGAAATATTTTATGTGGTTCAAAAACAGTATGGTATTGACGCTGCTTACCGTAGTGTTGACATTGATTATCTGTTATTTTATAGCATATGGTCTTTCTATGTACGACTTTAAATTACGAAATTTTTTATTCTTCTTAGTTATTGCAACCATGATGGTACCGTTTGAAATTCTTATGCTTCCCTTATATCAGGAAATGATTGATCTGGGTTTGATTAATTCGACAGCGGGTGTTATACTGCCAGGGTTGTGCGGTGCTGCAACGATTTTTTTCTTTCGACAATACATGCTGGGTCTTCCTAAAGAACTGCTGGATGCAGGAAGAATTGATGGTGCAACGGAATATGGGATATCTGTAAAAATCATGCTGCCTATTACAAAGCCTGCATTTGCAGCAATGGGCATTTTATGTGCAATGGGATCATGGAACAATATGCTATGGCCTATGCTGGTTTACAGGGAGGCAAGTAAGTTCACATTACCTATTGGACTGAATACCTTATTAACACCTTATGGAAATAATTATGACTTATTGATAGCCGGATCCATATTTGGAATTATTCCTATTTTTATTGTATTCCTTTGCTTCCAAAGGTACTTTATTGAGGGCTTGACGGTAGGAGCTGTTAAGGGCTAAGTGCAATTTATTACATGAAAATTTTAAGAATTAAACTCCAAAGGAACGAGTGTTGAAACTCCAAATGCGTATTGAGAAGGCGGTGCAAAGCGCAATACGGCGAAAACCTTACGTTGCGCCGCTCTTGGGGGGCGAACTCCGGAGACAGAGGAGCCTCCCAAATAAGATGAAAGAACCAATATTTAAAAGTGTGCCGAAAAATGGAAAGTATTGGCCAGGTCATAATAGTTTTACGGTTGGTGAGGATAATGTATCGGACGTATAGGTTTACCATGCCAGAACGTATACAAAGATGGACGGAGCCCCTTTAGATAACCCTGACCGGCATACATAAGCAAACATGTTTACATGGGATGCAAATGGTTTTCCTATATTTGGTGAACCTTAACTAGTTTCTAAAATAGCTGAGGAGGCTAATTATGAAATTCATATCAAAACGAAAAATTACTATATTATGTTTATCTGTGCTTCTGGTTATGGCAGTGGTATTTATAGATAAAAGTTTAAGTGAAGCATCATCTGCAAGAGCGGGCAGGGTATCCGTACATGATCCCGCAATCTTATCCGTAGCAGATGAAAATGGAGAGTATACCTATTATATATTCGGCTCTCATCTGGCACAGGCAAAATCGTATGATTTATTGAATTGGGAAGCCCTGTTCGAAGTCGAATATGAAAATCCCGACAGTAATCCAATTTATGGTAAATTAACGGAAACCTTTGCAGAATCTTTTCTATGGGCTGGATATGATGATGCGGATTGTAAAGGCAATTATGCCATCTGGGCGCCGGATGTTATTTGGAATGCGCAATATGAATGGAAAGATGGTACAAAAGGGGCATATATGCTGTACTATTCGGCTTCATCGACCTGGCGTCGTTCCTGTATCGGATTCTTGGTATCTAAAGATATCGAAGGTATTTATGAATATGGGGGAACCGTTGTTTATTCGGGATTTACGGCTGTTGATGCCACAGATGGAAGTGAACGCAATGTAAATTATGTGAATACCAATATTGATGAGCTGATTGAGGATGGTACGCTTTCGGGGTTCAGCGACAACTGGGTAAAAACGGATGGAAGTGTATATAATTCCAATTATGCGCCGAATGCAATCGATCCCGCACTTTTTTATGATGAAAATGGAGCACTCTGGATGGTATATGGATCTTGGTCCGGCGGAATCTTTTTGCTGGAAATAGACGAATCTACAGGTATGACAATCCATCCGGGTGAGGATTCCACAACAGAAGACGGAAGGGTGATTGACCGTTATTTTGGAACAAAGCTGTCTGGAGGATACCATAAATCAGGTGAAGGACCTTATATCGTATATGATTCAACTGCCGGATATTATTATTTATTTGAGACTTATGGGGGTCTGGCTGCAAATGGCGGATATAATATGCGACTATTCCGGTCTGCGAGTGTGACCGGTCCTTATGTGGATGCTCAGGGAAATAAGCCAATTTTTGAAAGTGATACAAACAATGCAGACTATGGCATTAAAATAATGGGGAATTACTCGTTTGACAGTCTAAATTATGCTTACAAGGCGGAAGGTCATAATTCGGCCTTTATTGATGAGAACGGACAATGGTATCTGGTATATCATACCCGGTTTGACCAAGGCACCGAGTATCATGAGGTAAGAGTACATCAGATGTTTATGAACGCAGAAGGATGGCCGGTTACGGTTCCATATGAATATGTAGGGGATAGTATAAGCGAATCCGGTTATTCTCAAGATGAAATTATCGGGCAATATCAATTTATAAATCATGGTACAGGTTATGGAGCAGCCGTTTCGGATACTCTTGGAGTTTCTTTAAATAGCGATGGTACAGTTACAGGAGATATAGAAGGAACATGGAAAATCACATCAGACTACTATATGACCATGACAATTGGCGGTGTAAATTATAGTGGTATATTTTATAAACAATCCGATGAATCTGATGAAGGGGAAAAAGTGATGACTTTTTCTGCAACGGGTGAAAATAATGAAACCGTTTGGGGAAGTAAGGTAGATTATAGTGATGAACAGTATGTGCAAATGGCAGCGGATCATCTGGATATAGATACATATACAATTTCAGACCTGAAATTGCCGGATGGCGCTTTATTTGAAGTCTCTATTAATTGGTCATCCAGCAATGAAGATCTCATCTCTGGTTCAGGAACCGTGACAAGGGCAAATACCAATCAGACAGTTACCCTGACAGCTACGCTCATCAGGAATGCCGCCGTTCTTACAAAAACTTTTGAAGTCGTGGTTGTTGGAACCTGGAATTATTATGAACCTATATATTACTATGATTTTGAAAGTACTGACAATGGTTCATCTATTGAAAACAAAGGCAGTAAAACAGAAAACAGTGATGCCTCTTTAATAGGAACTGCCAAAGTGGTAACCGATGAAGAAAGAGGTAATGTACTGGAAGTCAGCTCTCAGGATGCCCAGGTCAAAACAAATTATATGGCATTACCAACGGACATTTTTGATGGGATTAAAGGGGGCTATACGATTGCCATGTGGGTTCAGACAGATAGGGATTTCACATATGATACCGGCCATAGTGCTTTGTTTGAAGCAAATGCGGGAGGTGCCGGTGCTTATCCGATGACTCGGATCAGTGCGAACTTGTTCAGCCGGATTAATTCCAATGGGGCATGGGCCGATGCGGTCAATCCTAAGTCAGCATTATCGGCAGATACATGGCATTTTGTGTCATATACAGTAGGTAAAGAAGGATTATTCGTATATTTGGACGGCAAATTGATTGACCATGTACAGGCAGATCTGGAGGTTTGTTTTGCTGGTAATTTGCTGGCCACTATGACGGATGTACGCGTGGGAAGTGGGAATATATGGAATGATGTAGATATTTCTTATGGAATCTTTGATAATGTAGCGGTATATAGCAATGCCTATAGCGATGAAGAGATGGAGATGTTGTATTTGGCTCAGTTAATTACAGGTTATGAGGAGATAACGGGGATACTAGGATATGCCGGGGAAGAGATTACAGGTATACCATCAGAAATTTCAATAGGTTTTAGCGATGGTTCTACTGCAATAGCGTCTGCTGAATGGGATATTACTACTGTGGATGCAGATATACCTGGAAGCTATATAGTGAGTGGAGTTTTGCCTCAATATGCGAATTATAAGGTGGAAGCGGAGATCATTATATTAGAAAACAAGATTGAGAATGTTATCCTTCCGGTGTCACGGGCAGAAATTTATGAAGGAGAATCCCTCGCACTGCCTGGTACAGCAAATGCCGAATATACAAGCGGTACGTTTAAAGAGGTAGTAGTGACCTGGGATTCTATAGAGATCTCTGCTGCAGGTACTTATACGGTATTTGGGGTTGTAGAAGGTTATGACGAAGTGTTAAGCTTTGAAGTTATTGTAAAGAAAAAAGCAGAAGAGACACAAACTAAGGAAACAAAAGATAGCAATACTGATGCTGAAACTACGGATACAAGCAATACAGAAACTGGAAGTACTGATACAGAACAAACCAGAGTATCGGATACAACGGAAATAAAAACAAATATTGGTAAAGGAAGCCCGGTTAAAACTGAGGATACTGCATCTGCCAAATCTGCCCTAATATTAATGGGTCTTGCAACAGTTGTTGTAGTATTTTATAGGAAAAAGCATATAAGATGATAGTGCGTTTGTAGTAATCAAAGACATCGGTGCGGCAATTAAAAAGATAAGCACCGGAAAAGGCATAACCTTATTTTTGGTGGAGCAGTATTTGAATTTTGTTTTGGAGTTTTCCGATTCGCTGAACATTATGGAGAAGGGCAGAATCGTACTGTCTGGCAAAACAAAGGAGTTTGAAACGTGAAATTCAAAAAATTTTAGCTGAATAATCGAGGAGGTAATTTTCGTGAAACTGACACCCAGGGAAATGGAAAAGCTCATGCTGCACACGGCGGGTGAGCTTGCCAAATCACGCAAGGAAAAGGGATTGAAGCTCAACTATGCTGAGGCGGTGGCTCTTATTTCGTCCGAGCTTTTGGAGCTTGCCAGAGAGGGCAAAACCGTTAAAGAACTTATGAGCATGGGGCAGGAAATACTAACCGCCGATGAATGTATGGACGGCGTACCTGAAATGATGGACGAAGTGCAGATTGAAGCCACCTTTGAGGACGGAACAAAGCTTGTTACCGTTCACAATCCCATCAAAGGAGGCGACGCAAAATGAAACCGGGAGAAATCATCGTAAAAAATGAGCCTGTTGTTATCAACGCCGGACTAAATACCAAAACGCTGGTTGTAAAAAACACAGGCGACAGACCGATACAGATCGGCTCGCATTTTCACTTTTTTGAGGCGAATAAATATCTAGTGTTTGACCGTGCTCAGGCTTACGGCTACCGTCTTGACATTGCTTCCGGCACAGCTGTCAGGCTTGAACCGGGCGAGGAGAAAACCGTGGAGCTTGTAGAGCTTTCGGGCAAAAAACGTGTGTGCGGCCTGAATAATCTGACCGATGCACAAACAAGCGCCGCAACAAAATCCGCTTCTCTGCAAAAGGCGGCATTAAAAGGCTTTGCGGGAAAGGAGTCTGACTAAAATGAAACATATTGACAGAAAAGAATACTGCTCTATGTACGGTCCCACAACGGGCGATAAAATTCGTTTGGGCGACACTGATTTATTTATCGAAATCGAAAAGGATCACACCGTTTACGGCGACGAAATGAAGTTCGGCGGCGGCAAAACTATCCGCGACGGAATGGGGCAAAACGCCGACATCACAAATGCCGGAGGTGCACTTGACATGCTGATTACAAATGCCACCATACTTGACTATTGGGGCATTGTAAAGGCGGACATCGGCATTAAGGACGGCAAAATTGCCGGTATAGGCAAAAGCGGAAACCCCGACATAATGGACGGTGTTGACCCGAATATTGTTGTAGGGGCCGGCACAGAGGTTATCGCCGGAGAAGGCTTGATTGTCACAGCGGGCGGAATTGACACCCACGTTCATTATATCTGCCCGCAACAGGTGGAAACCTCACTGTATTCCGGTATGACCACCATGATTGGCGGCGGTACGGGTCCTGCTGTCGGAACATTTGCCACCACCTGTACACCCGGGGCGTTTAATATTCATAAAATGCTGGAAGCCGCCGAGGAGTTCCCTATGAATGTTGGCTTTTTCGGCAAAGCCAACGCTTCCGCCAAAGAACCGCTTATCGAGCAGATAAAAGCGGGGGCAATCGGGCTGAAACTGCATGAAGACTGGGGAACTACACCCTCCGCTATTAACACAAGTCTTATTGTTGCCGACAAGTATGATGTGCAGATCACAATTCATACCGATACACTTAATGAAGCGGGTTTTTTTGAGTCCACACGGGATGCTATTGCCGGACGAGCCATTCACACTTACCACACCGAAGGTGCGGGTGGCGGTCATGCGCCGGATATTATTAAGGCAGCGGGACTTACCAATGTTATGCCTTCCTCCACAAGCCCCACGATGCCGTTTTCAAAAAACACCATCGACGAGCATTTGGATATGATAATGGTTTGTCATCACCTTGACTCCAATCTGCCGGAAGATGTTGCTTTCGCTAAGTCGCGTATCCGTTATGGAACGCTTGCGGCGGAGGATATTTTGCACGACATAGGAGCAATATCTATCCTCAATTCCGATTCGCAGGCAATGGGCAGGCCCGCAGAGGTTATCACCAGAGCGTGGCAATGTGCCGACAAAATGAAAAAGCAGAGCGGTCAGCTTCTCGAAGCCGAGGGGGAGGATAACGATAATTACCGCGCCAGGCGGTATGTCGCCAAATACACAATCAATCCGGCCATTACCCACGGCGTTTCGGATTATATCGGCTCAATCGAAAAGGGCAAGCTTGCCGATTTGGTGCTATGGGCTCCGGCGTTTTTTGGTGTAAAGCCGGACATGATTCTCAAAGGAGGTTTTATAGTGGCGGCAAAAATGGGCGATGCCAACGCTTCCATCCCCACTCCACAACCGGTTATTATGAAAAATATGTGGGGTGCTTACGGCAAAGCTCGCAGTAACACTTGTGTTACCTTTGTAAGTAAGGCGGCGTTTGATGAGCGCATAAAGGAAAAGCTGGGGCTTGAAAAGGTCATTATGCCCGTTAAGAATTGCCGTAATGTGGGCAAAAAGGATATGATCCTAAATGATAAAACTCCGGCAATTGAGGTTGACCCAAATACCTATATGGTGAAAATCGATGGCGTTCAGGTGGATTCCGAACCCGCCGAAATTTTGCCATTATGCAGACGCTACTACTTATTTTAGCAACAGAAAGCACTCAAAAGCGGCTTACTTCACAGGAAGCAAGCTGCTTTTAGGATTTTAGTGTAAGAGTTTAGTTGTAAATTAGTTTGTTTTTATTTATGAGAGCCTACTGTGAAGGCATGGGAGAAATAAAAATGCAAATAAAAATACAGGTGTAAAAACCCATTGACAAATTGAAAGATGAGTATATAAAATGAATAAATAAAACCCATTCCATTCTTTTGGTGTTCAAATGGAGGAATTTGTCATGAGAAATGGTGGAAATAAAGATATGATAGGAGAATGGAAATGCGAAATGATTTAACAAGATATTCGAGTATTCATGAAAAGAATAAAAGAGAAATTGTAATGCTTAGAGGTACTGGATGCAAATGGAAGAAGTGTCGTTTTTGTGATTATCATTTGGATTTCAGTAAAGATGAAGAAGCAAACACAAAATTAAACGCAGAGGTGTTAGCCAATGTAACGGGTTTTTATGGTAAGCTGGAGGTTATAAATTCAGGCAGCTTTTTTGAACTTAATGAAGATACGATAGAAAATATTGAAAACGTCTGTAAATTGCGCAGTATAAATGAACTTAATTTTGAAAGTCATTGGATGTATAAAGATAAAGTACAGGCATTTAGAGAAAGATTTAAAAAGCTGGGTATAAATTTGAAAATGAAAATAGGCGTAGAGTCTTTTGATTATGACTTTAGAGAGTTATATTTGGTAAAAGGAATGAAAGTACATAGTCCTGAGCAAATCGGTGCAATATTTGATGAGGTTTGTCTACTGCAAGGATTGGAGGGACAAACTGTGGAAAGCATGAGACAAGATATTAGTATTGGACTGCGATGTTTTGACAGAATATGTATAAATATTATGATTGATAATGGAATGCCAGTTAAACCATCCAGAGAAGTGGTAGAAGATTTTGTCAGGGAGATTTACCCCATTTATAAATATAATGAGAGAGTGGACATTCTACTAAATAATACTGATTTTGGAGTAGGTTGAAAAACAAGGGCAGGCTTTAGAAAAGACCAGCCCTTAGTCCAAATATTTAAAAAAGCAGCCTGGCAAGTGCTCCCTCATATGGAATGTGTAAATTATGAAGAGCACGGGTAACTGCAACATACAATCTCTTTGCTTCTGCGTCGGAATTCTCATAGTGACGATCATTCGCATTCCAAAGAACAACCACATCAAATTCAAGTCCTTTGACTAAATGAATTGGTATTATCACAGTTCCCCTCTGGAACTGAAAACCCTCCCCAGTAGCGGTCTGAACGGGAGTGTGAGGAGATAAAAGATTATAAATATGTGTAACATCATCTAGGTCCGGACAAATAATCGCAATTGTCTCGTAGGTTTCAGCTTGCGATTGTTTAATAATCGCAGCAGTTTTTCTGGTAATTTCCTGTTCATCAGCCAGTTTCATAACCTCAACCGGATTCCCGTGACGAATAATAGGCTCAATCGGATAGGTAGAAAAGCTGGACTTTGTCAGTATATTACTGGCATAATTCGATATCTCAATCGTATTTCTATAACTCTTTAGCAAGCTGTAAAATTTGCTTTTATCATCACAAAAAATCTTTTTTTTCAATTCTTCCCAGTCATTTAAGCCGGTTTCATAATGGATATTTTGTGAGACATCACCCATCAGAGTAAATTTAGCATCATATAAGATTTTTTTCAGAACATAATAGATACTAATTCCAAAATCCTGTGCCTCATCGATAATCACCTGCTTCAGCATATACATTTCATCAATGCCAATGATCCGAAACCTTATCAAAGCCAGAGCAGCGAGGTCATAAACATCAAGGATAGAATGAGAAATATCTTCGATACACTTATGCAAAGGCTCATTCTGCGCCGTGTTCCATTGAAGCAGAAAATCCATATAAAGTTCGATTATTGAGAAATTCATTAATCTGCTGGTATAATGCTTTCTATATTTCTTTTGCTCTTCTTTTAAAATATTCTTTTTATTCCTGTCTCTAATAACCAAAGTGATTCTATTATAAAGTCTTTCATCCAGCAGTGCAGCTTTTTCAGTTATAGGCAGATTTTTGTTAAATCGCAAAAGGTCCTGAATATGTTCTTTTGACATATAGCACCCATATTCAGTGCGAATTTCTTTTAATGGCAATATATTTTTTTCCAGTTTTTCAAGATAACTATCCAGTGCATTGATAAATGCAAAAGAGGATTTTGAGGCTGCCATATTATTAGAAGAAACAGGGTTAATCTTGTAGTTTTTATCCAGAGTATCCTCATCAAGTAAGATAAGAAATAACTCCTCGACTTGAAATTGCTTCGTATCATGCACGTCCAGATCCGGAAGACTGTTGGTTATATAATTAAGCAAAATATTGTTACTGCCTAATATACAAAATTCACTCGATTTAAATCTATCGCTATAATTATATAATAAATAAGAAATTCGATGAATAGCAACCGTAGTTTTTCCGCTGCCGGCTACGCCTTGTACAATTAGATTATGAAAAGGCTTATCACGAATGATTCTGTTTTGCTCCTGTTGTATTGTGGTAATAATATCACCTAAAACAGCATCCTTATTTTGAGATAAATATTTAATTAGAAGTTCGTCATCTGTAACTGCTGCACTATCATAAAATCCGGTTATCAAGCCTTTATCAATATCAAAAGTACGCTTTATCTGCAGATTAATTGGTATCTCGTAATCATCTGCTGAAATATATGTACCATCACCTAAGTTACAATCGTAATAGATTGTTGATACAGGAGCTCGCCAGTCTACAATCAGAATATCTGACGCATTTTTATTAATCCCATGCTTCCCAATATAAAAAGTATAACTTTTTTCTTCTTCTTTATCCAGATAATTTATTTTTCCAAAGAAAGGTCGTTCCATAACTGCAAGATTATTTTTTATCGAGGCAGCCAGTTGTGGCTGCATACTTACGTTAACCGCTAAATTATCGTAAACTTCCAGGTCACCTGACCGGTACTGATTATAAAGCTCTTCGGTTTCTGCGTCTAATGTACGTTTTTGTTCTGTGTAAGTGTCAATATTCTTTTGGATATCGCAAATCATATTGGCTAGTACAATCTGTTCTTTTTGCAATTCTTCTTCAATCATAGTAACCGCCTTTCTAAAATAAAATGATTTGGTTTCAGTATGAAAGTATTACATTTTAAGTTCCTGAATTTTCATAGAAAATCATTATATCACTATGTCTGACAATTGAAAAGGGGTTAACCATGAGAAGTTCGCATGAATTCTAGCCATTTTCAAGAAAATAATTCTTTCTCAAATATGCTTGCATGACATTGTACAATATGATATACTTTTATAGGCAAAAAAATAAGCACATATGTGGATTCCAAAGATGGTGCTCAAAAGCGGAGTCTCTGTTGGAAATGAAACATATGGATGATAAAAACCAAAAAGGAGAAAAATATGAGCATTATATCAATGAAACAATTACTTGAAGCAGGTGTACACTTTGGACATCAGACTAGAAGATGGAACCCTAAGATGGCAGAATACATCTACACAGAGAGGAACGGTATCTACATCATCGACTTACAGAAATCTGTTGGTTTAGTTGATCAGGCATACAAAGCAGTCTCTGATGTTGTTGCTGAAGGAGGAACGATTCTTTTCGTAGGAACGAAGAAACAAGCACAGGATGCAATCAAATCAGAAGCAGAGCGTTGCGGAATGTTTTATGTTAACGAAAGATGGTTAGGTGGAATGCTTACAAACTTTAAGACTATCAGAAGCCGTATTGAACGTTTAAAAGAAATTGAGGCTATGGAAGCAGATGGTACATTTGAAGTTCTTCCTAAAAAAGAAGTTATTGCATTAAAGAAAGAAATGGATAAACTTACAAAGAACCTTGGCGGTATTAAAGAAATGAAAAAAATACCAGATGCTATCTTCATTGTAGATCCTAAAAAAGAAAGAATTTGTGTGCAAGAAGCACACACATTAGGGATTCCATTAATTGGTATTGCTGACACAAACTGTGATCCGGAAGAATTGGATTATGTAATTCCAGGTAACGACGATGCTATCAGAGCGGTTAAATTAATCGTTTCCAGAATGGCGGATGCAGTTATTGAAGCAAATCAAGGTGCGGAACAGGAAGTGGAAGAAGCAGAGGTTGCAGAAGAAGCAACAGTTGAAGCTTAATATTAGTGAGATAATAGATAGTTCACTATTTCAGATAATGCGAATGCTTCAATCTGTTTGGACAGGTTGGAGCATTTTCTAAACGTAATCAAATATGACCTAATAGACAAATGGAGGAATTTAAAATGGCAGTTACAGCAGCAATGGTTAAAGAACTAAGGGAAAAATCTGGTGCTGGTATGATGGATTGTAAAAAAGCACTTACAGCAACAGATGGTGATTTTGATAAAGCAATTGAATTTTTAAGAGAAAAGGGTCTTGCAAGTGCTAGCAAAAAAGCAGACAGAATCGCAGCAGAAGGCATGGTTGGTACACTTGTTGTGAATGAAGACAAAAAAGGTGTTATCGTTGAGGTTAACTCCGAAACAGACTTTGTTGCAAAGAATGAAATTTTCCAAACCTTCGTTAAAGATGTTGCAACTCAGGCAGTGAATACCCAGGCAGCAGATATCGACGCCTTTTTAGCAGAGGCTTGGACACTTGATACTACGAAAACAGTAAATGAGGCGTTAGTTGAAAAAATCGCTGTTATTGGTGAAAAATTAAGTATCAGAAGATTTGCAAAAGTAGAAAGCCCAGAGGGATTTGTTGCAACTTACATTCATGCTGGCGGAAAAATCGGTGTTTTAGTAGATATCAAAACAGATGTAGTAAACGATGCAGTAAAAGAAATGGGCAAAAACGTAGCTATGCAAATCGCAGCTATCAAGCCTTCCTATACAAGCAGAGATGAAGTAGATGCATCTTTCATCGAGCATGAAGAGGAAATCTTAACAGCTCAGGCGAAGAACGAAAAACCAGATGCGAACGATAAAATCATCTCTGGTATGGTTAAGGGACGTATTAACAAAGAGCTTAAAGGAATCTGTCTGTTAGACCAGGTTTATGTAAAAGCAGAAGATGGAAAACAGGCTGTTGGAAAATATGTTGAAGAAGTAGCGAGATTAAATAGTGCGAAGATAGTTATCAAAGGATTCGTTCGTTATGAAACTGGCGAAGGAATTGAAAAGAAAGAAGAAGATTTTGCGGCTGAAGTCGCAAAGCAGATGGGAAACTAAATTAATTTGCTGATGGAGGCGGATAGTGAGGGGAAACCGGTGTTTATAAGGCTTTGATTTCATAACTAAGGTAAAAATGGCATGATCGGGAACGGAGTGTATTGCAAAAGTGCAGTGTACTCCGTTTTTTATAGCTATTATTTAGGTTTTGCTATGCGAAGACAGCAGTTGGATAGGATATGACAGGAAAACCAGTATAAAATAGGAACTGGTTTCTTGACTACATATAAAACTTTGAAATAAATTTTAGTTATTTGGTAAGATTTGACTAGAAAATTTTTTAAAGTAGAATATAATTAAGTATAATAGGATTTACCTAATAAACTATTGGAGCGATATTATGTTTGTCGGACGAGAAAATGAGTTGATGCGGTTACATGATTTATACAATACAGATAAATTTCAATGTGTGATTATTTGGGGGAGAAGGCGTGTTGGGAAAACTACATGAATTAATGAGTTTGCTAAGGATAAGGATACGATATACTATACAGGGCTGGAGACCACATCTAAAGAAAACTTGAAAAATTTAAGCTGCAGCATTTGGGCAGCGGATCATAAGGCTAATGATGGAAGTGCACCGATTTACCCTAGTTTTCAGGATTCGCTTGATGCTGTATATGAGATGTCAAAACAAAAGAAGATTGTCTTTGTTTTGGATGAATATCCTTATCTGGCAAATTCTTATAAGGCGATTTCCTCTCTTTTACAAGTACAATTGATCAGAAATATAAAGAAGGCACTCAGCTGTTTCTTATTATATGTGGTTCAAGTATGAGCTTCATGGAGGAGCAGGTCTTGGGTTATCAAAGTCCACTGTATGGAGCCGTACTGCTCAGTTTAAGATATTGCCCTTTACTTTTTGGGAAATGAAAACTTATTATCATCATTTTTCTCCTGAGGATCTTGCGATTACCAATGGACTTACAGGAGGTATCCCACAATATATGGAAATGATAGAGGATAGATTTTCCATAGAAGATAATATTAAAAAGAATTTTTTTATTACGAGTGGATACTTATATGAAGAACCTACAAATCTTATAAAGCAAGAACTTCGAGAGCCTGCAACTTATAATGCAATTATTAGAGCAATAGCGACCGGGAGTTCTAAAAGTTCCGAAATTTGTACTAAGACAGACTTGGAGAGCAGTGCCTTATCGACCTATATTAATAAGTTAATCGGTTTAGGAATAGTGCAAAAGGAGCGTCCGGTTAATACGTCTTCAAATAGAAAAACGATATACTCAATTAAAGATAGCATATTCCGATTTTGGTACCGATAGAATTTACAGGTATAGGGCGTTGGTGGGAACCAAATCCTAAGTTAAAGAGAGAGGAAGAGCTGGACATACTTGCATATAATGATGAAGGGGAAGCTATATTAGGAGAATACAAATGGACAAACAGCAAGGTGGATATGGAAATTTTAGAGACACTAATTGAACGAAGCAAACTACTTCCTTATAAGAAAAACCACTTTTTCCTGTTTGCAAAGTCCTGCTTTACGAAAGGCTGTATAGATAGAGCGGCTCAGATAGAAGATGTTAACTTAATATCATTCAGGGATATGTTTTACTGTTAAGTTATCAGTTAAGGGAAGCAAAAAATCAAATTTCAGGTATTTGTAAATACAATAGAAATAGTAGTAAAGTTCAAAAGAGAAGGTGTGGAATTTACTCATCTCCTTTTTTGCTACTGATAATAAGCTACTAATAAATCTACCATGAGATTATAACTCTTAATTCCTTCCGCTTGCGCATTCACCTTTAAATATGTATCATTTACCTTATCAGAAACTTCTGCAACAATAGTATCATATTCCATCCAGAAAGTATTATTCGCTGCTAAATCCTTCTTGATCTCATCATTTAACATTGCATATATCTCGTTATATTTGCCAGCGGACTGTTCATACAGTGCATTTGTTGCATAAATCCAAGCCAATAAGGTGCCGCTATATTGAAAATCTGCATCATTAGAATCAATACACGCAAGATAAGCAATAAAATTAGCTTCTTCTTCCTGCATAAAACCCTTTAGATGTGACAATTCATGACAAGCCGTAAATGGTATATTATAGGATTGCATATCCTTATTATAATTCGCCTCTATTGTAAATGGTGAATAGATGCCGCTAAGCTGTGATACAGAGAGCAGGCTTGATAACACAGGTTTTGGATTCGGATAGTAACCACTTAGTCCTTCATATAGAGTTCCAAGATTCTCCATTGCGGCCACTGCGTTTGCACTTACATTCTCATCAACAATGGTAATTCCGCTATCATCTCTGTCAACTTCTTTTCCAAATTGATTTGCTGCTTCTGTCAGGAGCAGGCATACATGTTCCAGCTCCTCCACTGTATAGCTTTGAATGCTTATATTGTTTCTCTCGGAAAAAGTCTTATTGTAATAATTAATACCACAAGTAAGCGTATATATCAATAAAAGCATACTTGTTATCGTTAGTATCGATAGTACTCCGGATGCGAGGAGGGGAAGTGTCCGCTCTCTTCTTATCCGCCTAACAAAAAACCTTATAGTAAAAAATGCCAGCAAAACAATTCCTGTGAGCAGCAGTATTTCTATAACAGAAAATGGGAAAATAGCAGAAAATCTTCCTAATGTATTTAGCCAGAAGGGATAAATATATGTAACATACCAGTTGGAAAAGCCGTCCAGGTTTCTGGCGGTTAATTGCAAACAAACATTAGTTATTATACTAATGCCGAGGCAGACGATCCTTTTATTAACATAAATATGAGTTTTTTGTATGTTTGTTTTTTGTATATGTATGATTGTATCCATCTTATCCCCCACTATTTATAAAAAAGAATTATAATAATTTTAACAGAAAATATTGCAAAAATCTATAGGAAAAATATTGATAATTATCATTTGTCATACTAAAACACACTTACATTACAAATAGACTGGTGATTCTGCACAAATATCATCTTTTATGATAGAGTGCTTGATGTATTTGTAGACAGTTTCACTCTAAATGCTATGTTCTTAGTCAAAGAGGATACTCGCCGCTTTCACTTCGCTTAGAAGCGGAGGACTTATTTTGGAGAATAAACAAAGCGAATGCACATATGTTTTGGTTCTGTTTTTATTTTAGTTAGAATATGTTTAATAGTAAGACGCAAATTAAAATGATGTATTTTAAGTACAAGTATAGTTAAAGGATATTCATAATTTAAATGCATACTTGTCAGCTAAGTAAGGAGATGAAATATATTGCAAATAGATAATGACACAACTTATTATACTATGTTATTAGAGGCTCTTAAAAATTTGTTTCACAATACGAATAATAGTTGGGAGGGGTGGATTAAAAAAGATATTAGTAATTTTGAGGAATCAGGGGATGTGGTTCATCATTTAAGAGCTTACGGTGAGCTTGGAAGTATTAATCAGGTTAAAATAACATGTGAAGATAATTCTTTGCCACCAGATAGTATTCCGTGGATTAATCAATTATTAAAGGAGATGCTTCGTTTAACCTATTATTTAGCCGGTAAAATAGAAGCAAATGAGAAAATCAAAAAGGCAGATATTATGGATAGACTTTCCCATTACAATTGCATTATAGCGGGGGAGAAATGTCTTAATTGTAGATATGGAAAAGTATCCATTGATAAAATAAATTCCTTTTTATCCAGACAGATAGTAACAGCATTAATAATAGAGTATATGGAAAAGAATGAATTAACTAATTTAGTTGAACTGTTTTTATCCTATAGAATACCCGGCTTAGCAAAGGCGGAGAGCAGTATAAGGCAGGCACTCAAAAGCCAAAATCTGCATATTGACTTTCAGAAAAAAGAAATGTCATCCTGCCCAAGATGCAAGAGTAAAGAAGTGAATTTAATTGATTATAGAGTAATAAAGGTGAATATGATATATGCGGATAGATATATATTAACACCAACATATGTTAGTATATAGATAGCTGTTTTTTATAAAAGTTCAAGATAACACTCAATGTCATGATGTTGGGGTCAAAAGATATTTTGACCCTGATACCTATGGATTGGTACGCACTTTTTGCTCCCGCAATCCTAAAAACATTCGAAATCCCCTCTATTCGGGCTACTTTCTCATGTTTTACGGGTCCCAAAATCATGCTTTTTCATGCAAGCATGAAACGCATAATCATTTGACCTTGGCATCATGCCATTAACTTAAGGATTTTCTTTTAAGATTCAAAGGATTATCTGTATTGATAGTTTCCTCTCCCTATTTTCTATACAGGTGGTGGGAATTTTTTATTGGTTTTGTTAAAATAGAACTGCGATATTGTAAATAAAATATAGTCTTATTGAAGTAAAAATTCCCCTAGTGAAGAAAATGATTCTTAAATTATTCTAAAATGCAGGAAAGTATATTACATTTAGGTACATTTATGCTATAATATAAACAATTAAATTTTGCCTACGCTATTTACCGGTATACAATCAAGGATGAAGGGAAAATAAAATATTACACGAAAGGATTTAACATGAACAGAGTATTACTAAAACTAAGCGGTGAGGCTCTTGCAGGAGATAAGACAACGGGATTTGATGAGAAAACTGTAGTCAGGGTTGCAGGGCAGGTAAAGCAGCTTATTGATGATGGAATACAAGTTGGCATCGTAATTGGAGGGGGGAATTTTTGGCGGGGTCGTACAAGTGATAACATTGACAGGACCAAAGCCGACCAGATTGGCATGCTGGCTACTGTTATGAACTGTATTTACGTATCTGAAATATTTCGTTCTGCAGGAATGAAGACAAAGGTGTATACACCTTTTACATGTGGTACATTTGCAGAGAATTTTTCAAAGGATAGTGCGGTAGAAGCATTAAATGAGAATACGGTAACATTCTTTGCCGGTGGGACAGGCCACCCGTTTTTTTCAACAGATACAGCTACTGTGTTACGTGCCATTGAGATTGAAGCAGAAGTAATTCTACTGGCTAAGGCAGTGGATGGCGTTTATGACAGCGATCCCAAATTGAATGCGGATGCCAATAGATATGATGAACTGCATATTGAAGAGATTGTGAAACAAAAGCTGGCTGTTATGGATTTGGCAGCTTCTATTATGTGTTTGGAGTATAAGATACCCATGTTAGTATTTGGCTTAGACGGAGAAAATAGTATTGTTAATACTGTAAAGGGTAATTTTGTGGGTACTAGAGTATTGGTATAATATGACTGGACCGTCAGTACACCTGGTGTTTGAAGAAGCAACGAAACGGATTATGAATATTTTTTTGATATAAAGAACGAAAAGCCTAGGAGGATTATGGAAATGAATGAAAAGATTAAAATTTATGATGAGAAGATGACAAAATCGTTTCATAATTTATTGTCAGAATTAGGAAGCATTCGGGCTGGACGAGCCAACCCTCATGTATTGGATAAGCTTAAAGTAGACTATTATGGTTCTCCTACTGATTTGCAGCAGGTAGCTAATATAACGGTTCCGGAGCCGCGCATGATTCAGATTCAGCCATGGGAAGCCTCCATGGTACAAGTCATTGAAAAGGCAATTATGGTTTCTGATCTGGGAATCAACCCGAATAGTGATGGAAAAATAATTCGTCTGGTATTTCCGGAATTGACAGAGGAAAGAAGAAAAGAGTTAGTAAAAGATGTTAAGAAAAAAGGCGAGAACGCTAAAGTTGCTATTAGAAATATTCGTAGAGATGCAAACGATGCAGTTAAGAAGCTTGGTAAAGGTGCAGATGTATCTGAAGACCAGGTAAAAGAATTAGAAGATGCTGTGCAAAAGCTTACAGATAAGTATATAAAGGAAATTGACAGCACTGTGGAAGAAAAATCAAATGAAATTTTAAAAGTATAAATGTGAAAACAGTTTCGCATAATTGTGATATGCATATGTGAAAGATTGTAAAAAAATAATAAAAAAGCAGGCAAAAATACCTTTTAGATTATTTTATGGGGGGGGGCATGAAAGGCAATTGTTGGATTATAACCAACAATTCGTTTTAATGTTCCTTTTTCCGGCATGCATGTGAAAATAATATAGAAAGGCAGTATCACAGAGAAAACTGTGATATGCATGGGTATGGCTATGAATATTCCAGGTCATATAGCAATTATATTAGATGGAAATGGAAGATGGGCACAAAGTAAGGGGATGCCAAGGAATTATGGGCATTCAAAAGGCAGTAAGACTCTGGAAGTTATTTGTGAGGAGGCATACAGATTAGGGGTACAATATTTAACAGTATATGCATTTTCAACGGAAAACTGGAGGAGAGCAAAAAGCGAAGTTGATGCATTGATGAGTCTTTTGCGTAATTATATGAAAACGTCTTTAAAGATTGCCAAGAAAAATAATATGAGAATTCTTGTCATTGGAGATAAAACAGGGCTTGATCAGGATTTGCAGGATAGCATCGCTAACCTGGAAGAGAAAACAAAAGACAATACCGGGCTTAAGTTTCAGATTGCCTTAAATTATGGAGGCAGAGATGAAATCATTCGGGCTGTAAACAAAATTGTAAAAGATAGAGAAAGTGGTATAATAGAGAATGAACAAATCTCAGAAGAGCTTTTTACATCTTATTTAGATACAAGAGATATTCCGGAACCAGATCTTCTTATCAGGACAAGTGGGGAAATGAGATTATCCAATTTCCTTTTATGGCAGCTGGCCTATACAGAATTCTATTTTACAGATATCCATTGGCCTGATTTTAATAGAGATGAATTAATACGGGCTATTGAGAAGTATAATAGCAGAGAGAGAAGATATGGGGCATAGTGTAAAAAACCAGCGTAGCTGGATTCGAAGAGCACGAATCCATGCGAAGCTTGAATATTTACTATCCTGATTTGAGAGCCTGCTAAAGTCAGGCAAATGTCTACTTGCGTAGCCAAGGGAGTTTAAGGAGGAATAGCAGATGTTTAAAATGAGGTTGTTTAGCGGTATTCTGTTAGTGGTTATTGCACTTATAACAATCATTAGTGGGGGAATAATTTTGTACTTTACTCTTTACATTATATCTTTCGTAGGTTTGTGGGAGTTCTACAAAGCAGTAAATGTGCAAACAGATGAGACTAACTTTTCACTTCTTACAGCGATTGGTTATGCTTTTGGTATCCTATTTTTGGAATTAGAATCATACACTTTAGAAATGTGCATTGTTTTCTTAATCCTGTTAATGGGTACGTATGTATTTGCATTTCCTAAATATAAGGCGGAGCAGATAATGGCAGCTTTTTTTGGTGTGTTCTATGTTCCTGTTATGTTATTCTATATTTATAAAACACGAATGCTTATGAATGGACAATATCTAGTATGGCTAATTTTCATTTGTTCCTGGGGCTGTGACACCTGTGCATATTGTGTAGGAATGCTTATAGGCAAACATAAGCTGGCTCCTAAGTTAAGTCCTAAAAAATCAATTGAAGGCGCTATAGGTGGTGTTGTGGGAGCTGGATTAATGGGTGGCATATATGCGGCTGTTGTAGGTAAATATCTGATTGTAGAGGGAAACCAGGTTGTTGTATACGCAGTGATCTGTGCAATTGGTGCTGTTATATCTCAAATTGGCGATTTAGCGGCTTCAGCAATTAAAAGAAATCATGATATTAAAGATTATGGAACTCTCATTCCGGGTCATGGTGGTATCTTAGACCGTTTTGATAGTGTAATATTTACGGCACCAGTTGTTTATATTTTGTCAACGGTACTTTTAGAGAGAATTTAGTACTTTTCATAATCCGGAGAAGACAGATGGGAGTTAGTATGGGATGAAAAAAATAGCTATTTTAGGTTCCACAGGTTCTATTGGAACCCAGACTTTAGAGGTAGTTCGTAAGAATAAGGATATTCAGGTAATTGCATTGTGTGCTGCTAGCAATATAACACTGTTGGAAGCGCAGATACGTGAATTTATGCCAAAGCTTGTAACGGTATTCGAGGAAGATAAAGCGAAGGAATTACGTACAAAAATTAAGGATTTGCCGGTAAAAGTATGTGCAGGGATGGAAGGTCTTATTGAGGCGGCTGCTTTGTCGGAGGTAGAAATTGTTGTGACTGCTCTAGTTGGTATGATAGGAATCAAACCTACAATAGAGGCCATTAAGGCGAAAAAGCATATTGCATTGGCCAATAAAGAGACATTAGTAACTGCCGGACATATTATTATGCCTTTGGCAAAAAAGAATAATATTAATATTTTACCTGTAGACAGTGAACACAGTGCTATATTCCAGTCTTTAAATGGAGAGAATACAAGGTGCATAGAAAAACTTATTATTACTGCATCGGGCGGACCATTCAGAGGAAAGAACAGGGAAGAGCTGCAGTCAGTAACGTTAGAATCCGCTTTGAAACATCCAAACTGGGCAATGGGACAAAAGATTACCATTGATTCGGCGTCTTTTGTAAATAAAGGTCTTGAGGTGATAGAGGCAAAGTGGTTGTTTGGGATAGAATTCGACAGGATTCAGGTGGTGGTTCAGCCGCAGAGTGTGATTCATTCCATGGTAGAATTTATGGATGGCTCTATTATTGCACAATTGGGGAACCCGGATATGAAGCTGCCTATTCAATACGCACTTTACTATCCTGACAGAAGGCCGTTGTCAGGAAAACGATTAAATTTTGTAAAACTGAAACAGATAACCTTTGAAGAGCCTGATATTGAAACATTTCTTGGGTTGCCCTATGCTTATAAGGCAGGTATACAAGGTGGAAGCATGCCAACGGTATTTAATGCGGCAAATGAATTGGCTGTTGCTAAATTCTTACATAAGAAAATTAATTTCTTAGATATTTATGAGATTATTTCTTACGCAATGGAAACCCATAAATGGATTTCAGATCCTACTATAGACGAGATATTTGAAACAGAAAAAACGGTCTATGAAATGATAGAAAGCAGGTGGTAATTTGAGTATTATATTAGCTCTCCTTATTTTTAGTTTAATAGTTATTATTCATGAGCTGGGACATTTTTTATTAGCAAAGAAAAGCGGAATCGGTGTGACGGAGTTTTCTGTCGGAATGGGTCCAAGAATTATCAGTACCGTAAAAGGAGAGACCAGGTATTCGCTAAAGCTTTTGCCATTTGGGGGTTCTTGTTTGATGGTCGGTGAAGATGAGGATAATGCAGAGCAGAATTCTTTTAGAAGCAAGTCAGTATCAGCCAGAATAGCGACGATTGCGGCAGGTCCTGTATTTAACTTTATATTAGCATATATTCTTGCAGTAGTGGTACTTGGAATGGTAGGATATGACAGACCATATGTAATACATGTGGAAGAAGGTACCAGCGTTAGTGAGGCAGGACTTTTAGAAGGCGATATAATTAAAGAAATGAATGGCCGAACAGTTAAGATAAGTAGGGATATTGGTCTTGAATTGATGGTTAATGAATTGGAAGAAGGCTCAAATACTCTTGTAATTGAACGGGATCATGAAGAAATGGTAATTACATTTGATACGGTCATGACCAAGAAAATGATGCTGGGTGTTCAATATACACTTGCAGATACAGAGGTAGAGATAACGAGCATAATAAAAGGCGGCGCAGCTGAAAAAGCAGGTCTTGAGGCTGGCGATATTATCACTGCAATAAATGGAACTAAGATTGCTACTGGTGTCGAATTGGAGGCATTTATGGAGGAAAGCCCATTAACTGGGGAAGAATGGGAGAT
>Ga0153997_1000102_pt1 | contig 24693 bp, 16 predicted proteins | sample TSNC081MetaG_FD_104750 | JGI IMG/M metagenome (GOLD analysis project Ga0153997, IMG submission 104750) | Attine ant fungus gardens microbial communities from North Carolina, USA - TSNC081 MetaG | ecosystem: Host-associated > Fungi > Mycelium > Unclassified | place: USA: North Carolina, Lumber...
TTCCTCTTTCTATATAAAGAGCAGCTATAAATGATTCATATATATCAGCTAATATTTTATGGTCTACTTTAGTAATAAGAGGATCTGTAAAACTCACTTTTTTATCAGCTTTTAAGTGTTTATATAAACCAATTTTTAATGCTATTTTAGCAAGATTACTATTACTTTCTAATAATGCTCTTTCTTCTACTAATCTAGCTTCAGTATAGTTAGGGTAAGAATTATATAAAAATAATGCAAGATATACATGTAATAAACTATCCCCTAAAAATTCTAAATTTTCATAAGATTTCATAGTTGAATTAGATTTAAGAAAAGATTTATGTGTTAAAGCTGTTTTAAAGCTATTTGTATTCATTATACTTTCTATTATTTGTGTTATTCTAGCATTTACTTCGGGTTGAGTAGAATTATTTGAATCAATAGAATATAATCTAATATTGTTAATTTTATTTATATTATTTAATTTTTTAAAAATCATGTTATTTTGTATTAAAACAATTAAAATTTAATCCACCCACAGGCAGACAGCAAAGAATAATTTTTATTTATTCCTATAAGATATATTCTTGGTAATAATCTTATTAGCCACATGAAAAAAAAACCCCTCACACCAAATTAATGGAGCAAGAGGAAAAAAAGAATGTTTTTTATTTTAAAAATTATTATTTTTATTTTTAATTAAGGAAGTATAAAGACTTCGGTAGATGATATTCTAAATTCATAGGTTCTATTTTAGGAGGTGTAGGGAAGGTGCTATGGAGTAGTTATCAACTAAGAGATTAAAAATTCCCTTTATAGGGGAATTTAAATATTATTAATATCTTGAAAATAATACAATGACAAATAACTCAAATTTAGCATGGTATTTAACAGGATTTTCTGATGCAGAAAGTTTTTTTAATGTAACAATTAGCCTAAAATAGTCAGGAAGTTATCAAGTAAGTTTACGGTTTGGTATTGATTTACATGAAAAAGACTTACCTTTATTAAAGGATTTACAAAAATACTTTAATGGTGGGTACTATTGGTGTAAGAAAACATAAAAACAAAAAAAATCCTATACCTTATTGGTCAGTAAGAAAATTTAATGATATCTATCATGTCGTTATACTGCATTTTAATAAATATCCTTTATTAACTCAAAAACAAGCAGATTTTTTTATTATTTAAAGAAATAACCTTATTAATGAAAGATAAAAAACATTTAACACCTGAAGGATTATTATAGATAGTAGCAATTTTAAATAAAAAGTTTAAGGAAACAGCTCTACCCGGACGCCGAAGTTTAGCCTAAAGGACTAAACATTCTAAAAACCCAACAAATTTTATATATAAACTTGCCGTCCTTGGATTTAAATATAAAAGAACCTGACATATATTCCTCCTGGTTTAGATAGGTATAAGATATTTTATTTATTTATAATAAGGATGATAGTTTAATTGGTAAAGCGCTCGATTCCAAACCGAGAAACTGGAAGTTCAAGTCTCCCTCGTCCTGTAATAAAACCAGTTTAGCTGATATTAAATTTTAAATTATAATAATAAGTAGTCATTACTGTTGAAATCTATATATGATTAAATTTATTTTTTTGTACAAGACCCATTTTTAAAATGTTGTTCAAATTATTTTCAATTGCTCAATTCTGACAATATACTAAATTGTTTGGTACATCTTCTTCAACACCGGTGACTTCTATTATGATTTATAGCAATGCTGATATTGACAAATTAAGAATTTTATTTGATAATAAGAATAAAGCAAGGATCTACTTATGGATTTATATAGAATGAGGTAAAATATATGTAGGTTCAGCCATTGATTTATCTAAACGAATTAAGCAATATTTTAATATTTATCATTTAGAGCGTGATAACTCAATATATATTTGTAATGCTTTAAAGGATCACGGATACTTTGCGTTTTCTTTATCAATCCTTGAATTTATAGATATATCAAATTTATCTAAAGAAGAGAGATGTATATTGATATTAAAACGAGAAAACCATTATTTAAAGACGCTTGCTCCTACATATAATATACTAAAAAAGGCTGGTTCCTCTTTAGGTCATAAACTTTCAGAAAGTACTAAATTAAAGATCAGTGAAGCAAATAAAGGTAAATCTCTTTCGAATGATACTAAATTAGTGAAGTAAATAAAAATGAAAAGAATCCAATGTATGGGTAAACTCATTCAATTGAAACATTACTTAAAATGAGTATTAATCATACAGGTGAGAATAACTTTTTTTTTTTGGTAAAACTCATACAGCAGAAACGTTAATGAAGATTAGTCTTGCTAATAAGGGTGAAAACCACCATATGTTTGGTAAAGTTCCTTTTTTAGAGGCATTCAAAAAAATGAGTGAGGCTAAAAAAGGTGAAAAAACTCAATGTATGGGAAAAACCATTCAGCTGAGACTTTATTAAAAATGAGTGAAGTCAGGAGTAATAAAGTTTATGTATACACAAATACTAATCCCCAGTTTTATTACAAACCTTTAATAGTCAAACAAAAGCTTCTATTTATTTTGAATGTAGTAATTCAACGATTTCTAAATATAAAGATTCTAGTAAATTTAATTTAGATAAGTGGTTAATATCTTCTAAAATTATTAGTACTTAATAAAATATTCTTTATAAGTAGAAGGTCAATTATCTGTACAATCAGTTAACACCTTCCCTTGTCGGCGTCAGGCTCTAATATATATATATAAGTATAGATTGATAAGGATGTAGTTTAAATTAAAACGCTCGACTTTAATCGAGAGACTAGAAGTTCAAATCTTCCCCCCTTCTTGAAATACTTAATAAACATTTACTAATGGCAAGCTTGTCTAGGTAAATTAAACAATTTTATATTGTTTTATAAAGTGTAAAATTACTATTAAATAATGATTAATTTCATTATTAAATTAGCTTACCCTTAAGTAGGCTATTATTATGGGATTTATTATCAATTATAATATGCAAAAAAATATTCAATCTCATCCTTTCCATTTAGTAGAACCTTCACCATGGCCTTTAGCGGCTTCAATAGCTTTATTAACTACAACACTTAGTGGTGTTATGTATTTTAATAATTATGCTAATGGAGGTTTATTATTAACAATAGGTCTTATCTGTACTGTTTTATCTATGAGCCTTTGGTTTAGAGATATAATCATAGAGGGTACTTTCCAAGGATCTCATACTTCTAAAGTACAACAAGGGTTAACATTAGGATTTATTTTATTTGTTATTTCTGAAGTATTCTTCTTTATTTCTCTTTTCTGGGCTTTCTTCCATTCAGCTTTAAGCCCTACTGTAGAACTGGGGTGTGCATGGCCACCTGCTGGAATAGAGGTTATGAATCCATGGGAGGTTCCTTTATTAAACACGGTACTTCTTTTATCCTCTGGTGCTACTGTAACTTTAGCTCATCACGGATTAATCCAAGGTAATAGAAAATTCACTATTTATGGACTTTTTGCTACTATTGCTTTAGCAATACTTTTCACAGGTTTCCAAGGATTCGAGTATATTAATGCTCCTTTCACAATCGCAGATTCAGTTTATGGAAGTACATTCTACTTTACAACAGGATTCCATGGATTTCACGTACTTATTGGAACAATATTTATAGCCGTAGGTTTATATAGAGTTATAAATTACCATTTTACTGATTTCCATCACGTTGGAATGGAAGCTGCTATTATTTACTGGCATAAATAAATTGTGCAAAATGTTTAGGTGAGTTCGTGAGGACTATTAATACAAACCTAGATATAGTTAACTAGTTATACCTCGATTAGACAGAGGTAACCATACCGGCAAGAACTTTGTAAAGGAAGCAAATGGTGGATGACTAGTATACATGGGTGACAGCCCATAGAGCTATGAAAGTGAAAACGGTCAAGGGCTACCTGGCAGAAGACCGTCGGTGGTTACAAACATCGCTACAGACTGGGTCACTTTTGGGTGCCTGAAATGGTGCTTAATGTACAGTCGGAACTCGGGAAGAATTAAATTTCACCCAATGAAACACAGAAGGTTATAAAATGTGTTGTCTTATAGAGTTTGTTTGTTGATATTGTATGGTTATTAGTATTCGTATTCTTCTACTATTGGGGTTCTTAATTAGAACACCAATAAACTCCCCCCTTCTCTAGATTAAGTTTTTATATAATAATATAATAAGTGGTCATGAAAAAATCTTACCGGAAAAGTATAAATAACAAGAATTGATTAAAAGATAGTTTAATACAAATCAAGTCTTCATTGACATGATATTTCAATTTAAAAATGTTTGTATACACAAAAAATTTGTTAAGTGCTGGTGGTTTTAAGACAATTAATAGTGCTGGTGGTTTTAAGACAATTACAAGTATTAGTAATACGAATGATGAAGGTTTATCTTTAATACAAAAAGAAGTATTTACTGGTTTATTATTAAGCGATGGTATGTTAACTAAGCGTAATAAAGGTTCTAGAGGGAAAGCTTCTTTTTCTTTAACTCAAACATGTAACCCTAATAGTGAGTATGTTTTAGGTCATGTGGAATTATTATTTTATACTTTTAATTTATTTGATAACTATATTAATTATTCTATTCCTATGACTAATTGGGCTAGAACTAAAAATAAATTATATCCTTATTTATATTTTAATACAGTTGCGACTAATGAATTTTTAGAATTATATAATTTATGGTATATCAATAATAAAAAAACAGTGCCAAAAGATATAGAGTTAAATTTAACACCTAGAGTTTTAGCTTTTTGGGCAATGGGTGATGGTGGTAAATGTCGTTCAGGTTTTCATTTTAATACAAATGCTTTTGGAGATGAAGGAGCAAATATATTAAGAAATGCTTTATTAAAAAATTTTAATCTAAGTACTTCTTTACATTCTCGAAATAGAATTTTTATCCCTAGATCTGAAATGAATAAATTTCGTGATATAGTTCGAATTTATATGTTGCCAGGTTTCTTATATAAATTAGAGGAATAGTCTATTTTGTAGATATCGTTTGGTTATTAGTATTTGTATTCTTCTACTATTGGGGTTCTTAATTAAGACACCAATAAACTCCCCCAGGGGGAGGTCTCTAGAGGCCTGTAAAGTAATAAATAAGAATTTTTATAATGTGGCTATTAAAATTTTATTTAAATAGTAAGATATTCTTACTCATAGTTCATAATTCTAAATCTGCTCTATACTAGTTCGAGTTTATCAATTCTAGACCTGTTATATGCTAGTCTGAGTTTACCAACTCTAGACCTGTTATATGCTCGTTCGTACGAATTTTATACCAGCCCTCTACCAAAAGGTGAGGTGAATCCCTGTCTATTAAAGGGAGACTAGATATAGTTAAAATCTATGAACATTTTATAGCGGCTTTTGTATATAACTGTGACCAATCTTTGAATATTCCATTGCGGGCCTAGTGATGAAAGGTGGTTAGGGCAAACCTAATTGCTTCTAAATCAGCGTAAGTAGCTTTAATAAAAATGGATAGAAGAGCACATCGGTGTAACCTAATGATTCGCTCTGGGTGAGTCCATAACTATATTAATCTTATGAAAGCTACATTAACTTTATATTTGTCTTGTTTTAGATATTATCTATCTAAATATTTATTTTGTGTTTCCCGGCCTATCATGTTTATAGTTATTCTTTCTATTTACTTTTTATCTGTTCTAGTAATGCCTAAAAATAATTTATTAGATTTATTCTTGGAACCAGAAATTAATTTAATTTTAACAGGAATAAGCCCTTATTTTATTACAGGTCTATCCGAAGCTGATTCAAGCTTTAGTATTACTTTTCATAAGGATAAAAAAAGTAAATTAGGATATTCTATTGGGTTAAGATTTAAAATTTGCCTTTTAGAAAAAGATAGAACTTGATTAGAACTTATTAAAGTCTATTTTAAATGTGGATCTATAACAAATGTCGAAAAAAACGGAGTGATAAACTATATAGTCTGTGATTATCATAGTCTTAACAATGTTATAATACCGCATTTTAAAAAATATCCTTTATTAGGAACTAAATTATTGGATTTTTTAGATTTTGAGAATGCAAGTAAAATTATCCATAGTAAAAATCATTTAACTTTAAAAGGTCAAAATGAATTAAGACAATTAGCTAGATTAATGAATAATTATCGTAAATTAGACTTAATGTCAAAAAATAAATTAGACTCCTTAAATAATTTTACAAAAGTTCAAAATGATATACCTCCGCTTTATCTATCTCTTAATGGTGACTATATTAATGGGTTTATTGCAGGTGATGGGTGTATAAATCTTGTTATATCTGGTAAATCATTTGGTTCAGCTAGATTAAGTATTTTTCAACATACAAATAATTATGATCTTATGAAAGCCATAAGTAATTATTTTAACTAACCTAATCAACCATATAAACATGGTAAAGAATCAGTACAAGTTCAAGTAAATTTTAAATCTAAAGATTTTAATTTATATGAGTATTTTGATAAATATCCTTTATATGGGGTTAAATCTTTTCAGCTTGAAAAATTGAAATTTATTTCACAGCTATTTATTAATAATAATTATCTAGAACAAATTGGTAAAGTTCGTAGATGGAAACCAGGCATGAAAGATAAAATAATTAATATTTGGAAAGATGATAATTGTTCTTTATTACTTACTGATTTACCAGATTCAAATAAATGGAGTGACTATTTATAATAGTCAGGTTATTTATATTATTACCTATTTCAATATCTTATCATATATAATATCAAGATAGTCCCTAATCACGTTGGATTAGAAGCTGTTATTATTTTTTGGCTGTTAATATTGAATGGTTATTAGTATTCATATTCTTCTATTATTAGGGTTCTTAAATAGAACTTTAATTATAAATTTCCTCCCTAAGGCGACCCTTTATTATATTGAGTCGATGAGTGCTATCGTTCATTTCACCCTAGAGAGCCAGGGCGCGAAGTTTACAAGGTTGGTAAGAATATTCAAATATTCTTAATTATATTTAATATTCTTAAATGTTAAGAATATTTTTTATTTTTCTTTTATTATATTGAAAACAGGACTATAATCGAAATAAATTGTTTGTTTAGAAGTTCCTAATAAATCTACATTATTTTTTTGAATATGTAGAATATTTTTGTATAAGGGATCCGCTAGAAAAAGAAGGGGAAGAAGAAAAAAATTTAAAACCAAGGGAAGAAGAATAATTAGTTAATTTAAAGGAATTAACAAAATCAAACTTAAAATTAGTTAATAACATTTTTTTATTTGTAAATAGAGTGATTTTACCACGACCCGTCACTGAAAAGATTCACGTTTGTGTTTAAAAATAATAAAATTATTATTCTTGCACAGGATATTAGATTTTACATTAATAAACGGAGGGATACTGATTAATATGTTTATATAGGGTCATAGGAGCTTATAAAAAACTTAAGCCAGCCAATGATGATTATAGAAGCTATCATTTAACACAGAAAGTGGACGCCAAATAAAGAACATATAGAGAATAAAAGAAGCAATCAGTTAAAATAAAAGGGAAGCTATTTTTTTATTTTATGCAGAGAGATTATCATTTGATTATAATAATAAAATTAGTTATAAGAAAGACAATATATTTTTTTTATCTCTATTACAGACATAATTGTAATTCATGTGGGAGTGTTTAGTGTATATCATTGGTTTATCTAAAGGTTTTATAAATAAAATCCATTGTCCTTTAAATAATTCTTTACTTTAGTATGTCGCAAAATCAATTGATGGTGAACATTAAAATGCTCAACTGCTTTTCTTGCAGAAATAAAAGTATTAATAAGAATAAAACCATCAAAGGAATAAACGTATATACTTATACCTTTAGATATACTAATATTATCTTTATGAGTATCAGTAATTGGTATTCCTTTTTTAATTTGGCTCATGATAGCTATTGATTCCTTAGTATGTTTGTACTCTAATGAAGAAGCAGCCATTTTTAAGATATTATATGGAGGTGTAAGTAAATCAAGGAAATATTATTTTCAAGAGATTAGATCTTCTATAACACAATACTCTAATATATACAATGAAAAATTCTCATGACCGTATTTAATAATTCCTCTTTGAATTAAATTATCAATATTAATTAGTTATTGAGGACTATAATAAGCCCATAATCAATTTGTTAAATTTCTTCCTAAGCCAATATAGTACTTGTTATTTAATTTATTTTTCCATAAATAAATACCAGATTTATTATTATTATCACTATAGATAGTTTGTTTAAATTCCTCACTGTTTGTATATGTTTTAGCAGGTTTATTATTAATTAATTATTATTTAAAATTTATATCGTTTGAAGAAAGGGTCAACTCAAGTTTTGAAACCTTATTATTTATTAAATCAGATAAAGATTTATCTTTAATATTTTTATTTAAGATAAATATCGTAGGGAAAACTTAATATTATTTCTTAGGGGGTGTTAAAAAATTTCACATAATATATAATTATTGTATATATGCCCCCTATAATAATTTTAACTATATATTAATTTTGCAGGATTGAATATAACATCCATTGGTTTTTATATAATTTATTTTTATTTAGATATCTAGAAATAGTATGAGTGCAACAATCTAAATATTTTGCTGCTTCTATGCATGAACTAAAAGATTTATGTAGTATTATGACTTTCGTCTCTGAATTAAATGAATAAATAAATACTTTTTTACTTAGTTTTGCTTTAGTGTCCTCACTAAACACTTTTTTTTTGTGGGCTTTATTCATTTTTAATTTAGTTTTTACAGAATGAGATTTACCTGTTAGGCTTTTACTTATTTTATCCCGAGTTTCCATACTTGATACTCGACCTGCTGTAGAACCTGCTTCAGATAGTATATTATAGTAAGGTTTAAATAGATCAAGGTAATATTGTTTTCTAGTCAATAAAATCTCCTTATTATTTTCTACTGTTTCAAGAATTATTAATTTAAATCCTTCCCATTTATGTTTAACAACACCTTTGTATAATAAAGATCTGTAAGTATAATTTTTATTATTGGCCAATCTAATATGATAACGAATTCTTTCCCATAAATTAGTTGAACTTCCTACGTAAGTTTTAGTAAGATCATTTTTATTAATAAATTGGTAGACACCACTTTTTCCTTTAAGATCTTTTTCAATTTGATGTCCAGAACCTTGAATATCTTCATACTCATAAATCGAATTTGTTTGAGACTCATTATTAATATTTTTATATAAAATAATTCCTGGCAAGAAATTTAATAAAACCTCTTGGGGGGGGTGTTAACCGAAATTAGTAAAGAACTTACACCTAAGTGTATAGAATCTAATACTATGTTTGGGTAAATACCAAGTATGAAAGAAACTATAATTAATGGTAATAAAACGAAGAATTCTCTTCTAGTAATATCAGGCATTGTGTTCATATATCTTGAAGCAGACCCAAAAGCTACTCTATTGAATAACCAGATAGAATATGCTGCAGATAAGAACATACCAGTTGCACCTAATATTCCGAGAATCGGATTTTGTTGGAAAGCACCAGCAAATGACATAAATTCACCAATGAAGTTACCTGAGAACGGAGTACCGATATTAGCTAAAGTAGCAAAGAAGAAAATTAATGATAAGATTGGCATGCTCGTAGCAATCCCTCTGTAGTATTTAATAATTCTTGTATGAGATCTAATATATAAGATATCTCCAACAATAATAAATAATAAAGGGGAGATTACTCCATGGGCTAATCCTAATATTATCGCACCTTCTATACCTTGTAAATTATTAGAGAATAAACCTAATACAACTACTCCCATGTGACTAATTGAGGAATAGGCAATTATAGCTTTAACGTCTATTAATCGTAAACAAGTTAAAGAAGCATAGATTATACTAATAACAGATAAAGTATAAATTAGGGGAGTAAAGTATAAAGTAGCATCTGGGAAATAAGGTATCATAACTCTTAAAGCTAAATAAGTTGCTAATTTTAAAATTACACCGGCCAATAACACTGAACCACCTATAGGTGCCGCAACATGCGCAAATCCTAACCAGATATGAGTAGGAATTAATGGAGTTTTAACAAAAAAGGCAATTAAGAAACCGATAAATAATAATTTTTGGATATCAGAATTAAAATCAATAGAGGATAAGATTTGGAAATCAGATGTTCCTGTTAAGATAACGATAGTTATTATAGATAATAACATGAAAAGTGAACCGAATAATGTATATAGGAATAACATATACCCAGCTTTTTCTTTAGTTAATAAATCTCCAAAAGACATTATTATAATAAATAATGGGATTAATATACTTTCAAAGAATATATAGAATAATAACAAATCTAAAACTATAAAAGTTGCAATTAATAAACTTTCTAAAATTAAGAAATTTAATAAATAATGTTTAAGATTATTTTTATGATTCCAGCTTGTTAATATAATAATAGGGAAAAGAAATGTAGTTAATAATACAAAAAATAATGAAATACCATCTATTCCTACATTAAAATGACAGAACGATATTTCAGCCCATTCTTGTACAAATTGGTATTCATGAGTATTATTATCAAATTTCCCCCATATTACTATTGAGATTAGAAAATTTATAATTGTAGTTCCTAAAGTAATTCTTTTCATCAAAGATTCATTTTTATTTACAAAAAGTAAACTTAAAGCACCTATTAAAGGTATAAAAAATAATGCTGTAAGCATATTTATTTTTATGTTTAACGCCCTTGAGGCGATATTAATTTCTAATCTTCACCCAACCACCGGTAGGATAAATTTTTTATATAAGACTTAGCTAAATTCAGTAGAATTGAGCGATATTAGTATGAATATCTTAAATGAGAGATATTGAATATTAATATTATTATTATATTATAAAAGTTTTGCCCATTAATAATTGATCGGGCTCGACTCCGTAGGGCGATACCCTCCCCAGGGATTTAGAAATAATTTTTATTAAAATACTGAGCGGCGTCCGCCTTTATTTTATAACGTTTTAACTTATAAATAAATTAAAACTGCGGGAAGGCGGAGCCTGATTTTTATTCTTTAAGTAAAGTCCCGGGCCCGCCCCGCGGGAACGGCCCCTGAATTATTGATTAACGTTTTAAAAGCCCGGGCCTGTTTGTAGAACCGGCCCTAGATTAGATGGAAAAATTTCGAGCTCTTGTTTTTCTATATTTTTATCCCCTTAATGACCTATAAATTATAAACTTAATCAAATTAATTTTATTTTCTTGTAATTTACAACTTTTATCTCCTCTTATTTATAACTTTTATCTCCTCTTATTTATAACTTTTATCTACTCTTATTTATGTAGATTAATGAAGATAACAGGTATTTATCAAAATATAATTGGAGCTATTAAAACACCCCCTTCTATAAAAATTATTTTAATATAAACATAAAATTTGATACCAAATTTTATAGTAATGTTATTTTACATCAGATAATGGATATTTATCAAAATGTGAGAGAATAAATATATTTAATCATACCCGAAGAAGGGAGTGTTTTCCGTGTTCCCGAAGAGAGAAAGAAAGCTATGCCTGCCCTGGGGCCTTGGATAATAAATATAATAATACTATTTGATTCAATTTCATTATAAGTAGGACTATTTAGTAATAAGTAACTATAAAGGAAAAAAGAAAAATAGGCTAATATGTTATATAAATATATTACTATTAGGAATTATTACTTTAGTAATGATGATACCATTAGTTTCTATTTATTTATCAACAATCTTATCAAGATTTGCTCTTTTTATATTACATAATATAATTATTTTTTATACATTCCTAACTTATCTGGAGAGTTAGTGGGTTAATGATTATTCTCTTGGGGGGTAAACACATCTGAGGAATTTATAGGAATTAAATCCAGGATTATCTTTGAATTAATCAGGTTCGAGGCGGGTCGTATTGTTTTCATCCTTTCAATCAAAAAAAAGGATAGTATCCAAATAATGTTAATGGGCTATAAGAAGTTTGTAGCTTTGTCTTATAGCTTCCGAGTTCATTCCTCGGCTTGACTAGTGCGTCTAAAAGGTTAGGTAAGATATAAGTTTCGTTTAAGAAATAAGCCACCTAATGTCAACTACCGGCTGGACTCTTTAAGAGTTCGTACTAAATCGTAAAGAAGGTTATTCAAGAATTAACTTGAAGTCGTTAATAAGGGTAGAACATTACAAAGATTTCTTAAGCCTACTGTGCTATTTCACAAATTTTACCCCTTTAAATTTGTCTTTTTTATAAAATACTTTCTCTCCTATAGAGAGATAATTAGGAACTCCTCTACTTTTGCCCGTAATCCTGTGTTACTTTGGAGAAATCCCTTTATTGAATCCAAAAGGAAATTGAATTGTCTTGGTAATAGAGACCAGTAAAACATAGGATTTTTCTCGTACGATTGTACAACCTCCCCTTACCCGTAGAGAGCCACTGCGCGAAGAATTATATAGTATATATAATAATAATAAAAGTTATTGATTTATCTATAACAGTCAAAATAAATAATATTCTGATTCAAGTATTACTTATATTCTGGTCCAAATATTACTTATACAAATCTTAGAGATAAACCCTAATAGGTGCCGGAGATACAATACCTGCTGCTATAACGTTAGAGTGGGCTATTACTAACCCTCCGGCGTCCCATGTGTTTAAAGGTCAATTACCTGTATAATCAGTAAACACCTCCCCAGGATCAAAGTATTTAAAAATTAAATAATTAAAATATAAGAATAGAAGTCTTATTAAATGAAAAATAAATAATAAACGGGCATTAAAAATCTTACGGGAAAGGAAGATATAACAAGAATTGATTAAAAGATAGTTTAATACAAATCATGTCTTCATTAATATGATATAAAACAATTTTACATGGTTACAAACGCGATAATTACAGGTGCAGGCTTAGGGTTAGAATTTTTCAATTCATTTGAAATTTATTCTTCTGATGTTTTTCTTCTATCTAGTATAGTTCCTATAAAAGTTTATAGTAATGCAGATACTATGAAATAAGATATCCTTAAAGAGAATAATAAAAAGGCTGGTATTTACCTGTGGATCCATAATGAATCAGGAAAGAGATATATAGGCAGTGCTTTTGATCTTTCTAAACAATTAAGATCTTATTACTCAATAAGTTATTTGAATCGTTCTAAATCCATGTATATCTGTAGAGCTCTTCTACATCATGGGTATAGCGCATTTAGTCTAGCTATAGTTGAGTATATCGACATTACTAATCTTTCTATCGATAAATCAAAAGAGTTAATATTAGAAAAGGAGCAATATCATCTAGATAAATCTCTACCCGAATATACTTAAAATAGCAGGTTCTTTGTTAGGCTTTAATCATTCAGCAGATACTATTGCTAAATTGAGTAAACCAAAAACAGAAGAGCAGAAAGCAAAATTCAGTGCTACTAGAGGTACTTCTATTTTTGTTTATGATATTCAAGGCACATTACTAAATAGTTTTAGTTCAGGGAGAAAAGCAGCAGAACATTTTGAATGCTCAGAGTCTACTATTATGAAATATAGTAGAAATGGTTTAGTATTTAAAGGACACTGGATATTGTCTTCATCCTTAATAACGAAGGAATAATAGTAGGATAACAATATACTATTAGCTAACCCATATTTATAATATAAGAGAAATCTTACACCCCCTCCTTTTTTTTAGCAAAAAAATAATAATAACTGGCTATTGTTATTGAAATATATATATGATGAATTTCTTTTATTGTTCGAGACCTAAAATTGATGTACAATTTTTCAAATTTATTATTATGGTTCAAATCTATTTCTGTGGATTAGTGTAATGGTTAACACATAAGACTCATGATCTTGTATTGATAGTTCAATTCTATCATCCGCGCTTCTATATTTATAACAATAAATCTTATAATAAAGTAGTGTTATAAATTAAATATATATTTTTAATTCTATTTAAAATCTCTTATCCTCCTTTACTTTCATATCCTAGCCGCTTAGTGACGGACGAGCCTAGCATAACCCTGATCTTTCTTAGAAAAGGGTCTAGCAATGCGAGCTTTTGGTACTTAAAATTCCTTGATGATACTATTTTGATCTCCCTTACCTTCCTTGGATTAACTAGGTCTCATCAGTACCTTTAGTTCGCTCATCAATACAATAACCCGAAGGTTATCTTCTTGATTTCGTCTTATCCCTTCACCCGAAAGGCTAGGGACACGCCTTATAATTTCTTTACAGTATTATTGTATTCTTAAATATCAATAATTGTATTCTTAAATATTAAGAATTGTATCCCTCCCCTCTCCTGAGTTAAATATACTATTGTATTTTTAGATATTAAAAACATTTTGAGATAGATTTATAAACCCTCATTAATATTTCTATTTTAAATTTCTTAGCTTTTTTTTTGATTTCCTCATTATTAATAAAATCTTTGATAAAATTTCTACAAAAATTCAGCATCTTTTAATTTATAGGCATTAATCAGTAAAATTTTCTTAATCTTGACTTTTGACCTTAATATTATATTTAACTGGTAAAATGGCAGAACTGTTAATCTGATATTGTAGGTTCTGCAAGGTTCCTACTATACTCTAGAATACTTTCTTAACTTTATCACTAACCTTGGCTTTTGAATCTACCTTCTTTATTATAAGTTGCTTATATTCTATAAAAGGTTTAAAAATACTTATTAATTTTTAAGTAATTTAGCATTCTTAGCATTTTATGTTTTTGTGTTTTATTACGGCATAGGCTAAGGCCTATGTTCAGAGAGTAGTTCCTCATTACCCAAAGGGTGCATTTTTGTTTTACCCTTCCGGGCGTTATTGATAAGATAATTTTCAAGTTATTATTAATGTTTAGTACTAGATGGCTTAAAATATTGCTATTCTTACACCTCTTAGCTAACAAAAAAGTTAACTATCCCTATCTGTTAAGATAATTGGGTAGCCTATCAAAGCAATAGTCTATTGCTAATTTTATTTCCTTTACATTCAAAGAATGTAAGGAAAAGAATAATTCATAGCTCTGTTTCCTACTTATATGCTTTCAGTAGTTATCATTTATGCACATAGCTTTCCAGCCATGCATTCATTTATTTTAATGTTATACAACTGGTAAACCATAGGTGCACTTAATCTGGTCCTTGCGTACTAAGATAAACTGCTATTCTTATTCTAACTCCTACAGTAGATATAATCAATACTGATTCACATCGTATTAAACCCAACTCACGTACCTTTTTACTCGACGAACAGTCGAACCCTTGGGAGCAACTACAACCCCCAGGAAAAGATGAGTCGACATCGAGGTGCCGGACCACTGAGTCAATATGGACTCTCGTCAGTGACTAGCCTGTTATCCCTAGAGTAACTTTTATCAGTTGTGCGATAGCCATTCCATAATGAAACTATCGGATCACTATGACCCGCTTACGCGTCTGTTCGACTTTTTTGTCTTACAGTTAAGCTTGTTTATACCATTACGCTTAATTAGGTTATCATAAACCCATTGGTTTCCATCCAATTTAAACAAACCTTTGTACTTCTCAGATACTATTTATGAGAATCCCGCCCCAGGTAAACTGCCAATTAATCATTTTCCCTTTGGGGTACCTTTATAAACAATATTATTTCCAACAGGGTGACCTGCGGGTCTATTATTTATAAAATTTTCCAGGTCCCCAACCATATGGTTGGGGAAGAATATTCAATAAACTTTATATATTTCAACCTATAAGATCCTGAAAGTCAAAGACCTTTAGGACCTTTACTTAAAAAGTACAAGGAAGGGGCAATATAAAGATTGAATATTATCTTAGTTAATTTTATATTAAGTTAAGGGCTCTCAGTTTTGTTTAATCAACTACCTTATTGCTGTATCTTAATAAAAAATTAACAATAATTAACTACAGTAAAGCTTCATAGGGTCTTCGTGTCTAGCTGTAGGTAAACCGCATCATCACGGTTAGTTCAATTTCACTGAGTCTCTCCTGGAGACAGTTGAAGTATCGTTAAACCATTCATGCACGTCGGCAATTATCCGACTAGGTATTTCGCTCAAATACATCCCTTACTTTCGTAAAGGTTTGGACTATATCATAATCTGTTGATATTTATTTTAATAATAACGCGGGGGGGAGTTTATTTTCGATTTCTATTCATACCAGCTTGAATACTTCTAATTTTATCTAACCCTTCTGGAGTTAAATGTAATTTTTTCTCTAGCATAGCATGAACTCTTTTAAAGTCCTCATAATCTTTTAATTTAACAGTTAAAAGAGGATGACTATCAAAGAAAGGAAATAAAAATTTAGACAATTCCTGTCTATCTCTAATTCTATATTGCATTTTCATATTAGAATCATAAATAACATAACCGCAACCAAAGAATGTAATAAATTTCTTCATTACTTCTTCATCTCTAATAAGTTGAGTTATAGAGAATTCTAAAGATACTTGGTATCCTAATTTTGCAGCGCTATTTTTTGATACACTTACATGAAAACACCCTTCACCGTCCGTAAAACCTACCACCCAATATGGATTTAAAATTTTAGGATTATATAAACTTGAATTATTGGCTAACATTAATTATAATTACTCGAACATGCTAATTAAAGCTTGTTTTGTATTAAACTATCTTTTAATCAATTCTTGTTATATATGTGAATTTATACCTTAACGGTTATAGCCACTTTTATACCTTAGCAAAAATCTCCACCTTTATTATATTTTTTTTTATTAACAGATTCTCGGCGTGTAGTCTCTGAGGGGTTACTAAAACTTCCCTGCTGATTGTCCAATCTTTAAAATTTTCACTGATTATAATAATCGAGTACTTAAAGCTCTAAGGATTTTCCAGCATACAGCCAAGTTCAATGCCACGATCACTCGTGGAAGGGGCAGCGAATAAATTATTATTTATCGTCATATATTTATGAACTCCTTTAACGGAGCTACCTTAGGACTGTCATAGTTACAGCCGCTATTGACCAATGTTTGATTTTTGATCGTTAAACCAAAAAATTTATACGTTTGGCATTGAGCAGGTATCACACTTTATACATCCATTATTATGTTGGCAAAGTGCTGTGTTTTTAGTAAACAGTCGTACCTCACATTTATGTGCCAGCCATCAAATTACATCACTGCGTGATATAACTCAATAGCCACTCTTTCTTTCGAAATTACAGAGTTATTTTGCCTAGTTCCTTCAGGAGAGTTCTCTCAACACCTTAGTATATTCTACCTGCCTACCAGTGTCGGTTTAGAGTACGGTATATTTATATTATTTTTTCCTGTATAAATAAAAAGAATAAATCAATCCCTAGAGCTTTAAACTCCTTTGGACTCTTTAGAGCCTTAATTAATTTATTCTCTATTAAATATATTTATAATAAATTCCTCATCAATCAAAGCTTTCGCTTATATTCTTAGAGACCGTTTAACCCATAGTAATTTAATTTTTCTATGGAACCCTTAGGCATTCGGTGAAGCATATTTTAATGCTTTTGCGTTACTCATGTCAGCATAATCTCTACTATTATGTCAAAGTAATTAAAAAATACCCTTCATTCCATTTATAGTATGTTCTGCTACCCAGCAAATTTTTATAATGGTTCATTAGGAACCACCTACACTGATTATCAGAGAGGTATACTATTAATATTATTTTGCAGATAGAACATCGGTAAAATACTTTAGACCCGTTAAATTATTGGTGCATCATATATTAAAAAAGACCATTGAGCATTTACGCTTTCTCTAAATGATTGCTGCCTCCAAGCCTACATAATGGATGTTTTCTATACGACACTACCTTATATTCACTTAGTATTTATTTAGGGACCTTAGTTACTATTCTGGGCTCTTCCCCATTCGACTATCGGCCTTAGCACCCATAGTCTGACCCTATATCTTGAATTTATAACCATTGGTTTGATTGCCTTCAGTGGATAGAATCATAATAATCCCCCCATTAAATATAAATTGCATTTTTAATACAATCCCATTTGTCTTTGACAAATGGATTGCTAAAAGCAGAGCACTACTTGCTATAATTCAAATATAGATCCTACCTAAATAGGTTTCGCAGAATACCAGCTATCTCCAGGTAAGATTAGCCTTTCACTCCCTACCACAGCTCATCCAGTACTATTGCAACAGTAGTTGGTTCGGTCTTACACCTGGCCATGGTAAGATCACCTGGTTTCGGGTCTTATATATAGTACTTTCCTCATAAATTACAAAAAACCGGCCTAAACCAAGCCAAATAATATATGATCGCTTTCACTAAGTATTATTAAAATAATTCTATTCCCTTAAAAAAAATGGGTAGACTTTTAATTTTTACTTGCACTACCTATAAACTCGCTGACCCATGATGCAAAAGGTACGTCGTCATACTATTTTATTTGTTTCATACTCCGACTGCTTATAAGATTATTGATTCAGGATCTATTTCACCAGTTATCTACTTGCTTTTCAACGTTTCCCTCACGGTACTATTCACTATCGCTCAATGATTCATATTTAGCCTTAGAGGATGGTTCCCCTAATTCAGACAGATTATCTTCCATCTTACTTTTTTTATTTAAATTATGCTTCATCCCTCGGTTAAAGGGTGCATAATTATCTGTTATAATTATCTAAGGTTTTCCTTGGATAAACAGATTATAATTTAATCATTACGGGACTATCACCCTCTTTGGTATATTTCACTTCCAGAAATTTCATTAATCCCAAAAGCATCTATACGATACCAGGGAAGAAATTAATTATTCATAATTAAATTATATATTATAGCCAGCTTTATACCGGCAGGCTTATCTGTTTTCGCTCACCACTACTAGCAGAATCTCAGTTGATTTTTTTTCCTCTTATTACTTAGATGTTTCAGTTCATAAGGTTGTTTATTTATTTAAAAATTTTTGGTTTCCCATAGGATAATCCTAGATTTAGCTAAGCTTGAAATTATTAGCTAGGATATTTGGTATTTATACCTCCTTTATAATCATTGGCTAGTCATCCTCAATTAATCTCTTTATTATCTTGAAAATTATTTTACATATCAATACTGTTATTTTTTTTTACATTGTTTATTGACCTTTTCTTCTTTATAGCTACTTATTACTAAATAGCCCTACTTATAATAAAGCTGAACCAAATAGTATCTTTCAGAATAGTATTCTTTCAGAATAGTATCTTTTAGAATATTTTATTATCAAATTATGAATTGCATAGAGGAGACTCAATGAAACAACATTTTAATATATTAATTACTCCTCGGATTAATCTCGTAGAGAGGGACTCTAGTTAAGATTTCCCCGCACATCTACCGGGAGATAAATCTTTCCGGGATGCAAAGTTTATTAAAATAAACTTAACTCGTACCTTTAATATAATTCCAGCGGCCCCTCTTTTCCTTTGAAGGAAAAGGCTCCCCAAAAAATTTATTTTCTTTTCGGGACCGGGACCGCTACTACGTGCGCAGATCCTGGGCTTTTCTTTTTTTGTTGGTTCTACCGTTGGTTTATCTAGAAAATTGAAATATTATTACAATAAAATCCCCGGATGATGAAGGTACTATTTTCTAAGTCTTTCAGATTTGGTATAGGCTTAAAGCCTATGTTCAAGGAAGTTTCTCATCATCTTTCTCTCCGCAAATAGGCGGGGGAGGAAAGCTTTTATTTATCGATATTGTCGGTGATAATTAATAATTAGGCCTTTAGTGTTTATAAATTAGTAAATAATTTATAGGTTCAACGTTCTTTATTTATCTAAGAGGAGCCAGTATTACGAAAACTGTTACTATACTAGAATGAACAATAAATAATAAGTGGGCAATTAAAAAACTAACCGGATAAACATAAATAACAAGAATTGATTAAAAGATAGTTTAATTCAAATCATTTTTTCATTAAAATGATATATAATATATAAATGGTTACAAATACGATAATCACAGGTACAGGTGTAGGATTAGAATTTTTTAATTTATTTGAAATTTATTCGGCTGATGTTTTTCTTCTATCTAGTATAGTTCCTATTAAAGTTTATAGTAATGCAGATACTATGAAACAAGATATAATTAAGGATAATTATAAAAAGGCTGGGATTTACAGATGGGTTCATAATCAATCTGGGAATTCCTACATAGGAAGTTCTGTTAATTTATCAAATCGCTTTAGATTATATTACAATTATGATTTTATTTCTGACAAAAGCAAAAGTAAAAGTATGATTCATGATGCATTAGCTAAATACGGATACTCAAAATTTACTCTTGAAATCCTTGAGTACTGTGATGAGAATAAAGCATTAGAACGTGAGCAGCACTATTTAGATACTTTAAATCCTGTATATAATATCTTGAAAGTAGCAGGTTCTTTGTTAGGTCATAAACACTCAGAAGAATCAAAAGCTCTAAGAAGTGAAGCAATGAAAGGAAAAGGTCACCCATTTTTTGATAAAGCTCACACAGCTGACACTTTAGCTAAAATGCGTGAAGCCAAAATTGGTGAAAATAATCCAATGTTTGGTAAAATCCATACTGCTGAAACTTTAGCTAAATTTCATAAAAAAGTCTTTGTTTATTCATTAGATAAAACGTTGAAGGTATCAATATTAGAGAAATCTTTTAATATTTGTACTGATGCAGCAAAATTCTTTAATTGTAGCACACGTGTAATATCATATTACATAGATAAAAATAAATTGTATAAAAATCAATGGATGTTATACTCATCTGAGCAAAAATAAAATTGCTCCCCTTATTCGTGTTATAGGCGTAGGACTTATATACGCCTTATCCCTAAATGTTTAGAATCTCGGCCCGCGGGTGGGGCCGGGATAAACAGTAAAATAACAATTTTCCCTAAACACCCCCTCGGGTTAAAGAATGAACAATTACGTTTTTTCTTGTATTAATACATTTGATGGTCAATTACCTGAACAAATAGTTAACACACTCACCGCTGTTATAGCTTAATGATAAAGCAAGTTACTGTTAATAACTCCATAGAGGTTTGATTCCTCTTAACGGCTCTTCAACCCACCTATATATAGGTATTTACCACATTCTTAGTGATGTTCCCCTATTTATAGAAAATTAATTTTTCTTTCTCCCCTTATTCCTGCTCGTATATAAAAACGGACGAAGTGTGTAACCCACCCTATTTTTTTTTTTAAGAATCGAACAATCGATAAAAATCAATTATTTTTTTCCTAAAATAATTTTACATATCAATACTGTTATTTATAAAAATAGAATATAATTTTAACAATTTAAATTTTGTATATTCTTGAAAAGTGCTTTAATTTGATTAGAACTATTTATTGAAACACTTTGGGGGGTGTTAGATCGAGATTTTCGATCTAATGTAATGATTATCGGACCTAACATAGCTAGTAATAGAATAAACGATACAAGTATCAAGTATAAAGCATAAGATGAATACATTATAGCACCTATAGCAGTGATTTGTTCGTAATTAACAAAGATATTGTTATAAATAGCATTAAATCCTACATTAAGGTTATTACTTGAAGAGTTAATACCTAATGTTGAGAAGTTTAATTTATCAAATAAGGCTGAAAGAAGATAAACGTTATCTGTTGATTTCAAAATAGAATTAGATAAGATTATATAGCTCAATGAGCTTGCTACTATTATAGCTAATGGAAAGTTTTTGCTATAATCATTACCTATTTCATGTATTTCTGTTAAACGCACATTTAGCATCATTATTACAAATAAGAATAATATAGCAATAGCTCCTATATATACCATTATATATGCTAATGCTATAAAATTAATCCCTAATAAAATTAAATAACCAGCTAAATTAACAAATACAGCTATTAAAAATAATACACTAATAATGGGTGATCGAGCTGTAATAACTAATATAGCCGATAATACTGAAAGAAATGTTAATAAGTCTAATAATATAGAATTCATTTTAATTAATATTGTAAAAAATAGGTAGATTAATTAATTAATAACCTAAAAATATAAATCCTAGCCTTATATGATATTTTTATCTTTTGCTCTCAGTATATCGTCTTCGCAAGATAGATAAAGAAGTTCCAACGTTTGGAAACTATAATTATATAAGGTCTTATAGATTTTTCTATCGGTATGGTTATTTTTATAAAAATAACTTATATTAATAGTTTTATATAAATTTTAAATTAGATAAAATATAATAAATAACGTATTAATACCCGAGATTAATCTTTCCCCATAAGATTTATTTTTATAAATATAGAAATTACAGTTTTGGTAAGAAAAAGATCTTAAAAAAATTTTAATTTAATGTTTAGCAATTTTTTTAATATTAGAAAAAAGACTTGAACAACAAATTTAAAATTTAATTCTTGAAAATATAATCAATTATAAGATTTCATATCAATACTGTTATTATTTAAACGCTATCGGAATATTTTTGAAAAAGAATAGCCACTTCCTTATATACTATAAAATATGTTAGTGTTATAAAATTGATCTTTAGTAAAATTAAATAATTACCCTAAATTAATAAATATTGCTATTAAAAAAAACTCTAATTACAGGGCTAGTTCCAGTAATAACAAAAATAACTAATAATACATAAAATTATACAAAAGAAAATATTAAAAATTCAATAAAAAGTTAGGTGTTAAAGTATGATCTAATCATACCGAATAGTCCCAGCTATCTCTCAGTGTTTTTAAGTTAACTTTTTTATCTAAAGAAATTAAAGTTGTAAATAAGAATCAATAATTTCTTAAATAATTTTCCATTCTTAGCGTATTTCAAAATCGTTTGATAATGACAATTAAAAAATTCTCTCGCTTTATTTGCAGAATAAAAAATATAAAATAATGTAGATTTATCACTAAAATAAACATATATAAAGATCTCTTGAATAGCACTTATTTTAGCTTTAGTTTCAGCAGAATGAATTCTATCAAATATTGGGTTATTCTTTTCTAAGAAGGCTTCATTCATTAAAGTTTCCTCAGTATGTATTTACCAAACATAGGATTATTTTTTCTAGACAGAGCAAGACTCAATTTAGCAATAGTTTCCAGTGAATGTTTATGACCTAAAAGACTACCAGCTCTTTTTAAAATATTATATTCAGGCTGAATCTAAAAAATTCTACTCACACAATAGTAATAATTTACGTATTTCTTTTTTATCTATATTCAAAGTATTAATATATTCTATTATAATTAAAGAGAATTCAAAATGACTATAAGTCCCTAAGGCATTACAGATATACATATTTTTATTTCTTTTTAAATAATAAGAAGAATAATATTGAGTAAAGCGCCTAGATAAATTAAAAGTTGAGCCCACATAAATTTTACCAAATGATTTATGAATTCACATATAAACGCCTGTACGGTCCTTGTTATTCAATAAAATAAAAAATTTATCTATATTAAAGTTATCATATATTTTTATAGAAATAATAAAATGAATTAGGATAAAATTTATTTGTAGCTTATTTTTTTGTTGCATATTTTTTTGTCGTGTATAAAATCCTTTATTATTAAGTATTTTAATTACCCAACACCCCACGAGATTTATATTAATTTAGTTACAATAATTATTTAATCTAGCCCTCCGGGGTCGAGGACGGCTGCGGTGGGCGAGGCCCCCGGGCCTAGTAATGTAAAAGAGTGTACTATAATCAAGTAATGTAAGAAGGTATACTACAAATGATTAAGAGCTAGGCTTTGCTTTGTCCCACAGTCTTATATATTTATATGTTTCGGGTGTTCACCTTTATATATTTATAATGGTCCCCGGCCCAAACATTATGAAAATAAAGTCCTGCCCCCCGCCAGGACAGCTATATCTTTAAATTAAAGTACAAACCGATATATGCTTTATTCTAAAAGAAAATCGAGCTCTTTTGAGTCTAATATCTATAAAAGGATTTAGGTATTTATGTTATTAATGAGAATTGTGATTCAGGATTGGGATAAAAGTGAATGTTAATAAATCTAATAATATATTATTTATTTTTTTAAGCTCCCTTTTAATTAGAGGTATTGATAAATTGATTATTAAATCAATAATCAAAAAGTATAAATCTTAACCTTATATATATTTCTAAATCTTTTTATTTCCAGTCTATCGGCTTCGTTATAAAAATAAAGATATCATTAAATATGATTAATTATCATGTAAAGTATGATAATTATTATATAAAGTCTTATCTCGGTATGATCATTTTTAAAAAAGTAATCAATATTAATTTTATTAACTTTGATCTTTAATAAACTTAACTCCCTTCTCTCAAAAAGGGATCTCATCCCAGTAGGTACAGACCTTCCAGGGCTGAAGGTTTATTATATAAAAAAAAATCCATTTTTAGTTAATGGTGTATTAATATCCGAGATAAATCTTTTTATTATAAAATTTATTTTTATAAATATAGTCATATATATAATGAGAATGTAAAGACTCTGATAAGATAAAAGCTTACTTAAGTAAAAGACCATGTTTTTTATAAGGAATCCGAAGAATAATGAAGTTGGTAACCTTATTGTGTTATATATTACGTAATGAGAACGCAGAGACTCGAACTCTGATTTGGCAAGATAAAAGCTTGTTACTTTACCAATTAAGTTACATTCCCTTAAAATCAAACTAAGTTATATTAAAA
>Ga0153997_1000103_pt1 | contig 24412 bp, 21 predicted proteins | sample TSNC081MetaG_FD_104750 | JGI IMG/M metagenome (GOLD analysis project Ga0153997, IMG submission 104750) | Attine ant fungus gardens microbial communities from North Carolina, USA - TSNC081 MetaG | ecosystem: Host-associated > Fungi > Mycelium > Unclassified | place: USA: North Carolina, Lumber...
AGCATAGTCATTACAAATACACCTAAAAAATTGAAAACAGCAGCCATCAAAATCGCCGGTTTGGCTTTCATAGCCCGGGTCGATACACAGGTTGCAATTGCATTAGGTGCATCGGTCCATCCATTTACTAAGATGACTCCGAGCGTTAATACAGTAGTAATTAATAGCGGCACATTATTGGTCAGCTGACTCACAAATTCACCTAAAGATACTGTCATATGTATTCCTCCTAATTCTTAAAATCATAGTCATAGTTTAAATTCTACCATATATTCTGCAGGCTAACAATGGAGCAGAAGCAATCTTAACGGAAATTTAACGGATAGCTGCAATAAGTAATAGGTTATCTCTGAACAGTAGTAATGGAAAATAGTTGTAATCAAAAGTAAAAAAGTGCTGGGATTCCGGAAAAAACTGTAGTATAATCGGTAGGATAAGGAGGGCAGTCATGACTTCTAAAATGAATAAATTAAAGCGTATAACCATAGAGGCTTTGAAAACAGCAGGAATTTTACTGGGTACCGCCGGAATGAGCAAGCTGCTCTTTCAAAATGTGGAAAATCAAAAAGTTAAAGCTTTGGATCTTGAAGCTGATGATTTTATAACAAAACCATTTGGAACCTCTGAACTTCTTGCCAGAATCAGAGCTGCACTTCGCCATCATGTAAAAAGGCAAAGTAAAGCGGAGAAGATTCCCATATATTTAAAAACGGCAGTTTCGTAATCAATTATGATAAAAGAGAAGTAACTGTCGACGGAAAAAAATGCATTTGACTCAAATTGAATATAAATTGGTTTCTCTTTTGGCAAATAGTGCCGGAAAAGTATTGACTTATGATGCAATAATTGCGGAAATTTGGGGACCATATGCAGTGAAGGACAATCAAATCTTACGTGTAAATATGGCTAATATAAGAAGGAAAATTGAGCAAAATCCAGCAGATCCCAAGTATATTTTTACAGAGGTCAGAATTGGGTATAGGATGGCGGAGGAGGATTTGTAGAACGCAAGCTTTTCTTAGTAATAGGTTTGGCTGAACGGTAACGTTTGAGAGAGTGAATATGATAAGCAGGTTGCAAAAATTGGAAATATAGATTAAAATGTATAGATAAAGTTAATCGGGCAAGCATCTTTTTGGATGGGTTAATAGGTTATTGCCTATAAGCAAGTGATGCGAGGAGTTCCTAATAATCTGTCAAAGAATTTAACATTGATTAATATTAAGAATATTGAAAGAATAGAGGGAGAGATAAATGAGTGATTATGTGATTGTAACAGATTCTACATCTGATATTCCATATAATGTTTTAGAAGAGCTCGGAGTGGAAGTTGTCCCTATGGAATTTATAATGGACGAGAAAGTGTATTCTCACTATGCAGATGCCAGAGAGATGAGTTATTCCACTTTTTATGAATATATTAAGGCTGGGAAAAAAGCGAGTACGACGCAGATTAATTATTTTACATACGAATCTGTCTTTCGTCCGATCCTGGAATCAAGAAAAGATATTTTGTATATCGCATTTTCATCAGGTCTTAGCGGAACATATCAGGCTTCAACGTTGGTAATAGCGGATATGAAAGAAGAATTTACGGAAAGGAGCATATTTGCAATAGATTCACTGAGTGCTTCTGTTGGAGAAGGACTGCTTGTTTATTTGGCAGCTAAGAAACAGGAGGAAGGCTGTGAAATAGAAGAAGTTGCCGAATGGGCAGCAAAGAATAGACGAAACATGTGCCACTGGTTTGTGGTGGATGATTTGCACCATCTGAAAGAGGGCGGTAGAATTTCAGCACTTCAGGCAACTCTTGGATCGGCGCTCAATTTAAAGCCTATGCTCACGGTAGATGATGCAGGGAAATTGATTACCTCATCTAAGATTCGGGGAACTAAGAAAATTATTGATGTATTTATAGAGAAATTCATGAAGGATGCAGAGGATAAAAAAAACCAGACAGTAGTAATTGGACATGCCAGTAATCCGGAGATGGCCGATATATTGAAAGCAAGACTACTGGAATTAAATCTTGTTGCGCATGTCATAATATCGGATATCGGTCCAATCATTGGAACCCATGTAGGCGCCGGTATGGTAGGTCTTGCATTTTCAGGAACCAGAACCATTTAGTTTTACCGTTCCGTTTCCATTTCTTTTTGGTAGTAGCGACCAATGTAGTTACTAGTACCGCATCACCCAGGGATTCAGGAGAGCGCTCTGTCCTTTAGGCGCACAGAAGGCGTACTAGCTGGGATACACTCCTATGAGTCCTTTTTAAAGCAAAGCCGGACGCAGGGGATTGCACCCCAAAACGCTTTTGGAATCAGAACACTCCATGGGATCTTTGAATAATAATTGGTTATGTCTGAATAGTAGCATTTCAAAAAAGAATCCATATCATATAGAACAGGTTCTTTAAGTACTTATTTATACATCTCTATTCCACTACTATCTATTCTTGCAAAAATCAATGGTCGTTTTTCTACATGTTTTCCAAGGGTAACTGCGTCCAGATAAACCTTAGCCGCTTCATCAAAAAGCGTGGAATCGGAAGCATACAGCCTAGCGATTTCTTCCCCCTTCATAACCTTATCTCCGATTTTTTTTGTCAATATAATTCCTGCCAGGTAGTCAATCACACTATCCTTTGTCAAACGGCCAGCTCCTAATAAGGAGGATGCGGTACCACATTTTTCTGAATTCATGTGCGTGATATAACCTGTTCCGGGCGATTTCACACTAAAACAATAGGGGGCCTTTTGAAACGTGCTTACATCTTTGATGAGCGAACTATCTCCGCCTTGTGCCTCCACCATATCTATAAAGCAGGTCAAAGCCCTTTTAGAAGAAAGGGAATCCTTTGCCATTTCACTGCACGCATCAAGACTTCCCTTACCTGCTAAGTACAGCATATTGGCGGATAACTCTATACAAAGACTTGTCAGATCTGCCGGACCATTTCCATTTAGGGTATCAACTGCTTCTATTATTTCCAGAGAATTTCCAATTGCGCATCCAAGAGGAATATCCATATCAGTAATCAATGCCGCCGTTCGTTTTCCCGCCTGCTCGCCAATAGATACCATTGTGGATGCAAGTTCTGCTGCATCCTCAAATTTCTTCATAAATGCACCGCTGCCAACCTTTATATCCAATAAAATACTATCATTTCCAGCCGCCAGTTTTTTCCCCATAATGGATACCGCTATCAGAGGAATACTTTCTACAGTAGCCGTCACATCTCTAAGAGCATATAGCTTTTTATCCGCAGGCGCCAGATTTTTCGATTGTCCTATTACCGCTATCCCAACTCTATTTACAATATCTATAAATTCTTCTTTGGATAATGTGGATTCAAACCCCTTTATCGATTCTAATTTATCAACCGTCCCACCAGTATGCCCCAGACCCCGTCCTGACATTTTGGCAACCTTCACGCCGCATGATGCAACAATTGGTCCAATGATTAACGTCGTTTTATCACCCACGCCCCCTGTAGAATGTTTGTCTACCTTAACACCTTCAATTGCGGAGAGATCCACCACATCACCAGAATGTGTGACCTGATTGGTCATAATGCTTGTTTCTTCTTTTGTCATACCATTTAGGTAAATTGCCATCAGCATAGCTGCCATCTGATAATCTGGAATTTCACCATCCACATATCCGGCAATCATAAATACAATTTCGGCCTGACTCAGTTCTCCTCCATCTCGTTTCTTTCTTATTAAATCATACATTCTCATAAGATAAATCCTCCCTATACAATCTGCTTATTTCAAATCAGCGTTCGAAAAACGAACCGGAAGTAACTCTTTCAATAAATACTCCTTGTAGTCGGTTTCACTAACCGCCAAAATAACTTTAAATGTTTCTGGATTGCAAAATTCAACCATAACCTGTCTGCACACACCACAAGGAGCACAATAATCATTTACTTCTGATTTCATAGAACCCCCTACAATGACAATTGCCAAGAAGGTGAGTTCCCCTTCTGAAACAGCCTTAAAAAAAGCAGTTCTCTCTGCACAGTTGGTGGGACTATATGCCGCATTCTCAATATTGCATCCTTTATAAATCTTCCCATTTTCGGAAAGCAGGGCAGATCCCACTGCAAAATTTGAATAAGGTGAATAAGATTGCTTCTGTGCCTCAAAGGCATCTTTAATTAATAATTTATAATCAATGTTCATAAATACTCCCTTTCCGAAAACGGACCGCATAGTACATTGTCAATGAAGGGTATCTTCCCGATAGTCCAAAGTTTGTCACTTTCATAAGTAAAGTATAACAAAGTCTCCATACATTTTGCAAGTAAAAAGGAAAAATCAAAACTGCAGCTTAGACGAACTGTTATCAATCACAGCCCTATATCATTCAAAACCAGACGAAATTCTGTGTGGGCTGTCTGTTTTCAGCGATCGAAACCGTTCCTGAGTGTAATAAACAGAGATTACATGGGAAGAATGCTGCCCATGTAATCTCGTCCGCCTTCGATATCGAAAGCAAACCTGTAACCACGAAAGATCATATGTTCGAAAAAGACTTGAAAAAGTGACAACACTATGATAAAATAATAAAAAAAGAACAAATGTTCGCAAAACGCAAGGTGGGTGAATAGATGAAAATCCAAGAGAATATGGGAGTCTATGATAAATTGCAGATACTTTCAGATGCGGCGAAGTACGATGTGGCGTGTACATCAAGCGGTATTGATCGAAAAGGGGATGGAAAAGGAATTGGCAATGCGGTGGCAGGCGGTATTTGTCACAGTTTTTCAGCAGATGGAAGATGTATATCCCTTTTAAAGATATTGTTTACGAATGAATGTATATTTGATTGTAAATATTGTATCAATAGATCTTCTAATGATATTCCCCGGGCTTCTTTCACTCCGGATGAAGTCTGCGAATTGACCATGGGATTTTACAAAAGAAATTATATCGAAGGTCTATTTTTAAGTTCTGGTATCCTATATAGTCCTAATTATACTATGGAATTCATTTATCAGACCATTTATAAACTTAGAAATGAGCATAGATTTCAAGGATATATCCACGTAAAAGCCATACCCGGAGCGGATCAGCAGCTTATTAACAAGGTAGGATATTTGGTCGATCGTATGAGTGTTAACTTAGAATTGCCAACTGCGGAAGGCTTAAAGAAAATGGCACCTCATAAAAATCGTAAAAATATATTGAGACCAATGCGTCAGATTCAAACGGGGATTAAGGAAAGTAAAAATGAGATTGCTATATACAGAAATGCTCCTAAGTTTGTACCAGCAGGACAAAGCACCCAGATGATTATTGGAGCCACTCCTGAGAATGACTTTCAGATTGTATCGGTAGCGGAATCCTTATATACTAATTTCTCATTAAAAAGGGTTTTTTATTCCGCATTTGTAAAGGTGAATGAAGACAAAAATCTCCCTGCATTACCAGGTGGTCCGCCACTGTTAAGAGAGCATAGATTATATCAGGCAGACTGGCTGCTGCGTTTTTATGGATTTAAAGCACAGGAACTCTTGTCTGAGGAGAGACCGAATTTTAATATACTTTTAGATCCTAAATGTGACTGGGCGTTACGCCATTTGGAAAATTTCCCGATTGAAATTAATAGAGCTGACTACTTTACATTACTGAGGATACCGGGTATAGGTACAAAATCAGCGCAAAGAATTGTAAGTGCAAGAAAATTAGGCCGGATAACCTTCAATGATCTAAAGAAAATGGGTGTAGTTTTAAAACGAGCCTTATATTTTATAACGTGTAATGGACGAATGATGTATCAGACGAAGATTGAAGAGGATTATATTACGAGGAATCTATTAAATGTGAAAGAAAAGCTGCCCCAAGGTATTGATGGAGTTAACTATAAACAAATTTCTTTATTTGATGATATGAAATTTCACAGTAATCCAACAAGTACGGATACATGGAAAATCACAACAGGACAGATGTAGATCGGCAGTATTTGTTGTAATCTCTGTTGACAAAGTCCGGGCATGCAGTGTTCAGTCAACTAAGGGAAGCTTACTTAAGATATGCAGGAGGGGGAATATGACAGTATTTGTATGCCAGGATAGTATCGAAGGTATATTTACAGGGGTATATGATGGGTGGGACAGCCGACTCGGGCATTCCAAAGTTCAGCTAGGTGTTGCAGGTATGGATAACATAGAGCTTTTTATGAATTATATATTTGTAGACAGCGATATAGAAAAGTCATACAAAGTCACCAGAACTATCTGCAATAGGATGGGTGGGGAGGTGTATGGATGGATATGTCAGGCTTTGCTTTCTAACGACAAGGAGAAGGCAAATGCTGTTTATCATACCATTGTGGCAGGATTAAGTCTGAAAAACGGTAAGAAGATTATGGATTATTTAACACATCCGAATGTATGCAAAGTTTTTGAATTGTCCAGAAATGTGGAAAATGAAGTCCATCACTATAAGGGATTTGTTCGGTTTCAGGAATTGTGTAATGGCGTCCTGTTTTCAGCAATAAAGCCATCTAACAATGTTCTTACCGCTCTTGCGCCTCATTTTGCTGAGCGTCTTCCGATTGAGAATTGGGTAATATATGATGAAGTCCGCAAACTATTTGCAGTACATGAAGCCAATAAACGGTGGGCAATTGTTGTTGGGGAGCATATTAATAAAGAGATGATAAATAATTTATCTGCCCATGAAAGGGAATTTCAGAGACTTTGGAAAGGGTTTTGTAATAGTATCAGCATTCATGAACGAGAGAATAAAAATTTGCAGAGACAGAATCTTCCAATAAGATTTCGTGATAATATGGTGGAATTTATCATCAAGTGAAGCAAGTCCCAAGTACTTTTTAAAACATTGTGGTTACCCTTAGCCGGCAAAGTAAAACTGCGTGATGCTTTGTCAATTAAGGATAATAATAGTGTTAATTATGATACCATGAAGAGGATGTGTCAAAATAATTACCAATATTTTATAAATTGACAAGAAAAAGCAATTATGGCATAATGAGCATGTTTTAGAAGAGTTTGAAAGGGAGTGATAATGTGAGAGAAAGAAAAATCAGGTTACCGATTGTGGAAGATGTAAAAGAGTTTGTTTCGAAGGCAGAAAAGTGCAATTTTGATATTGATATATTTTACAATAGAGTGACCATTGATGGGAAATCATTGCTGGGCGTACTTAGTTTAGATAGAAATAGAATTCTAACTGTAAGGTATGCTGGAAATGAGCCGGGATTTGAAGGATTTCTGGATAAATACGCAGCTTAAAACTAAGTAGGAGGCATATATTTATAAATTTATTATAAATATATGTCTTTTTGTTACTTTTATAGGAAATTGCGTCCGATAAAGCAAAACCCTCCGGGGGATGCGCACTCCGGCGTAAGAGTCAAAGCGAACTCTTTGTTCTAGGTAAAAGTCCTACATAGATAGGCATATATGTGATATACTTATATTGCAAATATATCCAAAGATAATATAGAACGGTAACTTTATTAGGAAACGAGGAATATATGTGTGACAAAAAAATGACAGAGATAAAGATTTCTGTCCGCAATTTGGTTGAGTTTATATTACGTTCAGGAGATATTGATAATAGAAGAAGTACCTATGTTTCAGATACCGATGCAATGCAAAGGGGAGGGAAAGTTCATAGGAAAATCCAAAGGCAGATGGGTTCTAATTATCAGGCGGAGTGTCCATTAAAAATATCGGTTTCCTGTGAAGAATTCTTTATCACAGTGGAGGGTAGGGCAGATGGTATTATAACAGAAGACGATAAAACTACCATTGATGAGATAAAAGGAATATGTAAGGACTTAGAATATCTAAAAGAACCTATCTTAGTTCACCAGGCCCAGGCCATGTGCTATGGGTATATTTTTGGCAGCCAAAATGATTTGAAAAGTATATCCGTTCAAATGACCTATTGCAATTTAGAGACAGAGAATATAAAAAGGTTTGTATCAGATTTTACATTAGAATACTTAGAGAACTGGTTTCTGGGTATTCTGAATGAATATAAAAAATGGGCAAAATATCAAATTGAATGGAGTACGACCCGCAATCAATCCATCAAATCAATGGACTTTCCTTTTGATTATAGATACGGACAGAAGAATTTCGTAACCTCCGTATATAGAACCATATTAAGAAAGAAAAATATATTTGTGCAGGCACCAACGGGTGTAGGTAAAACCATATCCACTGTTTTTCCGGCAGTGAAGGCTGTCGGGGAGAAGCTTGGTGATAAGATATTTTATTTAACTGCTAAGACCATTACAAGAACAGTTGCAAGAGAAACATTTCGAATATTGCAGCACGCAGGGCTTTTATGTAAAGTGTTAACAATTACAGCAAAAGAAAAAATGTGTCTTTGTAAAGAGGTGGAATGTAACCCGGACAGTTGTCCGTATGCAAGAGGGCACTATGACAGAATTAATGAGGCAGTATACGAAACAGTAATAGCTCAGAATTCATTTACCAGAGAGTCGATAACAGAGGCAGCTGAGAAATATCAGGTTTGCCCGTTTGAGCTATCTCTGGATATTTCCCTGTGGGTAGATGCGATTATTTGTGATTACAACTATGTGTTCTCGCCGAATGTAAAATTAAAGCGCTATTTTTCTGAGGGGAGCAAGGGGAACTATATCTTTCTCATTGATGAAGCACACAATCTGGTGGAGCGGGGAAGGGATATGTACAGCGCGAAGTTATATAAAGAAGATTTCTTAGAGGTAAAGCGAGAAGTAAAATTCTATAGCAGGAAGCTGGAGAGAAAACTGGAGAATTGTAATAAACAGTTATTAGAATTAAAAAGAGAATGTGAGTCCTATTGTATTCTCACGAATATTGCGAGTTTTAGCTTAAGTCTTATAAATGTAATGGGAGAGATGGAAAAATTTTTAGAGGAAGAAGAGAATCTAAATGCAACTACGAAAAAGGCATTATTAGAATTCTATTTACAGATAAGAAACTTTTTGAATATCTATGACTGCATCGATGAGAACTATGTCGTTTATACAGAACATGAAAAGAATGGAAGATTTAAAATTAAATTATTCTGTGTAGATACGGCGGTCAAATTGCAGGAATGTCTGGATAAAGGACGGAGCACGGTGTTTTTTTCAGCCACGTTATTACCAATCCAATACTACAAATCCATGTTAAGTACCAATAAGGAGAACTATGCTATTTATGTGGAGTCTCCATTTTTGGAAAAGCAAAGCCTTCTATTGTTGGGAAACGATGTGAGCAGCAAGTATACTAGAAGGAATGCATGTGAATATGAAAAGATGGCGGAGTATATTTGGAAAATGGTGGAAGGGAAAAAAGGAAATTATATGGTGTTTTTTCCTTCCTTTAAGCTATTAAACGATGTCTATCAAAGCTTTATGAAAACAAATGAGGATAAGAGCATTCTTTGTCTATTACAGCACAGCAACATGAGTGAATCTTTGCGCGAGGAATTTTTGGATCATTTTTTGAAAGAGCAGGAAAAAAGTGTGGTAGGATTTTGTATTATGGGAGGAATCTTTGGCGAAGGAATCGATTTAAAGAAAGACACTCTGATTGGTGCAATTATCATTGGCACAGGGCTGCCACAGGTTTGCATCGAAAGAGAAATACTTAAAAATTATTACGATAAAAAAGATGGCAGCGGTTTTGATTATGGTTATCTGTATCCGGGGATGAATAAGGTCCTTCAGGCAGCAGGACGCGTGATTCGAACTGCTGAGGACAAAGGTGTTATTATGCTTTTGGATGAAAGATTTCACATGGCTCAGTATAGGAAGCTTTTTCCAAAGGAATGGCGTAACTATCAGATATGCAGTCTTTCCGGTGTTGGTGTTAAATTAGAGGAGTTTTGGAATAGGGATTAGAAAACGCACAGCTAGGTACAGGCATTTCTCAAACACGCTCTGTAATAACAGCCGGACAGTTCCTGAGCCTATATAGTATCAAAATATTTGATAAATTCTTTCGTTGCCCTGGTGACCGGCAGATGCTCATTGTGAACAACCACTAGCTGTCTTTCGGGCAATTCCTGTTCAATACTAATTTCAAAAAGGTGGTTCGATTTGTGAGGAAGACAGTAGTCAGGGATAAAGGCAATCCCCAGACCAATACCGGCTAAATCTATGAGCAGATCATTGCTGCTTAACTCGATTTCAGGTACCAGATCCAGTTGATGCTGTTGGAAGATATTGTGTAAGAATTCACTGGTGGTACTTTTTCTATCCAGCATTAGGATAGGATAATCAAGCAATTGCCGTAATGTTAATTTTTTATCCTCCAAATCAAAATGTTTTCTGTCTGCGATAAAAATATCTTTAAAATTCTTGATGGTCTTCACATGATTTACATTGCTCAACTTTGAGTTAGGAAAATTGATTACGATTAAATCTACTTGTCCACTTTCTAATAAGTCTACGCATTTTATAGAAGTCTGATTTGTAACCTTAATATGAATATTAGGGTATTCTTTGTGAAATCTGTTTAGGTAAGGCACTAAAAAATAGCGGCAGATAGTGTCGCTTGCCCCGATTCTAAGCTGCCCCCCCCCCAATGAATTGGTTTCCATAATCTGTGTTTCTCCGCGTTTTATTAAATTCATGGCAGGTTCAATATGGCGTAGCAATATTTCTCCTTCAGGGGTCAATTGCACCTTTTTCGTGCTGCGAATAAATAGGGGGTATCCCAATTTTTTTTCCAACACTTTAACCGACTGGCTAACCGCAGATTGCGAAATAAATAATTGTTTGGAGGCCACTGAAAAACTTAAGCTTAGTGCCACATGATAAAATACCTTATATAACTCATAATTAATATCCATTAATTAGTCCTCCTTATAAAACATAATGGAATTATAACATAATACTACAGAGATAGCACTATTTTATTTCTAATATCGGAGGTATTCTAAGACGGACGAGATTTCAAGGAGCACTCTACTACTTAAGACCTACAGGCTAAGCGCTCCCATGAGCCCGTAGGGCATGGTCTCATGTCCGCAGCCTGAAAAGGTCTTTAGTAGTAGAGTGCTCCTTGAAATCTCTGGTTCTAAAATTACGAACAGGATAGAGCGAACGGGAACGGACAGTAACGAACGGTAACTTAAAAAGTGAAAAAAATAAAATATGCATTGACAAATAGTGTTAAATAGTATATATTGTATTAAAACAGTAGTACAACAATACAAAGAAACCAAAATATGTAATATTATTTTAGGAGGAAATAAAATGGAATGTGTATTAAGGACAACAGGCTTGTCAAAGAAATTTTCAAAAAAACTTGCAGTAAATAGTGTGAGCATGTGTGTGGAAAAAGGAGATATTTACGGCTTCATAGGAAAAAATGGCGCCGGAAAGACCACACTCATAAGAATGGCAGTAGGATTAGCGGCTCCAACGGAGGGGAGTATAGAGCTTTTCGGTTCCACTAATTTAACAGTAAACAGAGAAAAGGTTGGAACTGTTATTGAATATCCGGCTATCTACCCTAACATGACTGCCAAAGATAATTTAACAGTTCAGTGCAAGCTGCAAACCGTTGATACCAATGTAATCGAGGGGATTTTAGATTTAGTTGGTCTTTCAGATACGGGAAAGAAGAAGGCTAAGAATTTTTCTTTGGGAATGAAGCAGCGTTTGGCAATTGCCACTTCACTGGTAGGAGATCCTGAGTTTCTTATTCTGGATGAACCTACCAATGGATTAGATCCGGAAGGCATTAAAGAAATAAGGGTGCTAATTCAAAAGTTAAATCAAGAAAGAAAAATAACGGTTCTCATTTCTAGTCATATTTTGGGCGAATTATCAAAATTAGCGACCAGATATGGAATTATTCATAATGGACAGTTAATTGAAGAATTTACAGAGGAAGAATTAAGAGAAAGATGTAAATCTGGAATTGTGATAAATGTGCATAAAGATGATGTGGAGAAATGTACTGCTATTTTAAGAGAAGAGTTGAAAACAACGAATTTTAAAATTGGTGTAGATGGTGTGATTCATTTGTACGATTTTGTAGAGCAAACAGGCATGGTAAATCAGGTACTTGCGAAAAATGACATCATAGTAAATTCCATTTCTGCAGATGAAAGCGATTTGGAAGACTATTTCTTAAAAGTGATTGGGGGAAGAAAATAATGAAAAGTTTAATGGCATCTGATTTATTTAAATTGAAAAAAGGCAAATATCTATATGGTTGTACAATAGGATCCGTATTATTGCGAATCTTCATAATCATAATTATGTATTCCGTTCTTCAGATGGATGATAGTTCCAGCGCTTCAGGATATGAAATATTATCGAAAGCAATTGGTAGTGGGAGTGCATTGCTGGTATCCATTGCTATTTCCATTTTTGTCGGAGCCGAATTTGGGTTTGGAACGATTAAGAACTCAGCGACAAAGGCATTCTCCAGGACTCGTATATATATGTCTAAATTATTGGTAAGTTTTATCGCTACAATTTGTATTTTATTGATTACAGCAGTCGTATATGTGCTTCTTGGAACAATCGTATTTGGCTGGGGGACACCTCCGGATGGATATATATTGGATGCTATTGCTAAAATGGGCGTTCAGATATACCTCAATCTGGCATTATCGTCAATGTTTGTCATGGTAGCTATACTGATTAGACAAAGTGCCGGAAGCATTGCAATTAATATTTGTATTTTGCAATTTGCAGGTCTGGTTGCACAAATTTGCAGTCTGGCATTTGATAAGTTATTTCATTTAACAATAGAATTTTCAAAATATCTGCCAAGCACTATAATATCTGACACCGTAGACGTAGAGAAGCTAACAAGTGAGTTAACCATAAGAGGACTTGTAGCAGGCGCAGTAATTATCGTCTTAACAACAGCATTTGGAATCTTTTCTTTACAAAAAAGAGATATCAAATAAAATTATAATAAAGGGTCTGATAAAAAATGATACAGTTTACTATTGATAGATCCTAAGTAATCCTGCAAGAGGTTTGAATAGGAGGTTTATTGTATGAAGGTGATGCAATGGTTTTTGGGTTTAATTGCTGCTTTTTCACTTATTATAATTATACTTATAGGTAGCATTGAAATTGCAACTTACGCTGATTTTTCATTTTATCAGAAGGAATATGAGAAGTATAATGTAAAAGAAGACGTAAAGATGGAGATAGAAGATATCATGGAGGTTACTAAAGAAATGATGTCTTACCTAAAAGGGAAGCGTGCAGACCTGGTTGTTCATACTGTGGTAGATGGGGAAGAAAGAGAATTTTTTAATGATAAAGAAAAGGCTCATATGAGAGATGTTCAGCAATTGTTTTTACAGGGTTTGCAACTTCGCATGCTGCTTATCATTGTTTTTATCATAGCGATTGGTCTTTTGATTGTACTGAAAGCAGATTTAAAGAAAATACTTCCCTGGTCATATCAAATTGGGACAGGTTTGTTTCTTCTAATAACCGGGGGGCTGGTATTATTGTTTTCTACAGACTTTACGAAGTACTTTACAAAGTTCCATGAGATGTTCTTTACAAATGATTTGTGGCTGCTGGATCCGGCAACGGACTTAATGATTAATATTTTACCGGAAGGATTCTTTATGGATACTGCTGCAAGAATAGGAATTATTTTCGCTGTAATAATGGTGCTAACTCTGGCGATAAGTATCCTGTTTACCGTATGGATCAGGAAAAATAAAAAAATTAATAATTAGAATTGCTAATGAATTACATAAGATATATTAATTTTACTAATAGTATATCTTATGGTATTCTTTTTATATAAATATGGATCAGAATGGCAGGTAGGAAGGGGATACTATGAGTAAGGTTAAGCGTATATTTGTAGAAAAGAAAGAGCAATTTGCAGTAGTACCAAAGGAGTTATTGGGAGAAATATCGAATCACTTAGGTATTATAGGGGTAACCAATGTACGAGTTCTAATTCGTTATGATATAGAGAACATTTCTGAGGAGACATATAGTAAAGCTTGCAGCGGTGTGTTTTCAGAACCACCTGTTGATGATTTATATGAAGAAATGTTTCCTGTAAATAAGGGTGCAAGTATATTTTCAACCGAATATTTGCCCGGGCAATTTGATCAAAGAGCAGATTCCGCAGTTCAATGCGTGAGATTTTTAAAAGAAGAAGAAAATCCCCTTATTAAATCTGCTACAACCTATGTAATAGAGGGAAATATTACGGAAGAAGAACTTTGCAGTATAAAGGCATATTGTATCAATCCGGTGGATTCCAGAGAGACAGATTTGGTTAAGCCTGAAACACTGGTTACCAATTTTGAAGAACCACAAGATGTTCCGGTTATCGGGGATTTTATAGCAATGGAAGGATTGGAATTTGAAGCTTTATATAAATCATTGAATCTTGCTATGACTTACAAAGATTTTATACATATACAGAATTACTTCATAGGAGAAAAAAGAAATCCAACCATGACTGAGATACGTGTGTTGGATACCTATTGGTCAGATCACTGCCGCCATACCACATTTGGGGCGGAACTTAAGAATATAGTATTTGATGAAGGCTATTATTGTGCACAGATGAAGTCTGATTACAACAAGTATCTGGAGGACAGACAGGAATTATTGAAAGGTAAAGAAGGCAAATACGTTTGTTTAATGGATTTGGCTTTAATTGCCATGCGCAAATTTAAGAAGGCAGGTAAGTTACAGGATCTGGAAGAATCCGAAGAGATAAATGCCTGCAGCATTGTTGTGCCCGTAGATGTAAATGGGATCGAAGAAGAGTGGCTCATCAGCTTTAAAAATGAAACACATAATCATCCAACAGAAATAGAACCGTTTGGCGGAGCTGCAACTTGTCTTGGTGGTGCAATCCGCGATCCTTTGTCTGGCAGATCTTATGTTTATCAGGCAATGCGCGTGACAGGAGCGGCAGATCCGACCGTATCCATAAAAGATACGTTAAAAGGGAAGCTTCCGCAGAAAAAGATTGTAACAGGAGCAGCTTGTGGCTACAGTTCCTACGGAAATCAAATTGGACTTGCAACAGGCTATGTAAAAGAGATATACCATCCAAACTATGTAGCGAAAAGAATGGAAATCGGAGCAGTTATTGGCGCAGCAAAAAGAGAGCATGTTGTAAGAGAAAGCTCTGAGCCCGGCGATATTATCATTTTATTAGGAGGACGTACCGGACGAGATGGCTGTGGAGGTGCGACGGGATCTTCTAAAGTACATACAGAAGAATCCATCGAAGAATGCGGTGCAGAAGTACAAAAAGGAAATGCACCCACAGAAAGAAAAATCCAACGATTATTCAGACGAGGGGAAGTCAGCAAGATAATTAAAAAATGTAATGACTTTGGTGCCGGCGGTGTATCTGTTGCCATTGGTGAGTTAGCGGATGGACTCAAAATCTATTTAGACAGAGTGCCTAAAAAATATGCCGGTCTGGATGGGACAGAGATTGCCATATCTGAATCACAAGAGAGAATGGCAGTTGTTGTAGATAAAAACCATGTGGAACAATTTCTTAAGTATTCTGAAGAGGAAAACTTAGAAGCAGTATGGGTGGCGGAAGTAACGCAAGAGAAGAACTTGATTATGATATGGAGAGAGAAAGAAATTGTAAATATCTCCAGAGCATTTTTAGATACCAATGGTGCGCATCAGGAAGCAGATGTGCTGGTGAAATCACCATTAAAAGAAGAGAGCTATTTGGAAAAAAGAAAGGTAAAAGATGTAAAAGGGGCTTGGCTTGCTCAATTAGAAGACTTAAATGTATGCTCGCAAAAGGGACTTGTTGAAATGTTTGACAGCTCCATTGGAGCAGGGTCAGTGTTAATGCCATATGGCGGAAAATACCAGTTGACGGAAACGCAGGCAATGGCTGCAAAAGTGCCTGTGTTAAATGGGACAACAGACACAGTCACTATGATGAGCTACGGTTTTGATCCATATCTGTCAAGCTGGAGCCCATACCATGGAGCTGTGTATGCCGTACTAGAATCGGTTTCTAAAATTGTAGCTATTGGCGGGGACTATAGTAAAATCAGATTCACATTCCAGGAATATTTCAAAAGAATGGGTGAAGAACCGGCAAGCTGGGGTCTGCCGTTTGCATCACTATTAGGAGCGTATAATGCACAAATGGGATTTGAGCTTCCCTCTATTGGCGGAAAGGATAGTATGTCCGGTACATTCGGGGATGTTCATGTACCGCCAACGTTCGTTTCTTTTGCAGTAAACACTGGTAAAGTACAGGAGATTTTAACACCTGAATTAAAATCACAGGGAAATAAACTGGTGCTATTACAAACAAGCAGAGATGAGAACGATTTACCGGATTATGAGCAGATAAAAAAACAATATGATAATTTCTATAAAGACAGCAAAGCAGGAAAAATATGTTCCGCATATGCAATAAGTGGAAAGGGATTAGCAGAAGCTGTCAGTAAGATGGCATTTGGAAATAAAATGGGTGTCTTTCTAAATGAAGCTCTTACGGAAGAAGATCTATTTACAGCGGGTTTTGGTAACATTGTTGCAGAAGTAAAGGTTGTTGATTTGGATTCTTTATCAGGAACCTATCTTGTAATCGGTGAAGTGACAAATAAGGGACGAATAGAGTATAAAAATGTGAATATTTCCCTGGATGCCGCAATGGAATCGTGGGAGAAAATGTTAGATAAGGTATTTCCGGTCAAAGCAGGAGGTGATGAGGGTATAAAAGATACCAGACTTTATAAGGAAAATAATATTTATATTTGCAAAAATAAAGTGGCAAAGCCAAATGTATTCATCCCAGTGCTTCCAGGAACTAATTGTGAGTACGACAGTGCAAAAGCGTTTATAAATGCAGGTGCAACGGTGGAAACGAGGGTATTTAAGAATCTTACTTCTGAAAATATAAAAGAGTCTGTAACAGATTACAAGAAGGCAGTCCTGAATTCCCAGATTATTATGTTCCCAGGCGGATTTTCAGCTGGTGATGAGCCGGATGGATCGGCTAAGTTTTTCGCAACCGCATTCCGTAATGAAATTTTGACATAGGCGATAATGGATTTACTTGAGAACAGAGATGGATTAATACTTGGAATCTGTAATGGTTTTCAGGCGTTAGTGAAACTTGGACTACTGCCATATGGAGAAATTATGGCACAGAAAGAAGATTCACCGACTCTTACCTTTAACACCATTGGCCGTCATATTTCAAAGATGGCATATACAAAAGTGGTTTCAAACAAGTCACCTTGGCTTGCGTGTGCAGAGCTGGGACAGACGTATGTGAATCCTGTTTCTCACGGAGAGGGAAGATTTGTTGCAAATGAGCAGTGGATAGAAAACTTATTTGCAAATGGACAAGTAGCGACACAATACGCTGATATGGACGGCAATATAACAATGGATAATTTGTATAATGTAAATGGATCCTACTGTGCAATAGAGGGTATCACAAGTTTGGATGGAAGAATTTTTGGGAAGATGGCGCATTCAGAAAGATGCGGTTCCCAAATCGCTAAGAATATAGTTGGTGAACAAGATATTAAAATCTTTGAGTCTGGTGTAACATATTTTAAATAGTAATCATGGATGTCTTCTTTATCCTTTTTAAGCACCAAACCGAGCAAGTAGCGAATCGGATTGCGAGTATCCACTTTGCCTACGAGAAATGAGTAAAAAGCCAATTTAGTCACATACAATATGTTTCTAAAATTGGCTTTTACTATACATCACCAGCAACAATTTGTCGCTTTGTTGGATAGACCCTACAATTGAAAAGAATTTTGTTGAGGTCTGTCGATAAAGGTGATATGTTGAAAGGGAAAATACGTAAGAAAAAAAGGTAGAGAGGTATTAGATATGAGGAATAATGGAGGTTCAGGCGAAATCTATTATGTAATTTTAAGAGGAGGAGAAGGGAAACATATCCTGGCAAATGAATGTGAAAAAATGAAGTTATTAGAGACTCTTGTGGTCATAAAAAAAGAAGTAGAGTTTAAAGTTGGAGCATATTGTATACTTGATAATCAAGTAGAGTTGTTGTTAGAAATAAAGGGAGTTTTATTATCAAATATTATAGAAATGTTGATAACTATATATACAGAATATAGTATAAATATTTTGAGAACACATAAAGATATGTTACTCACAGTTTATCATCAAGAGCAATTAAGTAGTTTCAGGGAAGTCATCAATGCTGTTATTAGGATGCACAATAAGCCGGTAAAGTATAATATTGTACAAGACGTAGATCATTATTGGTGGAGCAGTTATAGAAGCTATAAAAGTTATGGAAGTCATAAGGCTCATTTGATATCTCCCATCTTGGACGGTGAAGTAATCTTGGCAGGTATTGATGCAGATATAAAGAAGGCCATACGGATATTTGTAAAATGCCACAAGGATCAGCAGTGTTTGGAAGAGCTTGGGAGGGAATAGAGGAGGCTTCTCAGCTTTTTACCTGGCCATGAGCATTTGGAAACAACCATGAATTATATTCGCCCATTTTGTATTCTAAGACGGACGAGATTTCAAGGAACATTCTACTTCGAAAGACCTACTGGCTAAGCGCTCCCATGAGCCCGAAGGGTCAGGGGGTAGATAGAAGCAGCTATACGCTGCCCGTCAGGTCTGGATGGGACTACGCCCGACCAAGCGTTGTATATTTTTTTGGCAGCCTCAATTTGAGACTGCTTATTTTTACTTTAAATAGATAAGATATTATTTTCTTAAAATATAATCTAACTCATTAGGGTGTGGTTTGCGACAAAATAAAATGTTATATTTAAATTGAAAAATATTGGAGGTTGTTTTTATGAAGATAAATATGACAACGGATTATGCGTTTCGGATCATTAGGACAATGTATTTACAAGATAATAGAATAGTAACTTCAAAATATATTAGCGAAGTAGAGAATATTTCTCATGGCGTTGTATTGAGGATTCTGAAGATACTTAGAGAAAATAATATTGTTAAATCTCATCAGGGAAGAGGTCAAAATGTAGGAGGTTTTACACTCAAAGCAAAAATGGAGAACATAACTATGTATAATATTCTGACTATAATGGAGGGAAAGATAGAATTAACTTTTCCAAGGGAGGATTGGTATATCAAGAAATATGGTAATAAGTGCGGTATTAATCAGGAGTTATATAGGATAAATACAAACCTAATACAGGATTTGCAGAAAAAAAGCTTATATGAAATCTTTGTTGGAAAGAAGAAAGAAACAAGCACAGAAGGAAAAGAGAGTGAAAAAAATCACTTCAGATGTCATAATAAAGTAAAGGAGTACGCTCCATTGTAATGGAGGATAACGTCAGTTCAAATGGATATTCCAAAGATCGACACTCTTCCCATGAAATCACGTTCGTCTTAGAACACCTGGTATATGTCTGAACCTGTATCAAATGGTCACAGCGATAATAATTCTCAATAAGTCATGCTTGAAAAATGCAAAACAGTAGTGTATAATAATATCTGGACAGGGCAAATGCTTATGTTTGGATAGTAAAGAGGTTATTTAGGTGTAAAACATCAAAATACCCCTTTTTTTGGTTATTAGGCATATATAATCAACCTATGTTGATTATAATTTCAATAGAACAGATAACAAAAATCATGTGGAGGAAAAATTATGAAAAAAAAGTTAGCAGCCATGTTATTATTTGTAACTATGGCAATGTTTTTGGCTGCCTGTGGAAATGGCACATCGGACAAAGGTATAACAACTGAAACTGGAACAGCAGCAACAGTGGAGAGTGAAAAAAGTGAAGAAACAAAAGAAAGTAAAGCAGAAGAGATAGGCAGCAGTAATAGTAGTTCGGGTTATGAAATTGCACTTGTAACGGATTACGGAACAATTGATGATAAATCATTTAATCAAGGGGCATGGGAAGGTGTTGTTCAATATGGAGATGAATTTGGCGTAACTTACAAATATTATCAGCCTACGGAAAAAACAACAGACGCTTATGTAGAAACTATCGACCTTGCTATTCAAGGTGGGGCTAAGATTGTTGTCTGCCCAGGTTACTTATTCTCAGAAGCAGTTTATACCTGTCAGGAAGAATATCCGGACACATATTTCATTATCCTTGACGCTCAGCCAAAGAATGCGGATGGTGATGTTTTCATTGCAGATAATACAATGGCGATTACTTATCAGGAAGATGAAGCTGGATTTTTAGCAGGATATGCTGCAGTGAAAGAGGGATATAAATCCCTTGGTTTCATGGGCGGAATGGCGGTTCCGGCAGTAAAGCGTTTTGGATTTGGTTATGTACAGGGAATTGAATATGCGGCAAAAGAATTAGGACTGGAATCTGTTGATCTGGTATATTACTACACCGGTGCATTTGCAGCAACACCGGAAGCACAGGCGCAGGCAGCTTCCTGGTATGAGTCCGGAGTTGAAGTAATATTTGGTTGTGGTGGTGCTGTAGGTAACTCCGTTATGGCAGCAGCAGAAACAGCCGGAAAATTTGTTATTGGTGTTGACGTTGACCAGTCATCGGAATCGGATACCGTTATTACATCAGCGGTAAAAGGGTTATCCATATCCGTATATGATGGCGTCAAGGCGATGTATGACGGCAGCTTTCCGGGCGGAAAGATAAGCGTATTTCATTCAGCTAATCATGGTGTGGCAATTGTAATGGACAATGCTAAATTTGAAAACTTTACACAAGCTGATTATGAAGAGATTTATGCAAAAGTGGCCTCGGGAGAGATTACTTTGTTTCATGATACAGACAAGAAAGTCACGGATATTTCACTGGAAAAAGTAAAGGTATCTGTTGTTGAATAAGAGATAACGCTGCAGGGATAAAAGCAGATAAAGATTTCGTAAGAAAGTATTAGGTATAAGGGATGCTAAAGGACAAGCATCCCTTATATACTATAATAGAAAGGTGGCACAGTATTGCAGGCTTGCCTGAAATACAATGCATGGGTGTAAGGTTGAAAGAAAATTTAGGAAAAGGAGCCATGCAGTGCATTGATTCTTTCAACCAGTTCTATTTTAGCAGTATTCAATTTGCAGGCAAGTTGAATATGCATGGTTGTAAAAATGGAATATGTGATTGAGATGTTAAATATAACGAAGCGGTTTCCGGGAATCATCGCCAATGATAATGTTACAATTCAATTAAAAAAGGGAGAGATACTTGCATTATTAGGAGAAAATGGTGCAGGAAAATCCACATTGATGAGTGTACTTTTTGGAATTTATCAGCCGGAAGAAGGAGTAATAAAGGTTAGAGGAAAAGAGGTAAAGATTCATAGTCCATTACAGGCCAATACACTGGGGATTGGTATGGTTCACCAGCACTTTAAGCTGGTACATAACTTTACAGTATTGCAGAATATTATTTTGGGAATGGAAACAGTAAAGCACGGAGTCCTCCAGATGAAAGAAGCCAGAGAAAAAATAGTAAAGCTCAGTCAGAAGTATAATCTGTACGTGGATCCTGATGCACTTATTTCCGGCATTACGGTAGGAATGCAGCAAAGGGTAGAAATCCTTAAGATGCTATATAAGAATAACGATATTCTTATTTTTGATGAACCAACAGCAGTACTCACACCTCAGGAAATTGATGAACTAATGAACCTCATGAAAGAGCTGGCAAAAGAAGGAAAAGCAATCATTTTTATTACCCATAAATTGAACGAAATCAAAGCAGTTGCAGATAAATGTGTTGTTTTACGAAGAGGAAAATATATTGGAACCATTGATGCAGCCATAACGGACAAAGAAAAAATGTCTGAAATGATGGTTGGCCGTAAGGTTAGTTTAAATATTGAAAAAGAAAAGTCTGATCCTCAAAATGTGATTTTAGAAGTTACAAATCTAAAAGTAAAAGCAAAAAAGGAAGGTCATATCAAAGACATTATTAAAAATATCAGCTTTACTGTTCGTAGAGGTGAGGTCGTTTGTATTGCCGGAATTGATGGAAACGGGCAAACAGAACTGGTATGGGCAATCACAGGACTTATTCCTATGGATGAAGGGAAGATAGCCATGAATGGAGAAGATATAACAAAGAAATCCATCCGCTATAAGAATACGCATGGGCTTTCTCATATCCCTGAAGACCGTCATAAGCATGGATTGGTTTTGGAGTATTCTCTTGCTGAGAATCTGGTATTACAAGAATATTTTACTCCGGAATTTCAAAAGAATGGATTTCTTTTAAAAGATAAAATACGCAGCCATGGGAATGAATTAATCAGTCAATACGACATAAGAAGCAGTCAGGGAGATGAGACAGTCGTCAGAAGTATGTCTGGTGGAAACCAGCAAAAGGCGATTATTGCAAGGGAAATGTCTAGAAAGCCAGATATCTTGATGGCTGTACAGCCGACCCGTGGCTTGGACGTAGGTGCTATTGAATTTATACATCATCAAATTATCAAACAGAGGGATATGGGAGCAGGTGTATTATTGATTTCGCTGGAGCTGGACGAGGTAATGAATTTAAGTGACCGTATTTTAGTTATTTGCGAAGGGGAGCTGGTGGCGGACTTAGATCCGAATCAGGTTACAACGCAGGAGTTGGGACTCTATATGGCAGGTTCTAAAAGAGGAGGAAAGTATAGTCATGCGTAAAATAAAATTTAAAAATATTAATGGATTTATTTCATCTATATTTGCCATTATTGTGGGGCTTATGTTTGGATTTGTCATTCTCCTTGTGAGCAATCCCAGCCAGGCAGTCGATGGATTCATCACCATTATAACAGGCTCCTTTACACATGGTGCAAAAGGGGTGGGCCAGATATTTTATTATGCGACACCACTTATAATGACGGGACTTTCCGTTGGCTTTGCTTTCAAAACAGGTCTGTTTAATATAGGAGCGCAGGGACAATTTTACTGTGGTGCATTTGCAGCAGTCCTGATAGGTATTACGATGAAGCAGCTAGGCGGGGTGCATTGGGTGGCTGCATTACTCGCAAGTGTGGTGGCAGGTGCTTTATGGGCGGTCATACCTGGCATTTTAAATGCTTATTTCAATGTAAATATTGTTATTTCCTGTATCATGATGAATTATATTGGAATGTATCTGGTTCATTTTCTGGTGAAAAACACTCATGTTCTATTTGACTTGGCACGCAACCAGTCAGCATCCGTGCCTACGTCAGCGCAGATACCTAAGATTGGGCTGGATAAATTATTTCCAAAATCAAGTGTAAATGGCGGTATTTTTATAGCAGTTATAGTAGTCATCCTTATTTATATTCTTCTGCATAAGACCACCTTTGGATTTGAATTAAAGGCAGTGGGCTTTAACCGGGATGCAAGCAGATATGCAGGCATCAATGAGAAGAAAAATATTATTTTATCCATGGCTATCTCAGGAGCTTTGGCCGGACTTGGCGGAGGACTTCTTTATCTGGCGGGTTCAGGGTCGCATATTGAAATTGTGGATACTCTTGGCGCACAGGGCTTCAACGGTATATCCATCGCACTGTTGGGGTTATCGAACCCGATAGGAATTCTTTTTGCTGCCTTGTTTATTGCTTATATTACAGCAGGTGGATTCTATTTACAGCTTTTTGATTATTCTACGGAAATTATTGATATTATAGTAGCGATTATCATTTACTTCAGTGCATTCTCATTATTCATAAAAATTTTTATGCAGAAGATAAGGAAAGGGAAGGAGGGAGGTAAAAATAATGAGTAGTGTATATTTCATTTTTCAACAGACAATGTTTTTTGCGATCCCCCTTCTTATAGTAGCATTGGGCGCTATGTTTTCTGAGCGGTCAGGTGTTGTTAACATTGCTTTGGAAGGAATCATGGTAATGGGAGCCTTTTGTGGAATTTTATTTATTCATTTGACACAGGGTACCTTAAGCGGGCAGTTGCAATTGATCCTTGCAATTATCATTTCCGTTTTAGCGGGTATGCTGCTATCTATATTCCATGCAATAGCAGCAATTAAACTAAAAGCGGATCAGACCATCAGTGGAACTGCATTAAATATGTTTGCTCCGGCATTTGCTATTTTTACAGCAAGAATTTTGCAGAATGTGCAGCAGATTCCGTTTTCTAATACCTTTCATATTTCTTCGGTACCTATTCTTGGGGATATTCCGGTTATAGGAGCCTTATTCTTTAAAAACACATATATTACTACCTATTTGGGTATTCTTATTTTAATCATTGCTTCCTTTGTATTGTATAAAACAAGGTTTGGTCTTCGTCTGAAGGCATGTGGGGAGCATCCTCATGCGGTTGATTCTGTTGGTATTCATGTGCATCGTATGCAGTTTTCGGGAGTATTGATATCCGGTGGGCTGGGTGGACTTGGAGGCTTAGTGTATGTTGTACCTACCTCCGTAAACTTTAATGCAGATGTAGGGGGATATGGTTTCCTGGCGATGGCTGTTTTGATTTTCGGTCAGTGGA
>Ga0153997_1000105_pt1 | contig 24037 bp, 24 predicted proteins | sample TSNC081MetaG_FD_104750 | JGI IMG/M metagenome (GOLD analysis project Ga0153997, IMG submission 104750) | Attine ant fungus gardens microbial communities from North Carolina, USA - TSNC081 MetaG | ecosystem: Host-associated > Fungi > Mycelium > Unclassified | place: USA: North Carolina, Lumber...
CGGCCTGCTGAATGCCCTGCTGCAGGAAGTTCTGGAGCACCCGGAGAAGAATAACCGGGAAACACTTCTGGAACTAACGAAAGCATATAAATAAGCCTAACCCAGCAAACAAAAGCAAGCTGCTACACTCACATGGTTTCCCAAGAGCGCAGCAGCCTGTCTTCCTCTTCTTAACGGATTACTTCTCAATCTTATTCGTACAACGGATACCGGTCACAGATCTCTGTCACACCCTTACGGATCTCATCGGCCTTGTTCTCGAAGTCCGTACCGGTGAGCCAGATATACTCTGCAATCTTATCCATATCCGCTTCCTTCAGACCTCTTCTGGTCACAGCCGCCGTACCCAGGCGGATTCCGCTGGTGACAAAAGGCTTCTCCGGATCATTGGGAATGGCATTCTTATTCGCCGTAATATAGACCTCATCCAGACGGTGGGACATTTCCTTACCTGTCACTCCCATGGAACGCAGATCCACCAGCATCAGATGGTTGTCCGTTCCGCCGGATACCAGGTTTACTCCCCGCTTCGTCAGTTCTTCCGCCAGTACCTTTGCGTTCTTCACAATCTGCTCCGCATAAGCAGAGAATTCCGGCTTCAGGGCTTCTCCGAAGCAAACCGCCTTCGCGGCAATAATGTGCATCAGCGGGCCTCCCTGCATACCAGGGAAAATAGCTTTATTAACCGTCGGCCCGAACTCCTCCTTACAAAGGATCAGACCTCCCCGGGGGCCGCCCAGGGTCTTATGGGTAGTGGTGGTTACGATATCCGCATAAGGAACCGGTGACGGATGGGCTCCGCCTGCTACCAGGCCTGCAATATGGGCCATATCCACCATATACAGTGCGTTTACACTCTTAGCAATTTTACCAATTCTCTCAAAATCAATGACACGGGGGTAAGCAGACGCACCCGCGACAATCAGCTTCGGCTGGATTTCCTTCGCTTTGGCTTCAAAACTGTCATAATCAATGTATCCCTCGTTTGTAATACCATAAGGAACAAAATTATACAGCCGGCCGCTTAAGTTCGCCGGCGAACCATGGGTCAGGTGGCCGCCATCGGCAAGGCTCATGCCCATAACCGTATCACCGGGCTTTAAGACTGCCGCGTACACCGCCAGGTTTGCCTGGGCACCGGAGTGGGGCTGTACATTGGCGCAGTCCGCGCCGAAGAGCTCCTTGGCCCGCTCGATCGCAATCTTCTCTACTTCATCCACTGCTTCACAACCACCATAATAGCGCTTGCCCGGATACCCCTCCGCATATTTGTTCGTCAGTACGCTTCCCATGGCTGCCAGAACCGCAGGTGAAACGATGTTCTCGGAAGCAATCAGTTCCAGATTTCTCCTCTGGCGCTTCAGCTCCTGATTCATTGCCTGGCCGACTTCCGGGTCGGCCGCCGCTACAAAACCAATTGTGTCCAACATGTCACTGTACATTTTGTCCATTTCCTTTCTATCTGTCTGTTTTAGTATGCCTTACCCCAATATATCATCGTCTTCGCCGGCTTGCCGCAGCATACACAGGTATCGCTTACCTGCTCCTGTTCAAAAGGTATGCAGCGGGATGTGGCGGAAGTATCTTCCTTAATCTTCATCTCGCAGGCTTCATCGCCGCACCACATGGCTTTCACGAAGCCCGGCTTATTCGCAATTGCGTCCTGAAACTCTTCATAGCCGGCGGCAGAACAGATATGACTCTCCAGGTGCTCTCTCGCGCGGGCCAGCATATCGCCCTGCATCTGCTCCATCATTTCTCCGGCGGCCTGCGTCAGCTCCGCGAAATTCACGATACGCTTTTCTCTTGTGTCACGGCGTACCAGGACTGCCTGCCCGGCCTCGATATCCTTCGGTCCAATCTCCACACGCAGTGGAATTCCACGCATCTCCTGCTCACTAAACTTCCACCCCGGACTCTTGTCCGAATCGTCTACCTTTACCCGGAATCCGGCAGCTTTTAACTCCGCCATTAACCCGTTTGCCTTCTCCAGCACGCCCTCCTTGTGTTGGGCAATCGGAACCACCATAATCTGCGTCGGCGCAATCCGGGGAGGCAGTACCAATCCGCTGTCATCGCCGTGCACCATAATGATCGCGCCGATGATCCGGGTGGACATGCCCCAGGATGTCTGATGGACATACTGCAACTGATTCTCTTTATCGGAATACTGAATGCCGAAGGCTTTGGCAAAGCCATCTCCAAGGTTATGGCTGGTAGCGGACTGCAGAGCCTTCCCGTCGTGCATCATCGCTTCAATCGTATAGGTGGAATGGGCGCCGGCGAATTTTTCTTTATCGGTCTTCTTGCCCTTAATTACCGGAATGGCCAGCTCTTGCTCGCAGAAATCGGCGTACAGGTTCAGAATCAGAATCGTTCTGGCCTCCGCCCCCTCCGCCGTCGCGTGAGCCGTATGTCCTTCCTGCCACAAAAATTCCGTAGTACGCAGGAACGGTCTGGTGGTCTTCTCCCAGCGGACCACCGAACACCACTGGTTATAAAGCTTCGGCAGGTCCCGGTGGGACTGGATAATATTCTTATACAGATCGCAGAACAGCGTCTCTGAAGTAGGACGGATACACAGACGCTCCTGCAGCTTCTCGGATCCGCCATGGGTAACCCAGGCCACCTCCGGCGCAAAGCCCTCCACATGATCCTTCTCCTTCTGCAGGAGGCTCTCCGGAATAAACAAAGGCATGGACACATTCTCCACACCAGTCTCCTTAAAACGTCGGTCCAGCTCATGCATGATATTTTCCCAGATGGAATAACCGCCGGGCTTTAAAATCATACAGCCCTTTACGCTGGAATACTCCACCAGCTCGGCCTTCTTCACCACATCCGTATACCACTGGGCAAAATCCTCCGCCATCGGAGTAATTGCCTCGACTAATTTCTTTTCCTTTGCCATTTATTTTCTCCTTTTCCATTGATAAAGGTATTTTGATCCCAAAATCACGCTTTTTATGGTATCATAAAAGAGCGCAAAAGGCAACCTGCATCGATACTTTTCTGCGCAAAACGCAAGAAAAAAGCTGCCTTCACAGCCTCTTTCTTACAAAGCGTTAAACTAAATTTTAAACCGGTATCCCACTCCCCAGATAGTCTCAATATACTGAGGCTTCGAGGTGTCGTACTCGATCTTCTCACGGATCTTCTTAATGTGCACGGTTACGGTCGCAATGTCGCCCACAGACTCCATATCCCAGATGTTGCTGAAGAGTTCTTCCTTGGTAAACACACGATTGGGATTCTGTGCCAGGAAGGTCAGGAGGTCAAATTCCTTCGTAGTGAAATTCTTCTCCTCACCATTTATATATACCCGTCTGGCGGTCTTATCAATCTTCAGTCCGCGGATTTCAATGATCTCATTCTGATGGGCATTGCTGCCGATCAGGCGGTCGTACCGGGACAGATGGGCTTTTACACGGGCTACCAGCTCACTGGGGCTAAAGGGCTTCGTGATATAATCATCCGCCCCCAGGCCCAGACCCCGGATCTTATCGATATCATCCTTCTTCGCGGAAACCATCAGAATCGGCGTATTCTTCTCCTGACGGATCTTCTTACAGATCTCGAAGCCGTCTGCTCCCGGCAGCATCAGGTCTAAAATAAACAAGTCGAAATCTTCTTTCAAGGCGCGCAGCAGTCCGGTATCTCCGCTGTTTTCAATCTCTACCGCAAAACCGCTCAGTTCCAGATAATCCTTCTCCAGCTCCGCAATACTCACTTCATCTTCTACAATTAAAATCCGGTTCATAGGGGTACCTCCTGGTATTTTCTTAGGACAAAATGCATAATTGTCCCGGTTTCTTCTTTGCTGGTGGCCCAGATCTTGCCGCCATGGTCCTCAATCACTTTCTTAACAATGGATAAGCCGATACCGCTGCCGCCTGTGGAAGAATTGCGGGACGCATCCGCCCGGTAGAACCGGTCGAAGATGTAGGGCAGATCCTTTGCGCCAATGCCGCGCCCATTATCTTCAATTTCCACCTGTACAAAATCACCTGCATCGCGGACTCTGATTATAATAATACCCTTTTTCTTATCCAGATATTTCACTGAATTGCTGACGATATTATTGATAACCCGCTTCAGCTGCTCCGTGTCACCAATGATGGTCACATCCTCTGTCAGGTAATTGTAATAGGTCAGGTCAATCTTCTTCGACTCCAGATCCAGCCGCATTTCCTCAGCGCAGTCGCTAAAATATTTCTCCACATTAATCTTGCTGAAGGTATAGGGAATCCGGTTGGTATCGATTTTGGAGTAAAGGGTCAGCTCGTCAATCAGCCGATCCATGTCATTGGCCTTATTATAAATCGTACGGATATATTTATCAAGCTTCTCCGGCGAAGAAGCCACCCCGTCCATAATGCCTTCTACATAGCCCTTAATGGCCGTAATCGGCGTCTTCAGGTCATGGGAAATATTGCTGATCAACACCTTGCTTTCGCTGTCGTGCTGCATCTTCTCCGACGAGGATTCCTTCAGCCGCTGCCGCATGTCCTCAAAATCCTGGCAAAGTTCACTGATCTCATCCTTCCCCTGTACCTCCAGGACAAAATCCAGATTGCCCTCTTTGATCTCACGGGTGGCTTTCTTCAATGTATTCAGCGGGCGCAGGATCGTACCGTACAACCAGGCCGTTAGTAAGAAGGCCGTCAGCACCAGCACTAAAATCACCAGATAAATAATATCCCGGATCATGCTTTCTTCTTCCGGCAGGACGCCGCCCACATTCGTCACAATAAACAAACTGCCCTCGGAGCCATCTGCGCATTGAAAATCCTGCTGGCTTACCATGAACTGGTAATCTCCTCCCAGGTAAAAGCCCTCCGGCTGCGGTTCCTCTTTTTCCCCCACATAGGCAGGAAGACGGCCATAAAATTCCTCCGGCACGGTCGGATTCCCCGTATATAGGACCGCCTGATCTTTGCGCACAATCAGGAACGAATGCCTCTTCACTAAGCTCTGGTTAACCTGATCCAGATAGGCGCTGTCCTCCAATGCATCCAAATTTGTCTCAATCACACCGGAGAATTCCTTTCGCGCAGTGGAGGTCAGGGCAGTAAATACCTGCAGGGAGCTGCTGGAGGAAAACATGCTGTCCGTATTGGTAATTCCATAGTTTTCCCTAAGAGTCTCCATCTGCAATTGATTCAAGACATATACCGACACTACTACCATTAGAATCGGGACGAGGATAATGGCCAGAAAAGCAATTGTTATCTTAGTCCGGAGCTTCATTTCATCTTCATCCCCTTTGTACTTTGACTTCCCAGCTGCAGAAAGGCGCTCTTACTGAGAAATACAATTTTCAATGTATAGCCCTCCAGGCTTCCATGGTATTTTACCTTGCCATTCTGGTTCAATACCATACATTCACTGCTGTTATAAAACAGCAGATAGTCTCCCGAAAATTCCGCGCGGGTATAGGTAAAAGGAATTTCCTTTTCCATCAGCAGCTCACCGGAGAGATCATAGACCTGTGCCTGATACTCTCCATTCTCTCCATTTAAGACGACTCCGATTCGGTTCTTACCAGTAAAAACACTCTGGATCTCCGAAGTGCAGATAATCGACTTCAGCAGCTCCGGCGACGTCTCTTTTTTTAGGGAATACAGGTTGATCTGATTGTCTCCAAAAGCACAGGCAATCTCGTCCGTTAGATATTCCACCTGGGGAAACAGAACCTCACCATATTTAAACACGCCTACAACCCGGTCGGATTCGGTCTTACCCACATCAAAATTCAAGAAGGTGATCCGGCTCTGCATACTTCCCTGATCCATATATACCAGTGACAGCACTAATCCGGTCCCCTTTGGAGAAAGGGAGAGGTCCATTGGGTATCCGGCCGTTTCTGCCAATACATTCTTAATCATAATATCCAGTTTCAGACCGCTTTTCTCATAAAACTGTATCAGGCAGGAATCCACATCATCCAGCATCAACGCCACGACACCATGGGCGGATATGGTCAAATTCAAAATTGACATGGTCGTACCGACCGTGCCCAGCACACCGTCCTCCTGGAAGATCACGGCCGTCTGCCCCTGCAGATCTCCAATGACCGCATAATCCTCCCGGATACAGATGGCAGGATTCCGCATACTGTATCCATAATCCCACAGGACGGCTCCTTCCCTGTCCAGACAGGTCATCCCATTCTGGCTATAGCGGATCAGGTAACGGCCAAAAGACTCATAGAAGACCGTGTCACCTCCGGCTCCACCTGTCTCCCATTGGACTTCCAGACTCGTGTACTCCTTGTTATTACTGATGGTATTTCCAACCATAATCGTTACAATGACCGCCAGCGTCGCAGCCGCCGCGACCGCCAGGCGACGTATGTAATAGCGGCGGATCTCATGGCTGATCTCCGAAACCTCTTCCTCCGTCTGTTCCGGCACCACCCGCCTGCGAAGCGTCATTTTTTTCTTCTCTCTTGTATATTCCTTTTCGTCACTCATATATCTGCATTTCAAACGAGGAAGCCTTTAACCCCTGCATTCTTCTCCTTTTTCTCCGCATAAAAACACGTGTTCACACACCAAAACCGATCCCATAAAAAGATTATACAATACTTTCTGTCTTTTTGTATAAATATTTTCTAAAAAAACGCAAAAGCTTCTGCTTTTCTGTCCGACTATTCAGGGAAGACGCAGTACCTGGCCGGTCAAAATTAAATCCGGATCCTGAATTCCATTCAATTCACACAGTTCCTGTACCCGCTGGACATTGCCATACAGCCTCCGGCAGATAACACTCAGGGACTCCCCTTCCTGTACCAGATAGGTTTTGGCAGATGCCTCTTCTGTCTGAGGTTCCGTCGTTTCTTCCTGGGTCTGGGGCTCTGTTACCGCAGGGGTTGTCCCCTCCGGAGTCGTTTCTGCCTGGTCTTCCGTCACCGGTTCCGTCTCTGCCAGAGTAGTCTCACCCGTCTCAAGGTTTACATCCAGCCCCGTTTCCCCCTGGGTAGCCACCGTAGGGGCCGCATGTATGTTAACGACCATAGAATCTTCTGTCGTCGTCTCCTCCCTCGCCAAAAAGCCTCCTACCATAGCCTCCAGCTCCTGAAGCTTTCCGTAATAATTCATCATGGCAACCCCCAGAACCAATACCGCCACACAGGCACCGGCTATTTTCACCTGCTTCCAGCCTGTCCCGGCTGCAATTTCACGCCGGCTGCCTTCCTTCAAGTTCTTCTTCTCTTCCATCTTGGCGCGGAACTGCTCGATCAGGTGCTCACTGCCATTCTCCTCAATGGCTTCTCCCCGCCGGTTCCCTGCCATATAGGCCTGCATTTCTTCATTTCGTTCATAGTATATGTAGTAGCCCTTCATGCGGTCCATTTTGCCTTCCCACAGCATATAAAAGGCTTCGTCATCCTCATCGTCGTGGAGCAGCAGCACCTTGTCTCCCTGCGCAAAGGCCTCTTCGTAGGTCTTCTTCAGAGACAGCTTGTCCACAAGGCCACCGGATTTTTCATAAACAAACCACCCACACACGCCTACTCCCGGAAAATATTTCTCCATGTTACGGAAAACATCTCTCCAGGTATCCTCCGTGAATTTCAGACGGCCGCCGGCAAAGTCGGCGGACCGGGTCTCAATCGCGCCGGAAATAAACAGGCAGGGGACGCCTTCGCGCTCCTGGTGCATTCCCAGCAATACGCCCACCCGCCATGGCTCTGTCGATAGTTCCAGCTGCCCGAAATAGCTGGCCACATAATCCTCCAGATAAATTTTTATACGATCCTCTTTCTCTCCCATCTGCCGCATATTCTTTGGCAGTAAATGATTCATATCCTGCATAATAATACTCACCCCATCCTGATTTTGGGGTATCGTATCATAACTATTTTAAAAAAGCTGTCAGACCCTGTCACCTGCTACTGAAAACATTTCGACACCAGAGGAGTAAATTCCCATACAAATCGTGTCCGCCAGATCCATCACCATGGACAAGCGGATACTTTGCAGCACATTGGGCTCCAGGCAGCGCCCGCTGCCCACCACGCCGGTAATAAAAATATCGCCCACCTTAGCCAGCTTTTTACTGACTCCAAGTCCAGGCTGAATCGCGCCTTTTCCAAGGGAAATGGTGCCCACCTGCTCTCTGAGTCCAATTGAAGCATCTATTGCAATGACCACGTGATTAGAATACTGCTTCTGAATTTCCTCTACCGTGTCCGCCAGATTTACCGCATGAACCGGTCTGGAAAGTGTGCCAATAACACGCCGGTCCGGCTGTGGATTCTGCTCCAGTTTATAGCCGATCAACGGGCCCAGGCTGTCACCGGTCGATCGGTCACTTCCAATGCAGAGAAAGAGGATTTTCCCCTTTTCCTCTGTCCGCCTGACCTCTTCAATCAGGCGGTTTAGATGACTTCCAAAAGAGATCGGTGAGAAACGTGGACCCGTCTCATAATAACATATTTGATTCATTTTTTCCTTCAATACCATCACCGGTATAAAGTATCTCCACAATTCTAAAGCTTTATTCCCGTAAGCCAATAACCAAATTGGCCTGCCGGACGGTATTTTCGAAAGCCAAATAATTCTGCCACACGCCGATCCTGTTCCAGTGCTTCCCCCGGCACACCCAGATAGTAGGAACCACTCTGCGGATCGCAGACCAGGATCAAATGCCGATGGTCATAAAAGCCGTGCACCACAAAATCATTCGTACCCAGATGCCAGTAGTCCCTGGGCAGGCGACCGATATCCTGGAGAGACAGGCGCAGAATCTCCCAGTTTTTTTCTCCGTCAAAGGGCAGATACTTGGGATACATACTGCTTAATTGCTTCCAGGTGATACGGGGCTCCTCCGGCCAGGGCTCCGGCCTCGAATGAGACCAGTACCCCCGCTCCCACATCTGCTCTTCCATCCGCAGTTCCCGGTCAAGATCCGGCCTTTCTTCTACCGGGATATGCCATTCTATGTACTCTTTATCATTCCGGGAGATTCCTATATCCTCGGATTCCTCCGGCATAAAGGCGGGCCCTGGATAGACTTCCGGCTCGGCGGATACTTCTTCTTCGGCCATCTCCTCCGGTTCTGCTGCTATTTCCGGCTCGGCGGATACCTTTTCTACGGCCATCTCCTCCGATTCTGCGGATATCTCTTCTTCGGCCTTCTCTTCCGGTTCTGCTTCCATTTCCGGCTCGTCGGATACCTTTTCTACGGCCATCTCCTCCGATTCTGCTTCCATTTCCGGCTCGGCGGATACCTCTTCTGCGGCCATCTCCTCCGATTCTGCTTCCATTGCCGGCTCGGCGGATACCTTTTCTACGGCCATCTCCTCCGGTTCTGCCGCCATTTCCGGCACGGCGGATACCTCTTCTGCGGCCATCTCCTCCGATTCTGCTTCCATTGCCGGCTCGGCGGATACTTCTTCTCCGGCCATTTCCTCCAGTTCTGCAGATACCTCCTCTTCGGCTATCTCCTCCGGTTCTGCGGATACCTCTTCTCCGGCCATCTCCTCCGGTTCTGCAGATACCTCCTCTTCGGCCTTCTCTTCCGCTTCCACTTCCATCTCCGGCTCTTCCGAACTTTCCGGCTCCAGCAGCTCTATTTCATGCTCCGGCTCAGACGGCTCTTCCGCCCTTACGGATTGCTCGGCTACGGACATCTGCTCCGGCTCGGTCTCCTCCTCCGGCTCCAGCAGCTCTATTTCATGCTCCGGCTCAGAAGGCTCTTCCTCCCTTACGGATTGCTCGGCTACGGATATCTCGTCCGGCTCGGTCTCCTCCTCCGGTTCTAAGAATTTTTCCTCTTTCTGAACCGGCACGGATGCGGACACTTCCTCCGCCTCCATCTCACTTTCTGGCGCTGCTGCCATTTCTGCCATATCATCCTCTGGCTCCGCTGCCGTTTCCGCCATCTCTTCTTCCGGCGTACCGGACACAGACATTGGCTGAGGCCGGCTGATCCCGCTCCTTCCCATGTCCTCTACCCGGTCATCCCAGTACGTATAGAAATTCTGTTCCGGCTCCGGCAGTATAATCCGTATCCCGGCAAAATCTTCCCATGGATACGGGCTTCCGCCCATGCGGTCGGCCTGGGTCTGGAAGCTGGTCTCTCCGCTGCCGTTATTTACGGTAATTGTGCCCAGAGGAATTTCCTCGGTATCCGTTTCACGTACCCGGATAAGCAGAACACTGCCGGTCTGCCTGGTATTTCCTCCGCTGCCGTTGATACACACTCGGATCCGGCAGCGGGGATCCCTCAGTTCCATGCGGACAAATCCTGCATTTTTTCCTTTTTGCTGATTTTTGTATTCATAAAGATACGAAACCAGTCTTCTATATTCCTTCATAAAAAGACCCCCATACGATGCTTGTTTATATGCATTGTATGAGAGTCAAGCTTTTTTCATGCTATTTTTTCATAATAGATTTGGGAAAGATTCCTATACAAATTAATTTAAATCGATCATTTTTTTCACTGGATAGCAGGTGATGGTTATCCACATCGGGTAGCTCTGAATATTCTGCCAGACCTCCGGAAGGAATCGCTCCTCCCGCAAATTATAAATCAGGTGAAATTCCATTTCACTGCCTGTCCGAAGTGCAACATGCGAGGTATCCACTCCCGGATTTGCGATCCGGTATAACACATCGTGAAAATCGCACCAGATATCATCACTCTGGATCACCCAATCAGCAAAGCTGATCCCCGTTTCCGTATTATCCACATTCTTCAACGTTATTGTAATGTCATAAAGAGCTTCTGGTGGTACCATATAGCCTTCATAGAGCTCCGCTTTCTGTTCTTCCGTTACCGAATATTTTTGAAAAAAATCTTCTAAATACATTACCTGAGCACCATTGACCCGAACCTCATATCCATCCATTTGGTCAATATAGACAACATCCTTTTCCAGAGGAACGAATTCCCCCTGTACGTAGTACATCCGTGTTACATCCGGGTATTTTTCGTTAAACCAGATAAACCTTCCCAGACAGAGGGCCAGAAACAAAACCACGAATACTATCACTAGTCTTTTCTTCATAAAACTTTCAGGTATCCTCCTTTCCTGAAGGCTTCGGACAGATAGGATCCTTCAGCATCCCCTTTTCAATTGTGTAAATCTCATCACAAATTTCTTCCAATATCGAAAGATCATGGCATGCCATAATCACTGCCGCTCCCCTGTCTCTTTCCTTTTGCAAAAGCTCTTTGGCCATTTTTACTCCCTCGGTATCCAACGCATTTGTTGGCTCATCAATTAGCAAAATGTCATTATGCTCCATGACCGCCGCAGCAATTCCCAATCGCTGTTTCATACCAAGCGAATACTTCCTGTATTTTCGTTTATCTTTAGGATCAAGGCCAACCACTTCCAATGTTTCTGCCATTTCACGTTCTGTAATAATTTTCTTGATATCTGCCAGGATTTTCAAATTTTGCAGTCCTGTATAAGCGTCCAAAAATGCTGGATTTTCTATTAAAATCCCGATACTCTCCGGAAAAGTGAGTTCCTTTCCCAGAACTTTTCCATTAATTTTCACACACCCCTGTGTGGGGAGAATGAGACCGGCAATCATTCGCATAAGCATCGTTTTTCCAGACCCATTATATCCCTTCAAGCCATAAATCCGCCCTCCTTCGAAGGAAACTTGAATATTTTTTAGTACTTCCGCCCTCTTAATAGACTTACATACATCTTCCAGTTCTATCTTTACCATAAACGTATCCCCCAACCTCTATGCATTCTATCCTTGTGGCAGAATATCATGCCTTCTAAAATAATACTCTCCTCCTAAGGCGGAGAATAAGATAATTGCAAGCAACAATATAATACCGGTTCCAATCTGCACCCCATCTTCAAGCACGATTGAGCTGCGCAGAAGCATCGCATAATTCCCAATTGCCAGAGCTGACTTGAAATAAGCAGATAGGATGAGCAAGCCGCTTGTAACGCAGAAACTAAGCATGGGCTTTAAAAACAGCCCCAAAAACATCTGCAGCATATTGATGGCGGCAGAGACCAGCGGTGGAAGCAGCAGTGTATAGAAGACAACCTCCGATTCCTGCAGCGGAGCCGATGTTTTCAGCAGTATTCCCGCAAGTTCGCCGGAAAAGTCCGCAGTCAGAGGAACTCCCTCGCAAATGCAGAAGGCTGCCACTACCAGATCTATTATAATAAAGTACAAAAATGCAGAGCACACATTCCACAGGCACTTCGAAAACCACCAGCCCTTTCTTCCGCCTGAGCGGACCAATATCTGCTGCCCATACGCTGTCAAATCATCAAAGGGATATCCTAAAACTTTGTACGCAGCATATAGAAAGATCAGGATCCACATGGCCGGAAACACAAAAGGATTGTCCGGGGAAGGAATATATTCTTCCATTCCCTGAAATAAGAAAATCAAATAATTCATCCAGGTTGCCCTTTGATCCGTCTCTCCATTAAATAGCGACGCATTGATTACTTCATAATATTCACGGCAAAAAACCAGAACTGCTGCTGCCAAAACAAGAAAAAACATCCACTTTCTACGGATTCCGCAGTCAACATCGTGAGAAAACATCTTAGAAAATATCATTGCTTCTCCCTTTTATCAAACATATCAATAAGGCTCCCAAAAACAGAAAGACTCCCCATACAAAGATAATGTTACCGCTGACCGATAGCGGATATGGCGTTGGATGCAGAAAGCGGATAGGGGACACTTCATAAGAGATTGAAAGAACCTCCATGATTTTCCAACGTAAATAATCCACCGCCAGCAGAGCTAGAAATGGCGCCAGTAATACGGTTATTCTGTTTTTCGCGAAAAAGGAAAGTGCCATGCTCAAGCACGCAATGCTCCCGCAGAAAAAAAAGTCTACGAAAAGGTAAATGACACAAAACAGAAATGGCTGGCTATAGTACATCCCGGACCACAGAGATCCATGCCCCATTGAAAAGTATTGATAGATCACATCTGGAATTGCTGCATTTGAATACAACAGTGAAATCAGCATGTTTATTCCCAGAGGAATCACAACTGCTAAGCCACCCATCAGAAAAGTCGCAATATACTTAGCAGCATAATAATTCATTTTTCTGGTCCTGGTGGTTACATTCTTGATATACCCCCTCTTTAGTTCAGAGTGAAACGACCATCCATATGCCATTGCTGCCAGAAGCGGAAACAAAAAGAAAAATAAAGAAAATCCCAAGGTCATAGACTCACAGCCAATCCAATTTCCAAATAGACTGAGGCCAACAAATTCTTCCTGCGCATAGGTTCCTGCCATCTGATATACTTCAAAAAACTGCTCGACATTCTGATAAATCTCATAATTATTAAAAAGGGTCAAACCCGTACCAATTAGAACAACGAACCAGAACCACTTACTCATGGCCTTCTTAAGTTCAATTTTTAAATATTGTTTCACCATACCCTCCCGATCATGAGAATCAATTTAAGCCCAAATCAAAAAATTCCAGTCGCATATAGTTGCTCCCGGTTGTTCCAACCAAACTCTGAATGGTCTCCGGATCATTTTTAATAAAGAATCCGAGCTTAACCTCCATCTTTTCTCCCTGAGGAAGTTTAAAGAGGTAAAAAGAATCCCCTCCCTGCGTTTGACTAAAGTATGAACTGGAATAGCATTCTTCAATCCGGTACATGGAATATTTAGCAGAAATGGAATCCGCAGGATTTAATTGAATGGCGTTCCTCTCGACCAAAACCACTTGGCTGATAGGAAATTCTTCCGGATTTTCTAGAAATGAAACCGCGGAACGATTCTCTAAGGTGAAATCGACTATTGCGAGCAGATAGGAATCTTTCAACGAGCCATCTGCATTGATTAAATCTTCCAAATTCAGCGGCTGAGTTTCTTCTTCATCCGCATACAGCAGACCGGGTTCTGTCAGTTCTTCCATGGTAACTCCTGCCTGCGAGAGGCTGCTATACAACTGGGTGCCATGAACCTGCATATATATGCCACTTTCTCCGTTCATCTCAAAAAGGGTCTCGAGAGGGTAAACGTCCAGAGACTGGAGCGTATTTTCATCGACGTAGCTAGGTTCCACAATGATCATTTCTCCTAACTTCCCCTTTTTCTCTGGCTGTGTCTGTGTCTTAACGGTCGCCTCACTGCTTACTGCTTCATTCGAGGTACAGCCAAGTAATGTAAGAGCCAAAAACATTAATAAGAAAACTTTCTTTATCTGCATCCTTCCTCCTATAGTGATCGGGGGGAACTGTTAGGAAACAGTTCCCCCACAGGATCTAGTTATTTACTATTGTGTAGCTTCCCTGACTATCCGGACTCCAGCAACCATAAATATAGTCCGAGCGCTCATGCATAACCGGAAGCATGCCAATGCTGGCTTTTCTATAACCGGCTTCATAGATATAATTACGGATTTGAGATTTAACCCCCTTGTCGACATAGGCCGTCCCATGTTTTGTCTGATTGAAATATTTCCCTTGTGTAGAAACACCATAAGTCTTAACCCACAGTGTTTTAAGTCCTTTTGTGTAATACATGTAAACCTGTGTAGTATTTGTTTTCTGCCTCGGTGTTGTTTTATACTCCTCTGACATAACCGCTTCAAAGGAATAATATTCATCCCTTGTTTCTGCTGCACTTACTGGTACTGCTCCCATAATCAGGGTCAACATCGCCACAAATATGATTTTTGCTCTCTTCATACATATCTCCTAATATTTTTCCCTCTGGTAACTATATGTAAAAGCAATTGTACTCTCCAGCAGGTAGGCTCATATGCCAAAGTCAATTGCTGTTTTATGATAATCCCGATTTTACGGCGTAAGTTTTTTTATGTTTTTGATTGTACCATATTTTCTATAGACTATCAACACAAATTGAAAATTCTCTAATAAAAAATGTTACCATAATTTTATTACTGTAGTTTTAATCCTTTTGCTTTCAAGCCTTTTTACAGAAAGCCATTTCGGGGATATCAAAGAAAATGAACATTTCCGGAGATTCAACCACCGTTCATCTGAAAAGGTCTATCAGGAATTCATACTGTATGCCATTGGCCGGAATCTAAAAACAGCAAAGAACACCCCCGTTGGAAAATCCCGCGTTTATTAAACGCCGCTTCCTACGGGGTGTTCTTATTTCATGTTAAAAGAGTCAAAAAATGATGACTTTAACAAGCTGAGCTTCAAGGTCAATTCTCTTAACTAGAACAGCCTCTTCATTGAGATAGCTGTAGACAAAATCAATACCCCTTTTATTACTAAATTATCGATTTCTTCCCACATAAATAATACAGTCTTCATCTTGAGAAGAATTTATTTTTTCGCTCAATTGTTTCAATGAGATTGGTATAATCCCCCCCTACCCTTTCTGCTTTGCTTTTTTCTTTTTCTTGATAGGAAATATTCCAACCAATACTAACAACACCACCATATATTAAAAAACTTATACTGATAATAACAAGACCTAAAAAGAACTTGTCTTTTTTATAACAAAATGCTGTGAATGCAAAGAGAAATAGACTTCCTAGCAAAACAAACCATAGCCCCATACCAAAAAAAGAATCTACATAAATGCCGGCGTCACGAGCGTAGCCATCTCTATAAGTAAAATAGCAGGCAATTATAAAAAACAAAATACTTATCAGAAAACTTATCATATAAAAACTTTCTTTTTTCACTAAGATTGCTCCTTCCTATTGCGTGGGCGAGAAACTTTTCGCCCACGCAATGTGATATTTTTACGGATTACAAATTCCAGCTCGTTTCCAGCAGCATCCACTGCTTTAGGCAAATTTGTAGACGCTCTGATTTAGCTCCATTTCAAATACTTGACCTTCATGTAACTATATGCAAAAGCAATTGTACTCTCCTGCAGGTAGGCTCATATACCAAAGTCAATTGCTGTTTTATGATAATCCCGATTCTATGGCGTAAGATTTTTTATGTTTTTGATTGTACCATATTATCTATAGACTATCAACACAAATTGAGAATTCTCTAATGATAAAATTTGACTATATTTTTATATCAATAGTCTTATCATTATTACTTAATGTATATTTCAATTAGGCTTACCGGAACAATTATATAGCTTGTCTACCATTCACGATATTCTTTTCGTTTGCTCCTGTTTCGGACATAACGGAGCCCGGCTCCGTACCACCCATTCTCAGTTTTAAATCCACCGATTCATCCAATATAACAAGTATAGTATTGACACAAATAAGATACTATGATATCCTGATTATAGAATCGGTTTGAGCAATTCCTAAAAACATCAGTTGTTAAACTACAATTTGGAGGTAAGTTACATGAAGATTGAATCTTCTGGTTATTCCAATATTACGGTCTACGCGAATGGTACTGTTATAACCAATTAAGGAGTAAATATGGGGATATTTGATTTTATTTACCTTGTTTGTTTACTATTGTTTTGGCCGGTATTTGCAGATATGCTAAAACGTATTATTAATAGCAAAAATATTCAGGAAGAGAAAAATAAGGTAATTAGTATGCACCTTTTATTCCTGGCGCTGTGTACGGCCTGGACTGGGTACTATATCATTAAAATTATAGCTAACATACTTTGAATATGCAGCCAGATGGTAAAATCAGAGAGGGGTAGTCGGTAAATCACGAAAATGTTATACAAGAAAATCACCTTTCCGTTATATTAAGCTTATGCAAGCCAGGATATAACGAAAGGTGATTTTCATTTGTCAAAGAGAAACTCTATCGAAATTGGTCCATTTGTTTAGAAATTCTCGTTTAGAAATGGCAGAATATACTCAATCGCATTCGTGATAGAGTGCCCATAATTTGGAATTAGCAGCGTTTTTGCTGACGGTATTAGGCATGATAGTCTTTGGGCAGACGCTTTTGCGTTTATAATGACATCATCCTCACCGTCTATAAAAATAACAGGCATATTAAGTTTCAACAATTGCTCATTCTCAAATAAAGGCAGCTCTTGGATCGGGTTGTAGCTTTCTGCTATCAAATTCATAAAATCCAAAACTTCCTTGGGAATGTCCGATTCTCCAATAATGTCAGAGGTGATCGGCACGGTACCATCCTCTTGCCTTGTATCGTTGACATTTTGCAGAAATTGCTGATGAACCGGAGCAAGTCCAGCGGATGCGATCAAAATAAGTTTAGACACACATTCCGGATATATAGTCGCAAATTTTAAGGATATCCAGCCGCCAAGAGAATTTCCAATTATAATAGATTTTTCAATGCCAAGCGCAGATTGCACTTCCTTCATCCAAAATGCAAAATCGCCTGCGTCAAGGCTTGGTCTGTATTCTTCGCTATTTCCGGCTTCACCTATAAGATCAATCGCATATACCCGAAAATGAGCGGATAATGCCATTATTTCCGGAAACCAAAATGCACTGTTGCTATTAGAACCGTGCAGCAGCATAACCGAAGGATTTGACTCGTTTCCTGCAGCTAACATAAAAGTCTGTTCATAGCTTGTTTCTATATATTTTTGTTCAAAGGGAAACTGACTAAGTATGCCATTGTAATAAGCACGCATCTTATCTCGCTGCTCTGCGGATTTGAAAACACTGTTTTTCATTAAGTCCACTCCTATAAATTTAGATTTGTTTGGAATTGTCACTCTGTTATTGTAAGAATCATCTCTGCAATCGCGGACAAAAAACGTATATCGCCCCACAACATGACGCGAACCATATTTTCATGCTCAATATATTGAGATTGCATCGATGTTTTTGAAAGCTCCGGCGGCTTAGCATTAAATGCGGCTGTGAGCAGATTCATCACTCGCATGGCGTCTTCCTTGCCATTCGTTGGAATATCAATGACCGATGAAGCTGTGATTGTACGCTCTGCTTTAGAATTCACGCTGTTAACGTTGTTACCCTCCATAAAAACGCTTAAATCATGCCCACTGACCCGCCAACTTTTGCCAACCTTTATTGCTCGTAATTTGCCCTCTCTAATATACCGCTGTATCGTTTTGGGGTGGATATTGAGCAATTCTGAAATTTGTTCCACTGTACGATAATCCTTATCCATATTCCCTCCTCATTATTCCTCATAGGGTAATAATAAGGCGCAATAGGGAATTTGTCAAGTGATTTGTGTGTTTTTAACTTTTTTAAAAATAAGCCAATAAAATACGGCTATGGTCCACTATCCATAGCCGCATTACTCTTTACTTTTTTCGCTTATCGGGCAATTTCGAGATAAGAACCAAGCTCCGGCAGGGAGATGTCCGCTGCTTTGTAAGAATCCACATCAATGATAATATCATGGATGATAGACAAGGTCTTACCACCTGTCTGTACCGTTCCGGTCAACTTTAAGGTCTCCTGCACGATATAACCGTCACGGATCGTGAAGCTTCCGCCGGCGCTCTGGAAGGTCACCTTTGCATCCTCCCCATAAATCACCTTGTATTGGCTCCACTGGGCACCGGCTCCGACAATGTTCTCTGCCTGCTCCGGTTTCACCGTAAAGGTAAGGAGGGTCTGATTATCCTGTTCGGTCATCTTAATCTCCTGAAAATCACTTCCCGAAAGGTGCGCCATTAAGATCATACCGGGCCCCATCTGATTCTGTGCTTCTCCCCAGTCCATTTTGATTTTGTACTGTGTTCCAGACATATTGGTGTACATATATTCGTCGGTATAATAATAACTCAGAGGCACATTCATAGGAATTCCGGTCGCCATATCCACATCCATATTACCCTCGAAAGCAACCGTTCCCGTATTGCCGCCCGGTTCCTGTATCTTCAGGATTCCCTGCAGAATGGCATCCATGGAGTTACCGCTCTCTTCTACCGTAAGCTGCGATTTCAACGTCTGCTCCACACCATCTGCCTTTTTATACTTCTTGGCTGCCGATTCATAGATGGCTTCCGGTGTATTGCTGCCACAGGCAGCCATGGACATCATAATGCCCATAACCAGTAGCAATGCCATTCTTCTCTTCATGTTGACCTCCTCCTCTGTCAGGCGTTCTCGCTTAACCAGTTGCTAAGCGCGGCAAACTGCTCTAACGTCAGCGCTTCCCCACGGATAGAGGGGGAATGGCCTAATGCCGCAATCGCATTCTGTATTGTTTCTTTGGAAAAATCCAGTTCCGGAGAATTATGCAAACCATTGGCCAGGGTTTTTCGCCTCTGGTTAAAAGATGCCCGGATCAGCCGGAATAACAATCCTTCATCCGCCACCGATACCGGCGGTTCTTCATGGCAGGTCAGACAGACCACTGCCGACCCCACAGACGGTCTCGGAATAAAGCAGTTTGGCGGAACATTTGCCGCCAGATAAGGCGCTGCATAATATTGCACTGCCAGGGAGAGCGCTCCATAATCCTTCGTACCAGGCGACGCCTTCATCCGGTCTGCTACCTCTTTTTGGACCATAACCGTAATATTTTTAAGAGGTACACCGCTCTCAAACAGCCCCATAATAATCGGGGTCGTAATGTAATAAGGCAGATTTGCCACTACCCGGATAGGACGTCCTTCGTTATACTGATCTGCCAGGGCCTTCACATCCAGCTTTAGGATGTCACTGTGGATGACCTCCACATTATCATATCCCTGCAGCGTCTCTGCCAGAATCGGAATAAGCTTTGCGTCAATTTCCACTGCCGCCACCTGTCTGGCTGCTTCCGCGAGAGCCTGTGTCATGGTGCCGATTCCCGGTCCGATCTCCAGCACGAAATCGGTCTTCTCCACACCGGCTGCCCGGATGATTTTCTCCAGCACATGGGCATCTATCAGAAAATTCTGTCCGAAACGTTTCTGGAACATGAAGGAGTTCTTCTGGATAACCTCAATTGTCTTCTGGGGATTTACTAATTTTTCCATTCTATTTCCCATCTAGGCAATTCCATAGAACCGCCTGGCGTTTTCCATTGTGGCTTCTTCCACCTCTTCCTTCGTGATCCCCCGGAGCTCCGCCAGCGCTTCCACTACCAACGGCAGGTGGAGGGATACGTTCCGCTTCCCCCGAAACGGAACCGGAGCCAGGTAAGGGCAATCCGTCTCCAGCAGGATCCGCTCCAGAGGCGCATAAGCCGCCACCTCCTTCAGCTTCTTACTGTTAGCAAAGGTTAAGACCCCACCGATTCCAAGATAATGCCCCATGTTCAAATATTCCCTCGCCAGCTCGACTCCATAGGAAAAGCAGTGGATTACCGTGGGAAGCTCCCGGCCTCCGCAGGCCTGGATCATCTCCAGGGTATCCTTCGCCGCGTCGCGGCTGTGTATAATTACCGGTTTTTGAAGCTCCTTCGCCAGCTCTAACTGCGCTTCAAACCAACGCTTCTGCATCTGCCGGTCCGGTTCATCCCAATAATAGTCCAGGCCAATTTCTCCAACGGCAACCATCCTGGGAGCTTCCGCCATCTGGCGAAGCCAGGTAAGCGTCACCGTACCATCTTCGAACTCCTGGGTGTCACAGGGATGAACACCTGCTGCTCCATAGAAGTAACCGTATTGCTGCGTCAGTGCCAAAGTCGCTTCCGTAGTGCTGCGGCTGGCTCCCACATTCACCACATATTGAATCCCCTGCTCCAGAAGACTGGCCAGCAGCTCCTCCCGGTCCTGATTGAAAGCCTCATCATCATAATGGGCATGTGAATCAAATATCATCCGGCACCTCTTAGCAGATCTCTGCTCCGGAGGGCATTTCACGGTCCGGTGTCATCAGCGACATAGCTCCTTCCGCATCCTCCGCACATAAAAGCATTCCTTCCGACAGAATTCCTGCCATCTTGGCCGGCTTCAGGTTTACTACTACCATTACCTTCTTGCCGACCATCTGCTCCGGCGTATAGCTGGCCTTGATTCCGGATACGATCTGCCTCACCTGGCTGCCGATCTTCACCTGGGAACACAGCAGCTTCTTAGACTTCTTCACCTCTTCGCAGGCAATAATCTCTCCCACCTGAAACTGAAGCTTAGCAAAATCCTCATAGGTAATCTCCGGCTTGGCTTCCATATCAATGCCGGCGTTATCTTCCGCTGCAGATTCTTCTGCGGCAGGTGTTCCGAACTCTGCTTCTGCCTTCGCCATCACCTCTGCCAGTTCAAGCCTTGCAAAGAGGATTTCCGGCTTCTCCGTTACTTTATTTCCGCTGGGATATCCGCCGAAGCTATGCAGCGTATCCAATGCACGGAGTTCCACATTCAGCTGGGCTGCAATCTTATGGGCCGTATCCGGCAGGAATGCTTCCAGCAGGGAAGCTCCGACATGAATACCTTCTACCAGATTATAAAGTACCGTCTCCAGCCGCTCCTTCTGGCTCTCATCCTTAGCCAGCGCCCAGGGCATTGTCTCGTCAATATATTTATTACAGCGTTTAAACACATTAAAAATCTCGGTCAGGGCATCGGCCACACGCAGCTCATCCATTTTAGTACCGACCTTTGCTTCCGCCGCCGTTACCACTGTCTTCAGGTCGTCATCCACCGTCTCACACACGTTCCGGTTATGCACCAGTCCGCCGAAATATTTGTTGCTCATGGCAACCGTACGGTTTACAAGATTACCCAGCGTATTCGCCAGGTCCGAATTAATCCGCTCCACTAACAGTTCCCAGGTAATAACACCGTCACTCTCAAAGGGCATCTCATGAAGCACGAAATAGCGTACCGCATCCACGCCGAAATAGCGTACCAGGTCGTCCGCATACAGCACATTGCCTTTGGACTTACTCATTTTACCGTCTCCCTGCAGCAGCCATGGGTGTCCAAAGATCTGCTTCGGCAGGGGCTCTCCCAAGGCCATCAGGAAGATGGGCCAGTAGATGGTGTGGAAACGGATAATATCCTTACCGATCAGATGCAGGTCCGCAGGCCAGAGCTTCCGATATTGTTCACTGGAGTTACCCTCCGCGTCATAGCCAATCCCCGTAATATAGTTCGTCAGAGCATCCAGCCATACGTAGGTTACATGCTTCGGGTCAAAGGATACAGGAATTCCCCAGGTAAAAGAGGTTCTGGAGACACATAAATCCTGGAGACCCGGCAGCAGGAAATTGTTCATCATTTCATTTTTACGGGCCGCCGGCTGGATAAACTCCGGGTGTGCATGGATATGCGAGATCAAGCGGTCCGCATACTTGCTCATCTTGAAGAAATACGCCTCTTCCTGTGCCGGCTGTACTTCCCGCCCGCAGTCCGGGCATTTGCCGTCCGCCAGCTGGGACTCGGTGAAAAAGGATTCACAGGGCGTACAGTAAAGACCTTCATAATGCCCCTTATAAATATCGCCCTGTTCGTAGAGCTTCTTAAAAATCTTCTGCACCTGCTGTTCATGGTTCTTGTCCGTGGTGCGGATAAACTTATCGTAAGAAGTGTTCAGCAGATCCCAGATTTCCTTCACGGTACCGGCTACACCGTCCACGAACTCCTGGCAGGTCACACCGGCCTCCTCTGCCTTCATCTCAATTTTCTGCCCGTGCTCATCCGTGCCGGTCTGGTAAAATACGTCGTAGCCCTGGGCTCTCTTATAACGGGCAATGCTGTCTGCCAGGACGATCTCATAGCAGTTGCCAATATGAGGTTTACCGGATGTATAAGCAATCGCGGTTGTAATATAATAAGGTTTCTTTGTCATAATTTCTCTCCTTTTTCTATGAAATTAAAAAGCTCCCGCCTTCCTACCGAGGACGAGAGCCTATGCTTCGTGTTACCACCTTCGTTCGTCTCTGCCTCGCGGCAGAAACCTCTGCAGGTCATTTCTGACCCTGCGCGTTCACGGGCGCTCCCGTCGCAGCCTATACCCTTCGGCAGTCGGTGCGCAGCTCCAAGACCATCTTCGCTGTGTGTCCTGCGTCCCTTCTCACCAAACGGGACTCTCTGCGGCATTCCGGCACAGTTACTCTTCTCTTCCTTGCCTTTTCCATATAATGTTAAGGGCAAAAGGTATTTTAACCCCTTGATTCCCTTAGAGTTTACTATCAGTTCACTCGAATGTCAAGGGGATTTGCATCCTGCAGCCAATCGTTCATGCGGTCTTTCACTACATCGAACTGAGCAGGACCCACTTCCAGAAGAAACTTGTGGAATTCCTTTGCGGAGAAATTGCTTCCTAAAGCAGTTTCCGCTTCCTCCCGAAGCTGTTTAAACTGCAGCATTCCAATATAGTAAGGCTGATAAGCTGCCGGGTCATTAATGGCTCCGTAATACAGCTCGCTGACAATTTCTTCATCACTGATTCCGTAGGGCGTCAGATATTGCGTCAGCGCTTCCTTATCCCAGCCCTCGTAATGAATTCCAAAATCAATCCGGCACATAAGCCCCATATTAAAAGACTGGTAGGCACTTAAAAAGCTTGCCAGATTTTCATCCAGGCCGCCCCACCGGTAGGAATCCAGTTCAATATACTGTGCCCAGCCCTCTACATATCCATTAAAGGAGAATACTCCCCGGATCGGATTGGGATCCATGCTGTAAAAATAGGTGGTCTGGTACAAATGTCCCGGAAAGCCTTCATGAGCCAGCGTAGTAAATAAATCCATGTGCTCATAATCCGGGTTATTATTAATGTATATGGTATTTCTCGAAGGGTTATCCAACGGCGGAATCATATAGAACGCAGGACTGCACATCTTCTCCATAGGCTCCGCCACATACTTCTGGGAATAATTTTCATTTACGGCCTTCGGATAATCCTCCTGAATAGCCGTCACCAGATGCTGCAAAATCTCATCCGGATCCGAATAGAGGAATTCGTAATTTTCCAACTTTTCTTCGACCGAAGGATCCTTGCTATAAATAGCAGAAACCGACAGCAAATCCGCCATCATCTGCTGTTCCGTTTCCCTAATCAGTTCCTCAACCGTCTTGCCCGATCCGGTCTTGGACTCAATCAGATATTCGTAATATTCCTGACCGCCATCATAATTTACATAGCCGCCCAGTTCCGCTGCCGTGCCCTTTAACTCGTTCATCACGGCCACGATCTCCTGGTAGGCGGGAATCAGCGAGTCTTCCACTGCCGCCTTTGCCCTGGCCTGGTAAGTGCTGATCTCCTCTGCCGTCAGACCGGGAAATGCCGCAATATTCTCCTTCAAAA
>Ga0153997_1000106_pt1 | contig 24028 bp, 23 predicted proteins | sample TSNC081MetaG_FD_104750 | JGI IMG/M metagenome (GOLD analysis project Ga0153997, IMG submission 104750) | Attine ant fungus gardens microbial communities from North Carolina, USA - TSNC081 MetaG | ecosystem: Host-associated > Fungi > Mycelium > Unclassified | place: USA: North Carolina, Lumber...
AGCTTTGAAGGGGCGGAAGTAACCCCCTTTTTTACAATGGCAAAAGGTATCGTACAAGAGAGGATGAAAGCATGTCGAAAGTAGATAAGAAAAGTATAGTAAAGAAAACGTGTGAAATAGTGAGTCAGGAACAATTGACTACGGATGTGTATAGTGTCTGGATACAGACCGAAGGAATTGGAAAAGTTGCAAAACCGGGACAATTTGTATCTCTGTTTAGTAAATCCGGAAGCAAGTTGCTTCCTCGGCCTATTAGTATCTGCGAAGTGGATGTATTAAATGATAGATTGCGTTTGGTGTATCGCAGAATAGGCTACGGAACAAGAGAATACTCACAGATGCAGCAAGGTGACCGGATAGAAGTGATGGGGCCTTTGGGAAATGGTTTTCCTGATAAAGATAAGAAGGCATTGCTGATCGGAGGAGGCGTTGGAATTCCGCCGCTGGTAGAGCTTGCAAAGCAACTGGATTGTGAAATGAATGTGGTTGTTGGATATAGAGATGAACTATTTTTGGTAGAAGATTTGAAGAAGTATGCAGATGTGTATATAGCCACTGAGGATGGCAGCGAGGGAACAAAGGGGAATGTTTTGGATGCCATAAAAGCCAATGGTATTGAAGCAGAGGTTATTTTCGCATGTGGTCCAACTCCCATGCTTCGGGCAATTAAAGATTATGCGAAGGAACATAATATTGAATGTTATCTTTCACTGGAAGAGCGCATGGCATGTGGTATTGGTGCCTGCCTTGGCTGTGTTTGCAAATCAAAAGAAGTGGATTATCATACAAATGTGCATAATAAAAGGATTTGTAAGGATGGTCCGGTATTTGAATCCTCGGAGGTAGAAATCTGATGAATACAAAAGTAAATTTAGCAGGAATCACACTACATAACCCGGTTATGACAGCTTCCGGAACATTTGGTTCAGGGGAAGAATACAGCGAATTTGTTGATTTGAATAGATTGGGTGCAGTGGTGACGAAAGGTGTAGCGAATATACCGTGGGAAGGAAATCCTACCCCCCGCATAGCGGAAACAGAGAGTGGTATGTTAAATGCTATCGGTCTTCAGAATCCGGGAATTGAAGTATTTTGTAAAAGAGATATTCCTTTTTTAAGAAAATATGATACCAAAATCATAGTGAATGTATGTGGAAAAACGACCGGAGACTACTGTACGGTTGTGGAAAGACTAGCCAATGAAGATGTTGATATGCTGGAAATCAATATCTCGTGCCCAAATGTAAAGGAAGGCGGTATTGCCTTCGGACAAAACCCAAAAGCAGTAGAGGCTATTACAAAAGAAGTAAAGAAAAGAGCCCGACAGCCTATTATCATGAAATTGAGTCCTAATGTAACAGATATTACGGAAATGGCTAGAGCCGCAGAAGCAGGTGGAGCCGATGTACTTTCTTTGATTAACACCTTGACTGGAATGAAAATAGATATTCATAAGAGGGCATTTGCTTTGGCAAATAAGACTGGAGGACTGTCAGGTCCAGCTATTAAACCGATTGCAGTTCGTATGGTTTACCAGGCTGCCAAGGCTGTAAAACTTCCGATTGTTGGGATGGGTGGTATCGCATCATGGGAAGATGCAGTTGAGTTTCTAATGGCTGGTGCAACCGCAGTTTCCATCGGAACAGCAAATTTTTATAATCCTCATGCAACGATAGATGTGGTAAATGGAATAGAAAAATTTATGAAATTAAATCAAATTAAGGATATCCACGAAATAATAGGTATGGTATGATAGAAAGTAATGGCAGATGATTGGGTGAGAAAATTATTTCACACTACGTATTTGTGCTGTATCGCAGGCTGCCTGCGATATGCATGTGGTTGATTTTGAAAAATAAAAATGAAGGGCGGCTCAAGGTAGAGATTCTTTTAACAATTTTTATGGTTTGAGCAATATTGCAAGTGCGCTTGCTGTATGAATGGGTGTCATGATGGAACAATACAAAAAAGAGTTTATAGAATTTATGGTAGATTGCGAAGTATTGAAATTTGGTGATTTCATTACAAAAAGCGGGCGGAAAACACCGTTCTTTATAAACACCGGGTTTTATAGAACAGGGTTCCAGCTTCGCAAACTTGGTGGATATTATGCAAAGGCTATTGAAGGGGCATTCGGATTTGACTTTCAGGTGTTATTTGGACCAGCTTATAAAGGAATTCCTTTATCCGTTGCCACAACCATGGCAATAGATGATATTTACGGAGTGGATATCAAATACTGCTCTAATAGAAAAGAAATCAAAGACCACGGTGAAACTGGAATTATATTAGGAAGTCCTATTGCTGACGGTGATAAAGTAGTAATTATTGAAGATGTAACAACAGCAGGTACTTCAATTGAAGAAACCTTACCAATTTTAAAAGCCCAGGGGGAGGTAGACGCAGTTGGATTGGTAGTATCCGTGGATCGTATGGAACGGGGAAAAGGTGTAAAAAGCGCTTTGGTTGAGATTCAGGAGAAGTATAGTCTAAAGACAACTGCCATTGTAACCATGGCAGAAGTTGTAGAACATTTGTATAATAGACCATATAAGGGAAAAATTGTAATAGATAACACATTAAAGACAGCAATTGAGGCATATTATAAAGAGTATGGTGCGGAATAATTTAGCCTCCGAAGAAATGCCCCGCCTCTAAGCGAAGCAAAAGCGGGGGGGGGGGGGGGACTTTCTTGTTTCAGTGAGAGTTCAAGCTAGTTTATGCTCTTACTGAAAAAGCAGCTGAGCTGCTGGGAGGTTACGAGCAAGCAGGAAAAGGACTACGAGTATCCACTTAGCCACTCTGCAATCCGCCGGAGGCTTTATCACAGTGAAAGTCTTGTCTAAAACTGTGATAAAGGCAGGAGTTGTATCGTGCTTACATGCTATGTATGAATAGTCAGAGTAGTTTTGGTGAATTACACTATGATGCTGAAGTGTAAAAATCCGGAAAAGATGGATTCCAAGAGCGTGAATTCAGGTGAATAGGAGGTTTAAACATGAATGAAAAAATTTATAGAACAATGAATAATGTTGGAAATGGAAATGTTGCATTAGGGATTATTGTTTTAATTGCTGGGATAGCAGGAATTGTTGGAGGAGTTTTGTCCATTATAAATGGCATAAAACTTAAAAAAAGAAAATCAGATATTCTTTTTTAATTTAAACTTTATAAGACGTAATTTCCTATAGAGTAAAAGTTACACAGAGGGGAAGATCGTGTGGTATGCATGGAGTCAGGCGTGAATAAGGGGAGAAGGGGTAAATGTGAGGAAAGAAACAGCGACAAGAATCCGGCTTGGTGGGACCATTTTGTTTGCTCTATATGTAATTGGATTAATGTATTTTCTGTTTTTTGCTGAAAAATATGGACGTACTATTTCAGAAAGGGATTATCAATATAATTTAGTACCCCTAAAAGAGATAAAACGCTTTATAAAATATAGAGATGAGCTGGGTACTTTTGCAGTTATCACTAATTTAGCAGGAAATGTAATTGGGTTCATTCCCTTTGGCTTGATATTTCCAATCATTAATAGAAGAACCAGAAACTTTTTCCTAATAACAATGCTCAGTTTTGAGTTTAGCCTATTAGTAGAAACGGTTCAGTTGGTTTTAAAAGTAGGAAGCTTTGATGTCGATGATATAATATTAAATACACTTGGAGGTATGATTGGATACCTTATATTTTGTATTTGTAACAGAATGAGGAGGAAATACTATGGCTAAAAAAGCAACTTATTCATTTACTGAAAAAAGGAATGCAAAAGGCGGTGTTATAGCGACCGGACTTGGGGTGCTTTCTCTACTTGCTTTTTTGATATTAGCAGGTGTAGCATATGCGTTTAAAGGGCAAGGCGGAATATATCTTGGCACTATTGGTCTAACCGCAATGATTATCTCCATTTGTGGACTGATAATTGGGCTCGTTAGTTTTGGGGAAGAGGATAAGACTTATTTCTACTCAAAGCTGGGCTCAGTATTAAGCGGACTAATTATGGTGGGGTGGATTTCGGTAATACTTATCGGGATATAAGGAGCAGGCGAAAGTGCGAAAATAAAGTAGAAAGGCTGACTGCCCCCGAAATGTTTCAAAGGTTGAACGAAAATATAGGAAAAGGAGCCATGCAGTGCATTGATTCTTTCAACCGTTTCTATTAAGCTGTATTGCAGGCAAATTAATATGCATGGGTATAAATATGGAGAGATTTCAAGCACAAATAGAATTTATCTTAGAAGTGGATAAGATGAAAAGTATCATTAGACAGACGTATATTGCAGATGGAACGCGCAAGGAAAACGATGCGGAGCATTCATGGCATATGGCTCTTATGTGTGTAATATTCTGTGAATATGCGAATGAAGAGATAGATGTATTAAAAACAGTAAAGATGGCTATGATTCACGATTTGGTTGAAATAGATGCTGGAGATACCTATGCGTATGATAGTGAGGATAATAAAACAAAGGAGATGCGTGAGAAGAAAGCGGCCAATAGGATTTTTGGACTTCTTCCACAAGATTTGGAGAGTGAATTCCGAGGATTGTGGGAAGAGTTCGAGGCGCAGGAAACGAACGAATCTAAATTTGTGAACGCATTAGATAAGGTGCAGCCTCTTTTGCTAAATGATGCCTCTGGTGGAAGATCATGGCTGGAGCATGGGATAAAAGTATCTCAGGTTATAAAAAGAAATGAATTTACAGCGGATGGCTCAAAAGCTCTTTGGCAGCATGCAAAGCAGTTGATTGCAAAAAATGTAAGGAAGAAAAATCTTATAGATGGATAGCGGAGAGAGGGATTCGAATACTATGCACTGAATAGTAATCTCTTTTTTCAAATCATTATAAATACATTATAAATATTAGTTGACATTGCCATGCACACTTAGTAAAATAATTTATAAGTAGATAATCAATTATTCGTTTCAATTATAAGCGGGTCTAATAAATATTTATAAAATGAGAAGGAGAACAATATGGCAAAAGTAGGAATTGTAATGGGCAGCGATTCAGATATATCTGTAATGAGTAAAGCCGCAGATATTTTAGAACTGTTAGGTGTAGAATATGAAATCACAATTATTTCTGCACACAGAGCACCAAATGTTTTCTTTGATTATGCAAAGTCGGCAGAGGAAAAAGGATTTAAAGTTATTATTGCAGGTGCAGGAATGGCAGCACATTTACCAGGAATGTGTGCAGCGATATTTCCAATGCCGGTTATTGGTATCCCAATGTATTCCCAGTCTCTGTCCGGAAATGATGCGCTGTACTCAATTGTACAGATGCCGCCCGGAATTCCGGTTGCAACCGTAGCCATTAATGGTGGTGCAAATGCAGGTATTCTTGCAGCAAAAATTCTAGCGACTTCAGATCCTGCATTATTAGGCAGATTAAAAGAATACTCAGAATCTTTAAAAGAGCAGGTTCTTGCAAAAAGCGAAAAATTAGACAGGATTGGATATAAAGAATATATGAAACAGCGGTAAGAAACTTTGAAACCATACAGCTTACGCTGCCTGGAGTAGAGATTTTTTTCAAGTGTTTATAAAAGTTTCGTAAAAGGAAACATTTGCCAGGTACCGCAAGCTAGCTGCGATATATAGGGGGATAAAATGGATTATAAAAATGCAGGCGTGGATATTGAAGCAGGGTATCAGGCAGTGGAATTAATGAAAAAACATATAGGAAAGACCATGCGTCCGGAAGTATTAACCGGTATTGGTGGATTCTCAGGTGCATTTTCCCTGGCAGCGTTTAAAAATATGGAAAAACCAGCACTGGTATCAGGAACAGATGGGGTAGGAACCAAGTTAAAACTGGCATTTCTATTAGATAAGCATAATTCAGTAGGAATTGACTGCGTGGCAATGTGTGCAAATGATATTGCTTGTGCGGGCGGAGAGCCACTTTTTTTTCTTGATTACATTGCCTGTGGTAAAAATCTTCCGGAAAGAATAGCTGAAATTGTCAGCGGAGTAGCAAATGGCTGCGAGCAGTGTGGTGCAGCGTTAATCGGTGGGGAAACAGCTGAGATGCCAGGATTTTATCCGGAAGATGAATACGATTTGGCTGGATTTGCAGTTGGCATCGTGGATGAAAAAGATTTAATTACTGGAAAAAACATAGCCGAAGGCGATAGGCTCCTTGGCATTGCATCCTCCGGAGTCCACAGTAATGGTTTCTCACTGGTTCGAACTGTGTTTGACATGACGCTGGAATCCCTTAATACATATTATGAAGAGCTTGGAAAAACATTAGGTGAAGCGCTGATTGAACCGACTAAAATTTACGTAAATGCAATAAAGTCTGTTAAAAATGCCGGTGTGACCATAAAAGGCTGCAGCCATATTACAGGTGGTGGATTTTATGAAAATATACCAAGAATCCTCCCGGATAATATGCATGCCGTCATTGAAAAAGACAGCTACAGGCTGCCAGCCATCTTTTCTATGCTTCAAAAAGCAGGAAACATTGAAGAAAAAGCAATGTATAACACCTTCAATATGGGAGTAGGTATGGTTTTAGCCGTATCTCCTGAAGAACAAGAAGCAACCATTCGGGCAATTGCAAAAGCCGATGAGTCCGCTTTCGTAATCGGTACGGTAATAAATGGTGAAAAAGGTATAACAATATGTTGAATGTAGTAGTATTAGTGTCTGGTGGTGGTACAAATCTTCAGGCAATTATAGATGGGATTCAAAACAAAACGATAACAAATACCAGGATAACAGCTGTCATTAGTAATAACAAGAATGCTTTTGCACTTGAAAGAGCAAGAGCAAACAACATAACCGCTCTTTGCATTTCGCCAAAAGAATATCCCTCACGAGAGGCATTTGATCAGGCATTGCTTGCACATATAGATGCACTTCATGTTGATTTGGTGGTATTGGCTGGTTTTTTGGTGGCGATTCAGGAACAAATGGTGAACGCTTACCGAAATAAAATAATCAATATTCATCCTTCCCTCATCCCATCCTTTTGTGGAGTTGGATATTATGGATTAAGAGTGCATGATAAAGTATTGGAAAGAGGTGTGAAAATCACCGGTGCAACGGTTCATTTTGTAGATAATGGAACAGATACAGGTCCAATCATACTACAAAAAGCAGTAAATGTAAAAGAAGGCGACACAAATGTCATATTGCAAAGAAGAGTGATGGAGGAAGCGGAATGGGTGATTCTACCCAGAGCGATAGATCTTATCGCTAATGACAAAATAAAGTTACAAGATAACAAAGTATTTATAATTGGCAAAGAATCTAAGTCAAGTTTCATACCGCACAACAATAATCTTTGAGGCGTTTGACTCTCGCAGCATTCTCCGAAGTTAAAGTACAGGATGCAAGCATTCCTGCATTTTTTTCATTGTCCGCAGGAATAGATTTAATGCATTTTCATCATTTTGTTTCGAGTGTCCCAAGTAGTGGACTGATAGGAGTTTAGTATGAAAGTTCTAATCGTAGGCGGTGGCGGCCGCGAACATGCAATTGCCTGGAAAATAAAACAAAGTCCAAAAGTATCAAAAATTTATTGCGCTCCAGGTAATGGAGGCATATCAGAAATAGCAGAGTGTGTTAATATAGGTGTTCAGGAATTTGACAAATTAGCAAATTTTGCAACAGAAAAAGAAGTAGATTTGACAATCATAGGTCCGGATGACCCATTGGTAGCTGGAATTGTAGATGCTTTTGAAAAAAAGGGATTAAGGGTATTTGGTCCCAGAGAGAATGCTGCTATTTTAGAAGGATCTAAATCATTTTCAAAAGACCTTATGAAAAAATACAATATACCTACTGCAGCCTATGAAGTATTTAAAGATGCAGATGAAGCACTTAAATATTTAGAGACATCTGCCTATCCAATTGTACTAAAGGCGGATGGACTAGCACTTGGAAAAGGTGTTCTTATCTGCAGCTCGAAAGAAGAGGCTATGGAAGGCGTTAAATCTATCATGATAAGTAAGCAATTCGGATCTGCAGGAAATACCCTTGTAGTAGAGGAGTTTATGGTTGGGCGGGAAGTATCAGTCCTCTCTTTTGTAGACGGAAAAACGATCAAAACCATGACCTCGGCTCAAGACCACAAGCGTGCGTTAGATAACGATGAAGGACTTAACACAGGCGGTATGGGAACTTTTTCACCAAGTCCCTTCTACACAAAGGAAGTGGAAGAGTTCTGCGATAAATACATTTACCAACCTACAGTAGATGCAATGGCGAACGAAGGACGATCATTTAAAGGGATTATATTCTTTGGCTTAATGTTAACAAAAGATGGTCCTAAAGTATTGGAATATAACGCCCGCTTTGGAGATCCTGAAACTCAGGTGGTGTTGCCAAGAATGAAAAATGATTTAATCGAAGTAATGGAAGCATGCATAGACCAAACTTTAGAAAATGTCCAGCTTGCATTCGAAAAAAAAGCTGCTGTATGCGTTGTATTAGCATCCAGAGGATATCCTCTGGCATATGAAAAAGGAGTTCGAATCACAGGCTTCGATGCTTTTGAAAACGAGTCAGATATCTACGCTTTCCACGCTGGAACGGCTAATAAAGATGGAGATATCGTAACAAGCGGAGGTAGAGTAATTGGCATAACAGCCAAAGGTGATACCCTGAAAGAGGCCAGAAAAAATGCATATGAAGCAGTAGAGTACATAAAATTTGATACAAAATATTATAGAAACGATATAGGAAAGGCGATAGATCAGGCAGAGTAATTTTTGAAGAATAATTGTCATTCAAAAAAATAATCTTGATAAAAATAAAATTATCAAGATTATTTTTTTGTTTTAATTTGTTGATTAAGTTGTCAAAAGTTGACACCAAGTCACCATTCCCCCTCCATGGCTTGTCCGGTAAAAGCATGGATTGTGGTATAAAACCCTACAGTCAATGCTTTTTCTAATTCAAAAAGAAGTCTTATAAATATTTCCTACTCTATGTAGTAGTTCATGATAGAATATAGCACAGGTAATTTTTTAGTGTTTTTTAATAAGGGAACTTGTGCTATACTAAAAAAAATTGGATTCATATCTTACAACCTTACCGTTCAACGCAGGTTCAATTTATGCTGAAATAAAAAAGTATCGGAGACTTTTATGAAATGGAAAAAAGAAAAATCAATCGTTACACAGACAGTGGTTCGGGTGTCGGCGGTCTTTGTTGCTGCAATTATACTGCTGACAGTTATCTTTACCGGATTTATCAGCAATTATATGAAAGAGAATATTTTACAAAGTAAAGAGGAGCAATTACAAACGATAGCAGAAGCGACTGAGTCCAGGGTTGGCAGCCTGACAGAGCCGATTGTCTCTCTGGCGAACTACAATCCCACAGTCAGGCTGCTGAGTAATTACAATGAAATGTATACCGTAGAGTGGATGCAGAATACCAGGAATTTGGATGTATTTCTGACAAATGTCAGCATGTTTAATGATTATATTATAGATATGATTTTAATTCAGAAAGATTCTACAGTAGCCTATAGTATGAACGATTTGTTGAAAAGCAATTATAACTATGTGAATCAGGATTGGTTTCAGAGGGCATTAAAAGGAGATAATATTGTTAAATATGCACCGCCTCATGGAACCGATCATCTTTATAGCAAGAGTACTGCATATACTTTTAGTGCCATTTATCCAGTATATCATTCCGATATATTAGTAGGATATATCTTGCTGGAATGTGATTTGTCTAAAATTGCGGATTTCTTTATAGTTCAGCAGGAATCGCATTCGGGCTTTTTATTATTGGATGACGAAGGTAATGTGATCTTTGATTACAGAAATGAACGAATCAGGCTGGAACATATAGACGATGGCTTACTCGAATCAATGAATCCTGATACAAGCATCCGTTTTCAGGAAGGCAGCAACCTGTATATTGCACGCAAGTTGTCATTTGCCAATTGGGTTATCATTTCTGAAAATGATTATAACAATATACTGCAACCAATTAAGCAGCTGTTGGTGATCGTATCGGTTATCATCGCAATGGTTGTTATTTTGTTGATTCTGATTTCCGTCCATAGCGGAAAAGTAGTTGGAAAGCCATTTAATGCCCTGATTGAACGAATCGTTTCCTATGATGGCAGCAAGGCGACAGCGATCGCAGAATTAGAGGATGCACCAAGGGAGCTGGCGATCATTCATATAAAATTTGAAGAAATGGCAGATAAAATGAATACATTGATCAATGATGTCTATTTGGCACAGCTTAGTCGGAAACAGATGGAGCTTGAAGCGCTCACGAATCAGTTGAATCCACATTTTATCTATAACGTATTCCAGCTGATTCAGACAGAGGCAGTCTTAGCAGATAATCAGGAAATTGAAGGAATGATTCAGGTACTAAGCAATATGATGCGATATACGATGGAGCGAAAGCGAGAGAAGGTCGAGATAAGAGAGGAACTTGAATATATTCACAATTATCTGTTATTTTATAAAGCCCGTTTTCCTCAGATGTTCACTTATCAGGTGGATTGTGAGCAGGAATTGTTCACATGTATGACTTTGAAATTTATTTTGCAGCCGGTGGTTGAAAATTGCTTCAAGCATGCTTTTAAGGATACAAAGACAGGTGGGATTATCCATATAAAGATTGCGAAAATAGAGAAGGATGTTGCATTTACCGTCTGGGATAATGGTCATGGAATAGATCAGGGCAGGTTGGAATTGTTAAGGGAGAGATTGCATTACAGTATTGAAGAGGCCGGTATTGGTATTATTAATACGAATGCAAGGATACGTCTGGTCTACGGTTATCCATACTGCTTGTCTGTTAGCAGTCAGGAAGGAAAATATACACAGGTTGCAATTCGGATTAAGTATGAAAATGATGGTAAGTCCAGCTAAGAAATGTCAATAGGTAAATTGAAAAACTTTAAAATATTTGCATTTCTAAAAATGGGTTACTTGAATTAGACCCTTTGATGGTTCATCAAAGGGCGGCTTCAAGGGAGTATGAACCCCATTAAACAGCGATGTCGCATCCCGCTTTTAAGTAATTCTTTCGATGCTCTTCTGGAGTGATGATACGGAATTCCTTTTCATCACGCAGAATGGAGAATACAGTGTTACAGACTTTGTGCATAACAGTGCCCATGGCTACCTTCTTGGGCTTGGATTTACATTTTTCAAGATAATAGTTACGCATCACAGTATTCGGGGTATTTCCCCCTTTGCCTTAGATAATATCTAATGAGGAGAGAATCTCCCCTTCTATTATCTGATATAGAAACTTATAACTTAGTAGTCATTCTTGACTACACCATTATTATACTAGGAGGTGTGAAAATGTATAAAGTATGTATTGTAGACGATGAGATTAAGAATTATCAATTATTTGGAAAGTTGGTTCATTGGGAGGAGAAAGGATTTAAGATTGTGGGTACAGCCGGAGACGGCATAGAGGCATTGCAGTTGTATGAGCAGCTTATGCCGGATCTGATTTTTATGGATATCAAGCTGCCATTGATGGACGGTCTGGAATGCGTCCGTTGTATCCGTGAGGAGAACAAACAAGTGCAGATTGTGCTTGTCAGTGCATATGGAGATTTTTCATATGCTCAGAAAGCAATCCGTTACGGAGTTCAGGATTTCCTGCTGAAACCGGTAAGCCGATTGATGCTGAATCAACTGGTGGATAAGACTAAGGTGATTCTGGATGCCAGAAAGCATTCCATTCAGAGTAATTATTTTCAAAATGATATGACAATAGAGTTACAACAAATGCTGTATTGCATTCGACATCAGGAAATAGCAGAAGAAGAGATGAAAACAAATGCTCTGTTTGGCCTGAATAGTTTATGCCGAGCAATTGTGACTACTTTTGAAGGAAATGAGGTTTCAGATTATTATTTGAGGGAATTGATGAATGAACTGGTGAATAAACAGGAAATTAAAATGGGTCTGCAGTTGGTTCTGATCGTACCGGACAGTTCCGTTTATATCGGATGGAGTGATGTATTACATGTGCAGCAATTGGCAAAGGGAATTCTGGAATTTTTTAAAGAAAAAGGATACAAGGCAGAGCTATATCCGTGGGAGAAAGAAACGGGTCAAGAGACTTTATTGGCAGCTTTGGGAAAGATAGCAGTTGTGGAAAATTATGGTTTCTATGAAAAGAAAAGTGCGGTTTATTCATTGGAGAAATATCCTTTTACAGAACCGAAACTGGAGCTTGAATTATTAGACCGTCTGATTTGGGCAGCACTTGTGGAGAATAATCCGAATCAGCTTCTGCTTTTTCTGAATGCAAAGTTTAAAAAAGCCGGAAAAGAGCGCATTTCTCCTAAATTACTGAAAAATTATGTACTGGACATACTTTTGAGAATAAAATTCAGTTTGAACCGGTTTGACAAAAGAGAGACTTTCTCGATCATGCGAAATGTGAAAATTGAGGAAATTCATGGAATATTAAGCAGTGAAAAGCTATGGAGATTTTTGGAATACAAGATACAGGATACGTTTGCAGATCTGAACGCATATATTCTTCGGGCAGGAAAGGGGAAACGTATCGTCTTTCAGGCAAATGCCTATGCGGATATTCATTATGGGGATCAGGGGTTTTCGGTTCAAAAAGTAGCGGAGCATATTGGCATAAGTAAGAATTATTTTACAAGTCTGTATAAAGAAAATGCAAGTATAAATTTTTGGGATTATGTAATGGAATTACGCATGCAAAAAGCAAAAGAATACTTACTTTCAACAGAAGATACCATTAGTACAATCGCAAGGCAGATCGGATATGAAAGTGAATATCATTTTTCCAGAAAATTCAAAGAATTTACTGGTGAATCTCCGAATCAGTTCCGGAAAAATTCGTAGGATCCAGCAAGTAAAACGGAGTTTTTCGCAAAGCCATTTTATAAAGGCGGATATTAAGGCAAAAACATCATAGTTTTACGCATTTAGAAATATAGTCCTAGCTATTATAATAGAACTATCAAATGAAAAGGGAGGATGATATAAATGAAAAGAATAGTAGTATTATTAGCCGGACTTTTGATGGTGATATCCGTTCTGACAGGATGCACGTCCAGTACCGATGTAACAAAAGAAGAAGAAACGAAAACTGAGGAGACAGCAACCAAAGAAACGATAGCGGATACGTCAGTAAACAATACGGAAGAAAGCAAATATAATACAGGTTCCAAGGATAATGTAACAATTAGTTTGTTATCCTGGTATTCAGAGGAGCAGCTTGGTGAATTTATAAGTTCCTTTGAAGAGGAGAATCAGGGGATAACCATTGATCTGCAGTATGTACCACCGGTTCAGCAGTATGTAGATAAATTCAGTGTACTTGTGGCTTCCGGACATATGACGGATATGTTCTATACCGCTGCTGAGAACAAACAGGATATCATTGAAAAAGAGTTGGCAGAAGATATCAGTGATATGGAAGTGTTTTCTAGAATTGATGAGAATACATCTGCAACCTATGGAAATGACGGGAAGATTTATGCATATTCACCAGACGCCTGGATAGGCGGGATCTTCTATAACAAAGCCTTATTTGAAGAAGCCGGCATAGAAAAGGAACCGGAGACATGGGATGAATTCATAGAATGCTGTCAGAAATTAAAAGAGATCGGTGTGGAGCCGTATCTGGATCCTGCTGATGGCGTGCATAACCTGGCTCAGGATTTATATCAGTGTATGGTGGTCAGCCAGACACCAGATGCGGATGTGCAGATTAATAAAGGAAACAGTACTTTTGTTGAAAAATATTCAGAGCCACTAGCTATATGGTACAATGAAATGGTGGATAATGGGTTATACAGTCAGGTTTCCCTTGGTTTGAACAGTGATCAGCTTGTTGATATGTTTGTAAACGGTGAAGTTGCCATGATACACGGAGGTCCATGGAATGTATCTACGATTGAAGAAAAGAATCCCGATTTGACGTATGATATTTTCGGGCTTTCAGACAAAGATGGTAACAGCGTACTGGCGGGTGCGGTAAATGTAGGACTTTCCATTAGTGCAGCTTCGGAAAATAAAGAGGCATGCCGGTTATTTATTGAATTTATGTCAAGGGATGAGAATATTAAGAAATGGCAGAAGATTACCAATAATGCGATTATCGTAGAAAGTATTGATTACACGATGGATACGGTATTTGAGAAATTCAAAGAAGATGCGGTAGAGGGGAATTTCTACCTGCCCCAGATTGTCTGGATGAATTCAGCCGGTATTTATAAAGAGTTTCTGACCGGAATCCAGGATACGATTACAGGTGCGGATACGATTGAGAACATTCCTGTCAGGCTGGATGAGAAACAGGCAGAGCTGAGCCAGTAGAAGAGGTCCGACAGAATTTAGAGATGAACTATAAAAAGGAACGGCTTTATACGTTCCTTTTTTCATAAATTGTTGACCTGATTTGTGTGTCCGCTGAGCGGACAGATGGGAGCATATATGAAAGTAAAACTTAAAAAGGAGCTGCCTTATATTGGGTTTGTTCTTCCGGCATTTCTTGTATATACGGTATTGACAATGATTCCACTGGTACAAACGTTGGGGCTGGCTTTTACAAACTGGGATGGCTATTCCATGAGCAATCTGAAATTTAACGGATTAGAAAATTTTAAAAGTGTTTTCTCAGATCGTTCGATGAAAAATGCTCTACTCAATACCTGTTTTTACAGCCTTATTTTTCCGGTTGTGACAACCATTTTTGCGATTCCGTTGTCCCTGGCTTTGAATTCCCGAATGCGGACCAAGAATCTGCAAAGGGCAGTATTTTTCTTTCCCTCAGTACCGAGTGCAATTATTCTAGGATATCTATGGGCATATATCTTAGCGCCAACAAGTAATGGATTGCTAAATAAATTTCTGGGCTTATTTGGAATTGATCCGGTATTGTGGCTGGCAATACCAGGCTGGGCTATGTTCTCCATATTCATTGTAAATTTGTGGAGTGCCGTAGGATGGCATGCCTGCATCTATCTGGCGCAGCTGCAAAGTATTCCGGTAGAATACTATGAAGCGGCAATTGTGGATGGAGCCTCAGCGTGGCAGAAATTCCGTTATATAACATTTCCGATGCTGGCTTCTGCTATGACGGTAAGTGTACTGTTGCTTTTATTAAACTCACTGAAGTTGTTTGATTTACCTTTTGCCCTTACAGACGGTGGGCCGGGTACTTCCACTACGATGATCTCACAGATTATTATCAAGACCGGATTTGTAGAGAAGTCTTACGGGAAAGCAACGGCGATGTCTGTGATATTCTTTATTTTCATTGTAATCATCAGTATGGTACAGCTTAAATTAATGAAAAAAAGGGAGGTAGAATAATATGATAACCAAGAAGCGGGGTTTGAAAAGCTATATAGGTGAAATCCTTATGTTAGGTATTTGCGTGATTTTTTTTATTCCCTTTTACTACCTGATTGTGAATACATTTAAGCCGGCAAGGGAAGCTACGGTTTCCCCAATGTCTCTCCCAATTAAGAATTTTACGTTGGATTTGTATAAAGAGGCTCTTCGGATGATTAATTTTTGGAGTAGTTTTCGTAATTCCTTACTGATAACGATCATTTCAGTTATCATAATTATTGTATTTGGCTCTATGGCTGCTTATGTAATTACTCGTCATAAAAATAAACTGACCAGGTTTTTGTTTTTTTATTTTCTAATTGGTTTTATGGTACCGGCACAAACTACATTAATTCCACTGTTTAACCTGATGTCCAGGTTAAAACTGCAGAATTCTGTTCTGGGCATGGTGGTATTGTATTCCAGCTGGTGTAATTTTGCGATATTTATGTATCAGGGATTTTTAGGCGGAGTCCCTAAAGATCTGGAAGAGGCGGCACTTATTGATGGTGCGAATCTGTGGAAGATGTTCTGGTATATTGTCTTTCCATTACTGAAGTCGGTAACCATAACGATAATCATATTTGATGTAATGTGGATCTGGAATGACTTTATGATGCCATATTTATTCATAAGCTCCTCAAGCAATTTCACTTTAATTATGGAAGTATATAAAGGAGCGGGGCAGTTTGCAAATAACTGGACGGTAATGCTTTGCACAATGGTTATTGTCCTTGCACCGATCACTATTTTCTATTTGTTTATGCAGAAGTATATCATCGCAGGCATTACCAGTGGTGCAGTTAAAGGTTAAGAACTGTCGGGAAATATACCTCCATATTGTGCAGATTATTTTCCGACAGTTACTTAGAGAGGAGAACAGATGAGTATTCGTCCAAATGCCCCGCTTTTCCGGGATCCGGTTTTTGATGGAGCTGCCGATCCTGCAATTATCTGGAATAAAAAAGAAAGAGAGTGGTGGATTTTCTATACCAGCCGCCGGGCTATGGCACCTAATTGTGGTGTTTCCTATGTTCATGGAACAGATATTGGGATTGCAGGCTCCAATGATTTCGGTAAGACCTGGATATACCGGGGGACAGCCTGTGGGCTGGAATTTGAAAAAGGAAGAAATACGTTCTGGGCACCGGAAGTTATCGAACATAACGGTATGTATCATATGTATGTATCTTATGTAAGAGGCATTCCATCAACGTGGGATTGTCCAAGAGCGATTGTGCATTACACTAGTAAAGACCTCTGGAACTGGAAGTTTGAGAAAATCCTTAAGTTGTCTTCCGACAGGGTAATTGATGCCTGTGTGATCAGGCTTGCGGATGGCAGATGGAAGATGTGGTATAAGGATGAGCTGCACGGAAGCCATACATACACCGCTTACAGTGAAGATCTATACCATTGGCAGGCAGCCGGAGCCGAAATCACAGACTGTTCCCACGAAGGGCCTAATGTGTTTTATTTTCAGAACCATTTCTGGATGATTACCGATCCATGGGAAGGGTTGGGGGTCTACAGGAGTGAAGATGCGGCTTGTTGGCATAGATGCGCTAATATATTACAGGAACCGGGTTCCAGAATGGATGATGGTACGGTTGCTAATCATGCAGATATATTGGTTCATTCAGGTCATGCCTATATCTTTTACTTTACACATCCCCAAGTGAGCTTGAAAGAAAGAAAATCTTCCGGTTTTATTTGGGAATACAGACATCGGCGCAGTTCATTGCAAGCAGCAGAATTGTATGTGGAAAAAGGAAAATTGCTGTGCAACCGAAATGATGTCCGGTTGGATTTATGCTGGAATAATCATGCTTGATAGTAAAACATCAGTTAGACCTATCTTTTCTGTAATTATGCCGATAACTAAATGATGTCTGGAATAGATATTTTTTAAAGACTCTCTCGAAGTAAGTAATACTTTCAAACTCAACTCTATTTGCGATTCCGGTAATATTTTCAGTCGACTTTTCCAGAAGCTTCTGAGCTTGCTGCACTCAAATAAGATTAAGATAGTCTACAATGGTTAACCCGGTGATCTCTTTAAATATTTGGCAAAGATAATACTTACATAAAACTCTTTTCCCAGCATAGCCAAACTTATAGCAGTATAGTAATTGTTGGTAATGTATTGGGCATCAGGCTGTTTCAAAAAATACGTATTACCGGTTCTTTAACAAAACATCCTATAATTGGGAAAAATTCCTCCTTTGGCTTGCAGTTAAAGTAATATCCACATTCGACACATTGACACGTCCGGAACGGGTAAGGGTTCTGGTGCTTGATGCTGGCAACAGCATGAAAATAAGGGGTAAGTATACACTATAATCAACGAAAACCGTCCATTTATTGATGGATTTTCAAAAAAACAACTTGTGGGTGCTTAAGAGAGGTGTTTAAACCTTACTTTTGGCACCCTAATCAATGTTAGATTCAAAAATTTTTCAAACAATTTCTGCAGCCTGTTGTTTTGTATTTCACTATTCAAAACTATTGACAGAATAGCATACTCATTATATCATACATATAACAAAAGAAAGTTTTATTTCAATTTAACATAAGAATCTCACTGCAACTGGAAAGATAAATGCGGTTAGGAATATAAAAACATCCACATAATAAAGGGAAGGTGTAAATATGATAATAGAAATAGACTTTAGCAGTAGTGAAGCTATTTATATCCAGCTAAGAAACCATATCATAGTAGGAATTGCCACATCAAAGTACCAACAGGGTGATTCTCTGCCATCTGTGAGACAATTAGCAGATGATATTGGAATTAATATGCACACAGTAAACAAAGCATATTCCGTTCTAAGACAAGAAGGATTTATAACCATGGATAGAAGAAGAGGTGCCATGATTTCCTTAGATATTAATAAAATGAAAGCATTAGAAGAAATGAAAAAAGACTTAAGAGTATTATTAGCAAAAGGATATTGTAAAAATATTTCTAACGAAGAGGTTCATGCACTAGTAGATGAAATTTTTATGGAATATAACCAATAAATTTTCATACTTCTTTATTCTGCAAGCAATGAAAAAGTGAAAGTTTCTTTTGTTGCTGTGCGGTATTTTACCCATGATTAAAAAATTAACTTCGAAAGAGCAGGGAGGACATCATATGCGCGAGAATATGACACTTAGTGCTAAAATGGCATTGGAATTAGCGGAAAAGTACGCAAAACAGGCAGGTCATGGATATGTAGGTTCAGAGCATATATTATTTGGATTAGTAAAAGAGCAAAAAGGAACAGCAGGGGTCGTTTTAAACGAGTTAGGCGTAAAAGAATCGAATTTGATAACATTAATAGATACTCTAATAGTTCCTGACAAAGCAAAAACAAAAAAAGAATATAAAGGATATTCCCCAAGAGCAGTTTATATCTTGGAAGAAAGTCAAAGCGAAGCTGCCAGATTTAAAGCAAAACAGGTAGGTACGGAACATGTACTGATTGCCATAATAAAAGAATTGGATAGCGTGGCAGCAAGGCTGCTTCATACCATGAGAGTAAACATTGGCAAATTATACTCTGATTTACTAATAGCCATGGGCTTGGATCCAAATAACCACAAAGATGATCTTACCAATACTCAGAGTGAGAAAAAGAAAAAAAGCGCCACAAAGACGTTAGACCTGTTCGGTAAAGACTTGACCAGTATAGCAAAGGAAGGCAACTTAGATCCAGTATTAGGAAGAGATAAAGAAATTGACAGGGTTGTTCAAATTCTAAGTAGAAGAAACAAAAATAATCCTTGTTTACTTGGTGAACCCGGCGTTGGTAAAACAGCAATTGTAGAAGGTCTGGCTCAGAGAATTGTAGATGGTACTATTCCATTTACTCTACAAAACAAAAGAGTTGTAACTCTGGATTTAGCAGGTATTGTAGCTGGTTCAAAATACCGGGGTGAATTTGAAGAAAGAATAAAAAAAGTATTAAAAGAAGTGACAGATCATGGAAATATATTGCTATTTATCGATGAAATGCACACCATTATTGGGGCTGGAGGTGCAGAAGGTGCGATAGATGCCTCTAACATATTAAAACCATCTCTTGCAAGAGGTGAACTTCAATTAATTGGAGCGACAACTCTTGAGGAATACAGAAAATACATTGAAAAAGATGCTGCTTTGGAACGTAGATTCCAACCAATTGTAATAGAGGAGCCAACAGTTGATGAAACAATCGTCATATTGAATGGACTAAAACCCTATTATGAAAGGCACCATGGAATTACGATTGCAGAGGAGGCAATCTTTGCAGCCGCAAAATTGTCAAAACGATATATAAGTGATAGATTTTTACCGGACAAAGCCATTGATTTAATCGATGAAGCCTCATCTAGAGTACAACTTCGTGGATATAGAATACCAGAGAATATGAAGAAACTGGAAGAGGAAATAGCTGTTAAAGCAATTCAAAAGGAAAAAGCTATCCAAAAAGGTGATTTGAAAGAGGCTTCCATTATAGCGCAGGAACAGAGAAAAGCAGCAGATAAATTGGGCAAACAGAAAATTAAATTTTCCAAAGACTGCGCCTTGAAAGATTTGGCAGTGGAAGAGGAAGATATTGCAGAAATAGTATCCACCTGGACTAAGATTCCCGTACAACGTCTGGAGGAAACAGAATCCGCCCGTCTTTTAAAAATGGAATCTATTTTACATCAAAGAATCGTAGGACAGGAAGAGGCAGTAGAAGCCGTTGCCCGGGCAATAAAAAGAAGTAGGGTAGGACTAAAAGATCCTGGCAGACCGATTGGATCCTTCCTATTTCTAGGGCCTACAGGAGTTGGGAAAACAGAACTATCCAAAGCCCTGGCAGAGGCTGTATTTGGAGATGAAAATGCCATGATACGTGTAGATATGTCAGAGTATATGGAAAAACACAGCGTATCCAAATTAATAGGTTCCCCACCAGGTTACGTTGGCTATAATGATGGCGGACAATTAAGCGAAAAAGTCAGAAGGAATCCATACTCTGTTATTCTGTTTGATGAAATTGAAAAAGCTCACCCGGATATATTCAACATACTGTTACAGACGTTAGACGATGGTCATATGACTGATTCACAGGGAAGAAGAATAGATTTCAAAAACGCAATTATTATAATGACATCGAATGTTGGAGCAAGAGCCATCATATCACCACAAAGTCTGGGTTTTGGTTCTTCAGATAACGAGGAAGAGAATTATCAGGTGATGAAAAAGAATGTGATGGATGAAGTAAAAAAGGCATTTAAACCGGAATTTTTAAACAGAATTGACGAAATCATCGTATTCCATGCATTAAATAAAGAGAATATCAAAAAAATTGTCTCTATCATGTTCAGGGTCTTCGTAAAGCGATGCAAAAAACAGATGAATATTAAGTTCACATTTAGAGACTCTGTTAAGGCATATATAGCAGAAGAAGGATTTGACGATAAATTTGGTGCAAGACCGCTTAGACGTGCGATACAAACCAAAATTGAAGATGCAATGGCGGAAGAAATGTTAAAAGGCAACATAAAAGAAGGAGACGAGGTAGATGTGGGTCTGAGAAATAAAGAAATTAAATTTTATGTTAAATAGTGTGAAAATCATTTAAAACTGTCCTTTACTTAAAATTTTGTGAAGTGAGATAATTAACTGGCAATATGAAAGCAGTTATTATATAATAAAGATATGAAGAATGAAATAATGATTCAAGCGGTTTTTTATGGGGGAAAGTGTGAAAATCAAGCAAAGTCAGATTCAAAAACTATGAACGAAAGCATAGTTGAATTTTTGGTATTACTTATCCATACTGTATTGTAAGCAGGCTTGCGATACTGCATGGATATAATAACAGACAATATTAGGAGGGCATATCTAATGTCAGTAATTAAAGAGCTTATACGCATCGAAGCAAATGGAACAATTAGTTTTGGAAATTATGAATTGGATAGAAAGTCAAAAATTCAGGATTTTGAGCATGATGGAGACTTATATAAAGTGAAAACTTTTAAGGAAATTACCAAACTTGAAAGAAATGGAATGTTTGTATATGAATCAGTCCCAGGTACTGCCGTATATGATTTGGCATTTGCTAACGGAGGATTAGCTTTCAAGGTAGAGGGGAAAGATGATTCGCAGATTACTGTTGAGTTAGAGGCTGAAACAGAATATGAGATACAAATAGACGACACTAATGTGGGAAAAATGAAGACAAATCTCAGCGGAAAGCTAATGTTTAGTGTGGAGTTTACAGATGCAGGAAGCGCAGATATTAAAATTATGAAATTGTAAGGTCATCAGGACATATCTGTAAAATAAGATATGGGAAGTTCAAAACAAAAAGGGTGCAGATTTCGTCTGTACCTTTTTAAAATGGGAGGAGAGGAATAACTTGGCAAAAGGCAAAAACACAATTTTCTTCTGTCAGAATTGTGGACAGGAATCCACAAAGTGGATGGGACAATGTCCGGGATGCAAAGAATGGAATTCATTTGTTGAAGAAACAATCCATACAAACACAAGTAATGTAATAAAAAAAAGACAGGACAGAACAGAACCGGTTAAGTTGTCTAAGATAGAGACGAGGGATAATTCGCGTATTCAAACGCATATTGGAGAACTGGACAGAGTATTAGGGGGCGGAATTGTAGACGGTTCCCTTGTTTTGGTGGGTGGAGATCCTGGAATTGGTAAATCAACGCTGCTCCTTCAGGTGTGCAAACATTTGACAGACGACAAGCATAAGGTTCTGTACATATCAGGAGAGGAATCCCTCACACAAATTAAATTAAGAGCAAAACGAATTGGAGAATTTACTGACGAACTGTTACTCCTATGTGAGACGAATCTTGAAATAATTTCAGAGATTATTCAAAGAGTGCATCCCAAGGTTGTGGTAATAGACTCCATCCAAACCATGTTTAAAGAAGATATTTCCTCAGCCCCCGGAAGCGTATCTCAGGTTAGAGAATCCACATCTATTCTAATGCAGTTGGCGAAAGGCCTGGGCGTTTCCATATTTATTGTAGGACATGTTACAAAAGAAGGTATTGTAGCTGGACCCAGAGTATTAGAGCATATGGTAGACACAGTTCTCTATTTTGAAGGGGATAGGCATGACGCATATAGAATCTTAAGAGGTGTAAAAAACAGATTTGGTTCCACCAATGAAATTGGTGTATTTGAGATGCGTAGCACAGGTCTTGAAGAGGTAGAAAACCCATCTGAATTTATGCTAAATGGTAAACCAGAGAATTCATCAGGATCAATCGTTGCATGTTCCATGGAAGGCAGCCGTCCAATTCTAATCGAGATTCAGGCATTAGTTTGCCAGAGTAATTTTGGAATACCGCGGAGAACCGCAGCCGGAACCGATTTTAATCGTGTTAACCTGCTAATGGCTGTGTTAGAAAAAAGGCTGGGATTACATTTATCAGGTTGCGATGCCTATATAAATATAGCCGGTGGTATTAAGATGAATGAACCGGCAATAGACCTTGGTATTATAATGGCTATTATATCCAGTTACAAAGAAAGAACGATTGATGAGAAAACAATAGCCTTTGGGGAAGTTGGACTCAGCGGTGAAGTACGGGCGGTAAGTATGGCAGAGCAGCGCATTTTAGAAGCTAAAAAACTGGGATTTGAAACCGTGATTATGCCGGAAGTTTCGAGGAAGAGTACGAATGAGATCAGCGGCATTAAAATAGTGGGGGTTAGAAATCTTAAAGATGTAGTGAGTTGTATTTAAAAGAGAGGGGTTAATGATCATGAGACAAGAAACTCTTAGTGATATTGTACAGGAACAAACGCAGCGTGCCTTATGGGAAGTTAAAAATGTGATAGACTGCATTCCAGATATTTGCTGGGAGAAATTATATTGTGAAGTGCCACTGTGGAAACATATTTATCATATGTTACATTCTTTGGATATGTGGTTTATAAACCCGAGTGACCTCAATTTTATTGAACCGAATATTCATGAAAAGGATTTGAATAATTTAGATGCGATTTCTATGAAACAGCTGACTCGTAACGAAATTAACGACTATTGTGTACAGACAGCGGAAAAAATCAGTTCATATACAAAGCATCTTCAAGACATAGAGTTACTTCAAAAACCAGAGAATTGTGAGTACACTAAATTCACATTAATCCTTGCACAATATAGGCATTTGCATACTCATATGGGAATGCTTATGGGGTTTATCATTGCATATACTAATATGTGGCCCAGAGTAGTTGGGTTGGAGAATCCCATTCCGTCAGGTGATTTTTATAAATTTTTTAATCCTGCAAAATAGAGCGGAAAAACTTAGATTTGAAATTTTGGAAATATTAGGGAATAGCAGATTAAGTCTTGACTTATAAAGTCGTATTTGGTAAAATTCAATTTGCCGCACCGGGAATTGTACCAAAATAAATAATTGTTCAAACAAATAAAAAAATTTAAAAAATTTAAAACAATGTTTGACAATATAAAAAATGTATGGTAACCTAGTTAAACAGGTCTTACAAGAACAGAAGTAAGACTGTGGAAATAATTAAAAGAGTGTTGACTTTATGTTTTTGATATGGTAATATGTAAAAGTTGCCGATCAAACAAAACAACACGAACAGCTTTATAAAAAGCGAATGAACATTGATAACTGAACAGTGAAAACAACCTTGAAAATTCTAAAAAAGTCTTTCGAAAGA
>Ga0153997_1000107_pt1 | contig 23967 bp, 21 predicted proteins | sample TSNC081MetaG_FD_104750 | JGI IMG/M metagenome (GOLD analysis project Ga0153997, IMG submission 104750) | Attine ant fungus gardens microbial communities from North Carolina, USA - TSNC081 MetaG | ecosystem: Host-associated > Fungi > Mycelium > Unclassified | place: USA: North Carolina, Lumber...
ATGCAAATTGAACCTGAAATAGCAACGAGTGGCGCAAGCGGATAACAAGGAACGTGGTAAGGGCGATTGGCGCGGGGATAGCGTTTGCGCAATACAAGCACAGCGACAAAAGCTAAGATATAAAATACCCATACGATAAACATCGCAATATCTGTAAGTCTGTCGGGATCGCCAAGTGTCATGATAATTGTGGCCAGCAGAACGCTGAGCGCCAAGGCATTGACCGGCGCTCCCGACGAACTATGAACCTTATCCCAAATTTTGGCTCCCGGTAAAAGACCATCGCGAGCCATTGCATAAGGTACCCTGGCGCCTGTTAAAATATAACCGTTAAGTACCCCGAAAATCGAAATCAGAATACCAACATTGATAAGTCTGCCACCCATTTCACCAAATATTAACCCAGCAGCTGTTGAAGCGGCATAGTTGCCAAGCAATACGATTTCAGCAGCAGGCAGCGTGTTAAGCAGAGCCAGATTGACCGACAGATAGGCAATCATAACGATAAACAAACCGGCAATGATCGAACGTGGCAACTGCTTGGCCGGATTCTTCATTTCACCGGTCACAAAGCTGACATTAATCCAGCCGTTATACGCCCAGAGAGTGGCTAGAACAGCCGCCCCCATGCCGGCCGTTTCACTGACGCCGCTCGGCATACTCAATATCTGGCTATTGCCCTGCCATAATCCAAACACGGCAATCAGCACAATGGGTACAAGCTTAGCCACTGTAGCTGCCGATTGAATCAGACCACCGTATTTTGTACCAAGAGCGTTTATTCCTCCCAAAAAGACAACCGTGGCAATGGCCACAGGCAATTGCCAGGTTTCCGGCAGGCCAAAGAAGGGTAATAACAACAAGGAAAAATAAAGACTAAGCGCCCCGATTGTTGCCGGATTATAAATAAAGGTCTGTATCCAGCCGAATAAATACCCCCACATTCCGCCATATACTTGGCCGAGATAAGCATACAAGCCGCCGGTTTTGGGAATTTGTGCACCAAGTTCGGCGATCGTAAGACCAGCAGCAATTGTAATCAGGCCGCCTAATGCCCAGGCGGTAAGCGCCAGCGTTGAGTTACCGGCAGCAGCAATGACTTTTCCCGACTTCATGAAAATTCCTGAACCAATAACCATACCAATAACTAGCGCCGTGGATGCCAGCAAGTTAAGGTTTTTTTCAGCATAGGTTTTTGCGCCATACAAAATGTAGCTCCTATCATTTTTGACAGTATTAGCTTCAAGTACCTTGGAAACAGCTTTGTACCGCTGTTACGCAAGAATATTTCACAATTGCATGAGCGCTATTGAAAACAAGACTTGCCAATAAATTCGCGTAGTATAGAATTATTGGGAATTTCGTCATCAGCAAGCAAGGAGAAGTATTCTAAAAAGTTAAGCAAGCGGCGGGCTTCAGAATACTCAGGCGTTTCCCTCGCAACCTTGTTTAAAAGCGGTTCAGCGTATTTTTTAAGCACGGCCAGTTCGTAAATGAGCGCCGAATTAAACATGACATCAGCTTGTTCCTGGAAGGGAAAGATATTATGTTCTTCGCCGCGGCGTACAGATGGCCACATCTTAAGAGTCGTCAGGGCATCATGAGAGCGGAACTGACTGTCACGGACGATGCGTCTGATCAGCCGGGTATCTGTAGTCGGAATCCGGTTATGGTTATCAATTGATAGCTGAGTCAGCGCACTTACGTAAATTTTTGTTTTACAGTGACGGGGAATAGATGTTGTTAACTGTTCATTAAGGCCGTGGATTCCTTCAATAATCAACGGCTGACCTCTGTTTATCTTAATGCGGTGTCCGCGGTATTCTCTTTTTCCTGTTTTAAAGTTAAATGTCGGCAGTTCTACTTCTTCACCGGCCAAGATTCTAGCTAAGTGGGCATTAAATAATTCCAGGTCAATCGATTCAATCATTTCATAGTCATAATCACCATTTTCATCAAGCGGTGTTTTGTCTCTGTCAACAAAGTAGTCATCAAGAGAAACAGGCACTGGCCATACGCCGTTGACTCTCAACTGAATATTGAGCCGCTGGACAAAGGTGGTTTTGCCTGACGATGACGGGCCGGCCACTAAAATAATCCGTACACCATCACGATGGGAAGCAATAAAGTCGGCAATCTGCGCTACTTTCTTCTCATGTAAAGCTTCCGCTATTCTGATGATATCTTTAATATTCCCGTTTTTATTGTATTCATTGAGCGTTGCTACATAGCCACATTTTAGAATATTCCCCCACCGAGCGCCTTCCTGAAACACTTTAAACAATTTAGGATTCTCAATAAATTCCGGTAATACATCAGGATTGTTTTTTTGCGGTAACCGCAGAATAATGCCAGGCGGGTAATATTTTAAGTCAAATATCTTTAAATAGGCGGTCGATGGCGTCATCGTACCATAAAAATAGCCGTAGACCTCGCCACAGTAATAGATGCTGACAGTCTCCCTGTCAAGCTGTTGTATCAAGTTGGCTTTCTCCTGCTGACCTGCGGCTTTACACAGTTCAACGGCTTCGGCTTTTAACATTATTTTACGGACAATCGGACGATCCTCAACGATAATTTGCCGCATCCGCTGGTCGATCATAGAAATATCTTCCGGAGTTACCTCCCGTCCATGATGCAGTTCGCAATAATGTCCTTTACTTAGCGAATGGTCAATAGTCACTTCACAGCCGGGAAATAATTCTTGAACGGCGACAATCATGACAAGTGTTAAACTTCGCTGGTACACTCTCATGCCGATATCTGTATGAAGGTCGAAAAAGTCTACTTCACTATCTTGTTCCAGGACACTTTGCAAATCTTTGACTTCATTATCCACATTAGCTGCCACTACCGGTGTTGTATATCTGTGAGCGACATCCCGGCTAACTTCAACGAGACTGACACCCTTATTGTATTCGGCAATACAACCATTAGAAAATGTTACATTAATTTTCTCTGCCACCTGCAGGCCCCCTTACTGTTGCTAAACTCTCAGCAATCGATACAGCGGAATTCGACGTTGTTTCCTTAGAGTCCTGCCTGGAATTATAAGTAAATAACGCAATAAAGCCGGCAATGCTCTCTTCCCAGGGCAATTGTCGGCTTTTATAAAGAGAGACTTAGCCGCTCTTAACGCCCGCTTGCAGCAGCGGGAAGTCTTAGAGCGGCTAAGTCATCGGATAAACTATGACGATCTGGTCGGATTTAGTTCTTACCTGAAGGTTTGCCGAAATTAGCTGCGCTTAACTCCCCTAGTAGCGAGTTAAGCGCAGCTCGGCATCGGACGATAGTCATCGCCGCAATGCCTTAAGCAAGCGGTAGGCGATGATTGGCAACGGCATCCGTCTTACAGCCAGCCTCATACCAAATAATAAGAGAAAAAACGCTCCCAAAACATGAATAAGCCAAAAACCGATGCGAGGAAACTCAAATGTTGTGTCATCAAACATATTGTTGCGATGGCAGCTCATGATGATCGACCTCCTTAGGGTTGGTACTCCATCTATTTTAAGAAAAACGGAGTACTAGTACTCCAAACGCACTTAATTGTAAGTACGCTGAGTACTAGTATTTCCCACACCTAAGTGTTCAATTAATGGAAAATATTTTCTACCAAGTACTTATGTTGACGCAGTACAGGTGATGATTAAACGTTTAGGACCTTAATTTATCCGACGACTAAGCTTCAACTGGGGTAAAAACCCTCACCTGAAGCCGTTCATCTTCCTTTATTTGTCGACAGTAGCTATGGCCTGAGCCACTTTGCCTGCCATACCCGTGATTTTAGCTGACGGTACGGCGCATACAGCAATACGCACACCTTTGCCAAGCGGGACGGCAAAAATATTGTCGTCATGCAGTTTACTACAAACCGCATCGGGATTTTGGGACGGAATCGTGAGGAAGAACCCGGCAATATACGGCAGCATATTCAGGTTGACCGCTTTGGCTTCACGCACAAAAATATCGGAACGCTCCCGGATAAGTGCATAATAATGGCTGCGTTCTTTTTCAACCTGGGCCAATATCGCTTTATCCTGATAAATCGTAGCCAGCAGACGCATGCAGCCTCGATTGATATTAGACCAGGTCGCACGGCTTGTGTACTGGTTTATTTTTCCAAATTCTTCAACGACTTGTTGGCTTGAAGAAAGACCAATCATGGCGCCGGTACGCTGTCCGTACATCGTGTAGCCTTTAGACATGCTGAAGCCCAAAACAATCAAAACATTGTCGGGTAAATTGCTGAATTTTCTCAGAAACGTACGACATTCATTTTTCTCGCCGGCATAATCGAGGTACGCAATGTCGACCAACACGATGAGACGCTTAGACTGGTCTTTGGCAGCTGACTTGATAACCTCTAGGACGTTTTCCCATTCACAGTCACTGAGACTATATCCGGTAGGATTATGGGCTGGAGCATTGATAATCGTGATGAGGTTATTCTGCTTGATAAGCACTTCATTGACTTTGGCCTCAAATGACCTGATATTAAAGTTTTGCGCCTCATCAAACAGTGTATATGTATCAAGGTTGCGCAAAGCCTCTTGGCACAATACATTATACGGATCCCAGTACCAGTCAGAAGTTAGAACAGTATCACCAATCTCCGAGTAATTCCAGATGGTATGATGAATCACACCTGAACCACCGGCAGTTGCCACAGCATTCGTGTAGGCTTCAGGGCGGTTGTCGGCGAAGGTCAGGGCTGTAGCTGCCTCTAAAAACTCAGGCAAGCCCGCGATCGGTGCATAGTTAATGACTTCATTGATCGGCAGATTGCGGAATACTTTTTCTACGGCAGGCAGGCAAACAAGTATTTCCTGGTCATCTAAAATCGCGCCGATCGTAGCGTTAATTACCTTATCCTTGCCATATTTGCCGGCAGCCTTGTTGGCAGCTGCCGCAGCTTCAAATATTTTATCAGTGGCAAATTTACCTTTCGCATGGGTTGCAGCAATACTTGCTGTCATGCTATTTCTCCTCCTTGTATAGCTCTCTAATCTTAAGGATACATTTTATGCAGCATGCGCGGGAAGGGAATCGTTTCGCGGATATGGTCAAGCCCACATAACCAGGCAACCGTCCGTTCAAGACCAAGGCCAAAGCCGGAATGCGGCACTGTTCCAAAGCGGCGTAAATCAAGATACCATTCAAATGCAGTTTTCGGCAGATTATGCTCATCAATCCGCGCCTCTAAAAGAGCCAAGTCATCAATACGCTGACCGCCGCCAATAATTTCGCCATAGCCTTCAGGGGCCAATAGGTCGGCGCCTAACACAACTTGAGGATTATCAGGATCTGGTTTCATATAGAATGCCTTGATCTCGGTCGGATAGCGGTGAACAAATACCGGGGCATTGAAGTAACTGGAAATAATCGTTTCATGCGGGGCGCCAAAATCATCACCCCAGGTGAATTGTTCGCCTGCCTGTTTCAGTAACTCTACAGCGTCAGTGTAGCTGATGCGAGGAAAAGGCAGCGTGATCGCTGCGAGTTTCTCAATATCACGATCAAGGGCTTTAAACTCATTTTGGCATTTGGTTAATACGCGCTGAATAACATAATAGATCATTTCTTCCTGCATCCTAATATTATCTTCGAGGTCAAAGTATGCCATTTCAGCTTCAATCATCCAAAACTCGAGTAAATGACGGCGCGTCTTGGATTTTTCAGCCCGGAAAGTGGGGCCAAAACAAAAAACGCGTCCTAGAGCCATTGCATTAGCCTCATTGTATAATTGACCACTCTGCGATAAATAGCCTTTTTCACCATGGTAGTCAATTTCGAACAAGTTGGTCGTGCCTTCACAGGCTGCCGGTGTAATGATTGGGGCATCGGCTAGGACGAAATCGCGCTCATACAAAAAAGATCTTAATGCCTGTTCAATCTCAGAGCGGATTCGCAATATGGCTGCCTGACGCGGCGTGCGAATCCAGAGATGGCGGTGCTCGGCCAGAAAGTCTACCCCATGCTCTTTATGAGTAATCGGATAATCTTCGGCAATACTGACAATCTCTAATGACGTTACTTGCATTTCATAACCGCCGACTGACCGTGGCTCTTGATGCACAGTTCCGGTCACTTTGACAGAGCTTTCCTGAGTAAGCTCTTTAACCTCGGCAAATCGTTCTTCGCCCATATCCTGTTTAGCTACCACTGCTTGCATCAAGCCTGAACCGTCCCTGATAATCAGAAAAATAATTTTACCGGAAGAGCGCTTATTATAAACCCAGCCTTGTACGGTTACTTGCTCGCCGGCATGACGGGATAAGTTTTTAATTAATGCTGTTTCCACACGATGCCTCCTTAATAGAATATTGCATATAAGTGGTTGTCAACGATAATTAGAGCTGGCTATATTATGTACTTATTCTGACTAAGTCATTATATTCCCTGTTGTTTTTAGTAATTTTCTGCTTTTTTAATAGAAAAAGCAGGCTTTCGCCTGCACTAGCGCTGTTGGTTAGCATACTATGTTATCAATGTGCCGTTCGTTTATGTATTGCCTGACCACTAGACTACCGGCCCGCTAAGGTCGGCGGGTTACCCGTATAATCCTCGTCGGTTGAAGGTCAGGATAAGGGATGAATCTCTCTAAATGACCAGTAAATAAACTTCGACCTTTAGTTTACCCGCTGACTAAACTTCTGATGGGGTAAAAACTCACCTGAAGCTACGTCTCTTTTTTTATCATGAAGCCCCGATCGCAATCCCGATCAAAAGTGCTGCAATCTCGCGCATTGCATTGTTATGACGCTTAGTTTCACGTTCGCGCCGCTTTTGCCATTCTCGATCGCTTTCGTGTGGGCGCCGCTTCATTTCACGTTCATGACGCTTTTTTTCTTCTTTTTGTCTCCGGTCGTGCTCTTTTTTTCGCTCCCGCTCTTTCTTTTTCCGTTCTTGTTCCTTCTTTTTTCGCTCCTGCTCTTTTTTTCGCTCCTGCTCTTTTTTTCGCTCCTGCTCTTTCATTTTTCGTTCTTGTTCTTTTTTGTTGCGCTCACGTTCTCTTTGCTGTTCTTCTTTCCGTTGATCATATCGCTGGTCTTGACGCTGATCAGGTCCGAATCCGGGGGCTGCCAGTGCTATCGAAGCACCCGTACCGAACTGTAAGATGCCTACAAGTGAATACACAATTGCTTTCTTAACCAAATCATTCATAACTATTTCCTCCTCAGATAGCTAGCACCCACAAGCGGATAGCTAAGCAACTATTGGACTTAACTAGCAGTATATATGGCATTCCTTAGAATTTTATTTGAAAAGTATGGAACAACTACTAATACTAATATGAGAGTAATGGAGCACCCAATTCGCGATTGAGCATCATAGTACGACAGTTGGGCTTGAGCAGGCATAAGCCCTGCTATAATTTTTGTGATATTTGAGAGCATGTTTTTTTTAAATCATCTATAATAATGTTTTTATTCTTAGAAATATATAAAGCCACTCCAACAACGCTCATAGCACCTATCCAATAGCCTATTTTATTAAAAATAGGTACGGATATAGCAGATACTCCTTCTACAAGTTCTTGATCTTCATAAGAATATCCATTTAAGCGTATCTCTGTTAAATTTCTTTTTAAATTCTCTATATTATCAATAGTGCTATTAGAAATTTTCTCCAATTTCACAGAATTGATGTAATTATCTAGATCATTATTACTCATTTGCGATAAAGTTAACTTACCGGTTGCGGTACTGTATAAAGGTGAATTGTTTGAAACTTGTGTAAATGCATATTTTGCTAAATGGGAAATCACCTGAGATGAAAATATAGCCCTACCTTCGGAAACAACAAAAAGATTAATTGTAAGTTTATGAGTGTTAGATATTTTTTGCATATAGGGTCTTGATAAAGAAATTATCAATGACTGTAATGTTCTTGATAAACATCTATATTTGTCCAAAATAGCTTGGCCTAATAAATATTTACGCTCATCATTTTGTCTAATATAACCATTATTATGTAAAGTGTTTAAAATCCCGTGTACAGTACTTTTGTTAACTCCTACTATTTTACTTATTTCATTAAGCGATAATTCAATACGAGTTTCGTTAAAACACTCTATTATATCTATTGCTCTTTGTACGGATTGAATATTTTTTCCCAAATTCTCATTAGTCATAGTAATATATTCGCCTCCTGTTAAGTATGCATATAACTTACTATATATCTTGCGTATGATAATATCAAATTGAATTTGATATGCGTTGACATTTTCTACAAAATACAATAATATCAATATTGATATTATCAAATATAATTTGACACTGTCAAATTATCAGAAAAGAGGGAATATACTATGCAAGATAAACCCGTATGTTACATGCCCAGTCGAATTATTCCAGAAGTGTTTTCCGGCGTGCCTTCTTTTTTAGGATTACCTGTGATAAAAGAAAAAGAAGATCTAAAAAATTATGATTTCATAATAATGGGTGCTCCTTGGGAAGGAATATGCACAAATGGAGGCTTTACCGGTACCGAGAATGCCACAAAGCATATTCGTAAAGCATCCGAACGCTATTGTGGGTATTTACCGGAATATGATTTTGACATTTTTGATCATTTTAGTGCCGCTGATTATGGGGATGCCGCTGTCAAAAACGGTGATATGGATTTCACTTTTAATAGTGTGAGAAATTATATGAATGACATTGTTTCTGCCAATGGAATCCCTATTGTATTTGGCGGTGACCACTCTTTAAGCTACCCACTGATTGAAGCTTTTGCAGGAAAGTACGCAGGCAATATAGGCATTATTCATTTTGATGCGCATATGGACAATATGAATAGCTTCGGTGAAGATAAGTTTGCTAGGTGTTCACCGTTTCACAGGCTGTATGATCTGCCAGGCTTTGATCCCAAAAATTTAGTAAGTGTAGGCATTAGAGGTCCACGCAATCATTTTGGCGCTATAAAAGAAGCAAAGAAATATGGAGCCTCTGTCATTACTAGCTTTGAAGTGAGACAGCAAGGTGCAAAAGAGTGTATAAAAAGAGCTATCGATATTGCTAAAGATGGTACACAAGCTTTTTATGTGAGTGTTTGCAGTGATGCATTAGATGTGGCATTTAATCCAGGAGGCCCTGCCGATTTATGTGGCTTAACTAGTTATGATATGGCGGTAATGCTAACAGAATGTGGTTTGGCTGGCGCGAAGGGTTTTGATTTTATGGAAGTATATCCACCGGATGACCTTCATGGTATTTCTAGTCATGGTGCTTGTTGGATGGCCATATATATAATGAGCGGCATGGCTCAAGGTATGCTGGCTGCAAGAAACTCATAAAGTCATTAAAGCTTTAGAGGAGCTTACTAATGCAAAAAATCGTTACTGAAGCTCATGAATATGCATCGCGGTGGCTGGGACAAGGAGCGCAGGCTAATTATATACCAGAATTATCTAAGCTAAATTCTGACTATTTTGGGATATGCATAACAAATTTAGCAGGAACAACTTATGGTTATGGCAATTTTAATGAAAAATATACTATACAAAGTATTTGCAAAGTAATTTTACTGATTACAGCATTGCAGGATTCAGGCTTTGATCATGTTTTCTCGCGTGTAGGCATGGAGCCTACGGGCGATAAATTTAACTCCATTATCCGCTTGGAGACTGGTAATAGCCTTCGTCCGTTAAACCCACTGATAAATGCCGGTGCAATTGCCGTAACTTCTTGTATAAACGGGGCTAATTCCGAAAAAAAATTTATGCGGGTCCTTGATACCGCTAAAACTATTTTAAATAATGCTAATGTCAGCTATGATGAAAATGTGTTTCTTTCTGAAAAATCTACAGGGGATAGAAATAGAGCTTTAGCATATATGATGCGTTCTAGCGGTGTGTTCTTTGATAATGTTGAAGAATTATTAGATGTATATTTTAAGTCTTGTTCAATACTTGTAACATGCGCTCAAATTAGTCGTATGGGTGCGATTCTCGCAAATAATGGTATTTGTCCTCAGACTGGAAAATTACTAATTGATCCTTTTTTCGTAAGGGTAGTATGTTCGCTTATGGCGGTTTGTGGTCTTTATGATGCTTCGGGCGAATTTGCTTTGCGGGTAGGTATACCGGCAAAAAGCGGAGTAGGCGGCGGTATATTGGGAGTTGTTCCTAATCGTATGGGCGTCGCTACTTTTTCACCACGTTTAGATGCAAAAGGGAATAGCATCTGCGGGCTAAAAGCTATGGAATTTTTATCACAAGCTTTTTCTTTAAGTATTTATTAAATTACTGCTAAAAAGCTATATAGTGTTGATGGAATTCTATGTAACCTTCAATTTTTGCTTAATTAACCAACCCCCTCAAAAGGTATTGCTTTTCTTCAAGTATTTCTTTATTGGATTCTATATGGCACACAGTTCATAGCACACAATTATTATTTAGGAGGGTACAAATAATGGCGACTAATAGTATTGGCACAGTTACTAACAACACTATAGAAGATCATCCGTTTACCCCTTTCATGCGAAAGCTTACCATTTTTACTGCGGGCGGACCGTTTCTAGATGGTTTTATCATGACAATAATCGGTACTGCCTTAATACAACTCGGCCCCCAACTTAATCTAGATACGTTTTGGACAGCCTTAGCCGGTGCGTCAGCACTTCTTGGCTTATTGCTGGGCGGTGGAATTTTTGGATACATTACTGATATTTACGGACGTCAGCTGATGTACGAAATAGATCTTGCGGCTATAATTATTCTTTCTATAATGCAAATGTTTATTGATGCAGCATGGCAATTAGTGCTTCTGCGCTTTTTAATGGGAATTGCTGTAGGAGCTGATTATCCGATTGCTACCTCACTGCTAGCCGAATTTTCTCCACGCAAGCACAGAGCAAAAATGCTAGGCTTTCTTTCCTGTTCTTTCTATGCTGGAGCAGTTGCCGCCGGCTTTGCAGGATATTTATTACTAAATGTAGGGCCTAGTGGCTGGAAATGGATGTTGGGCCTCCCGGCAATTCCAGCGCTTATTCTCGTTGCCGGCCGTTGGGGAACCCCTGAATCGCCTCGTTGGCTGCTTGGTCGTGGCCGTAAAGAAGAAGCTTTGGCCGTATTAAAAAAGGTTTATGGAGAACAGGCTAAGCTTAGTGATCTAGAACAAGAACCGAATCAAACAGTAAGATACTCAAAATTATTTGCACCTGGTTATTTACAACGTACATTTTTTGTAGTATCGTTTTGGACTTTGCAAATTGCCCCTTTATATGCAATCTATACTTTTGGCCCACAACTTTTAGGCGTGTTGGGTTTTAGTGAAGGAAACTCATCTATAATAGGATATACAATTATCACGTTCTTCTTCTTCTTTGGCTGTATTCCCCCACTGTGGTGGATCAATTCTTACGGTCGTAGACCCGTAATTATTTTAGGATTTGTAGTTATGACTATAAGTATGTTAATACTTGGTCTTGTGAAAGATCCAGCAATAGAAATTATTGTTGTATGTTTTGCTCTGTATGCCTTCTTCTCAGGTGGACCTAATATACTAGAATGGATTTATCCCAACGAGCTTTTCCCCACCGAAGTTCGGGCATCAGCTGTTGGCTTTGGTACTGCGGTAACTCGAATAAGCGCAGCCGCTTGTACATTTGGTTTACCTTTTGCACTAGAATCACTCGGCGTGAGCAGCGTTATGCTGATTTGTGCAGGAATGAGCTTATTAGGAGTTTTTATATGTTATGCATTAGCTCCAGAAACTAAAGGGTTATCACTGGCGCAGGCAAGTTCTATCGATTATAAACCATCCAAAGTGAAAAAATAAAGAGAGACTAAGCTTCTGGTGAGGTTTTTACCCCATCTGAAGTTTAGTCGACCTTATCCGAATGACTTAGCCTCTCTTAACTCCCGCTTGGAGAAGAGGGAGTTTGATCGTAAGCTCAAATTAAATATTAACGTAGGAAGCTAAACAGGGCTGTCGCAGTAAAGTTTTTTCTACCATATATTGTGTTTCCTGTTCAAGAACAATCGCCGTATATGGTAAAATTAGCTTAATGTGTCAGCCCCGTATCTTTCATTGCATCAAGATGTTCTTGAACACGACGCCTGAGTTCAACTGCGTCGATTAGACCGCCTACCTCAATCCGGATGCTGCTTTCCGGTTCATAGAGCTCATTTTCCAGACTGATTTTATCTAATGCTTCCAGTTCTGCCGCCGCCAGTACCTCCTGAATATCCCAGAAATTTTCCTCATATGTATCTATATATTCTTTGGTGTCAATTTGGCCCGTAAGATACGATTGGCAGATATTGATTAATTGCTGTGCTTCGCTTGTGATGGGTTATCGCCTCCTGTTGGCTCATCTTAGTTGAAAATTTGCAAATTTGGCAAAGTTACAGGTGAAATGAGCCTACTAAATAGTCTGGTAGTTGATATGAAAATGTATACCTTTTTTTCTTCCTACATTCAGGCGTTTTTTAGACAAAAAGAGGCGTCGCTTTCCGTCTTTTTAAAAACGTTTTGCGACGCCCCTTTAAGAGTATGCTTGCACGTTATCTTTCACATTGAGCCAAGACTCCCGCCTCTACAGGCGGCTTCAGTACGAGTAGAGCAGACTCTCCACCTGAGCCTACGATGCTTCAGCTTTACTGAAGTAAGTTCACTAGTTAGCAAAAAACCGTCCATGAATGGCATTAACAGCTTCTTTAACTTTGCCTGATTCAATCAGGCAGGAAATACTAATTTCGGATGTGCTGATAGCCTCAATATTGATACCTGCATCTGCCAGCGCTCCGAAAGTTGTTGCTGCAATTCCAGGGTTGCCCAGCATACCGGCGCCGACAACGGAAACTTTCGCTACATTTTCCTCTATAGACAGACCGATAAATTCCATTTCTTGCTTAAGTTTTTCTAATATGGTTTGAGCCTGAGGAATATCTCCCTGAGAAATAGTGAATACCATATCGATGATAGATTGATCTAGAGCACGCACACTCTGAACGATCATATCAACATCGATGTTGGCCTCAGCCAAGCTCGAGAATATCTTATAGGCAGTACCAGGCCGGTCAGGGACACCCAACACAGCAATCTTTGCTACATTAGTATCATGGGTTACACCGCGAATAACAAACTCTTTTTCTTCCATCGTATATTCCTCCCTGATAAATGTACCAATCTGAGAGCTAAAGGTCGAACGAACATGAATCGCTATACCATAGTGCTTGCCCAGTTCGACTGAGCGCGGATGCATGACGCCGGCGCCTAGACGAGCCATTTCTAGCATTTCGTTGTAGGTAATCTCTTTCATCCGTCTGGCTGCGGGGACAACCCTAGGGTCAGACGAATAAATTCCGTCAACATCAGTATAAATTTCACAGTGATCCGCCTTTAGTCCGGCTGCTACTGCCACTGCCGTCGTATCAGAACCCCCGCGGCCAAGGGTCGTAATTTCACAGTTTTTAGTTAACCCTTGAAAACCTGCGATGACGACTACCTTGCCAGCATTAAGCTCTTGCAGCACTTTGTCAGGACTTATTCCAATAACCTTAGCTTTGTTAAACGTTTCGTTTGTCGTAATTCCAGCTTGAAAGCCAGTCATCGACACCGCTGGTTGGCCTAGCTTGACAAATGCCATCGCTAACAGCGCAATCGACACCTGCTCCCCTGTTGACAGCAACATATCCATTTCACGCCCGCCAGGTTTATCGGTTATGGCCTCAGCCAGACTGATTAAATCATCAGTAGTATCCCCCATTGCTGATACTACTACAACAATTTTATCATCCTGATTTTTTTCCTGCAAGACACGCCTGGCAACTGCCATTATTTTTTCTGGTGTAGCTACTGAGCTTCCGCCAAATTTCTTTACAATTAGTGCCACGCCTACCCCCCCCTTATTCTGCAGTAGATAATTTAGCATGGCAGTTTATATTCTCTATACAAACACAATATCCTTCTACAAGTGGACAAAAATTTTTAACCGATGAATTAGCCTTTCTTCACTCCTCTTCTGCAAGCGGGAGTGAAGAGAGGCTAATTCATTTTGGATAAGGCCGACTAAACTTCAGATAGGGTAAAAACCCACCTAAAGCTAGATCTCTCTTTATCTTATCTTAAACATTGAGTCAAGGCTCCCACCGCCTTTACAGGCGACTTCAATGCCCTCCACCTGCATCCCTATGTTTGAGCTTTGCTGAAACAAGTTCACTTATCTATAAAAAAGGGTCAGGACTAGTCTTGCAGTCCTGACCCAATAAGTATTATTCCTCGACAGTAACTGCCTTGGAGCTTTCCCATAAACCGTGAATATTACAGTATGCTTCAGCAACAAAAGTACCGGAAGCATTAAGTTTTAAGACAGCCTTGCCAAATGGTTCAGTGTAAATAGGCCCTTTGTTGGCCCCATCTACTGATTCGCCGTGAACGTTAAACTCAAAACATGCCGCTTCATAAGCAAATTTACCGTTATCAGGTTTAAAAAACAGTTTTATCCAGCGAATATTGTGTTCAGTCGTGTTAGGATGAGCAATTTCTTTGCCAACACATACCTCGACAGTAATCTGTTCTCCAGCTTTCACTTTATCAGGCGCAGTGATGACAGGTACATGCTTCTCAGCCTTCCAATCAGCAGATTGCACTAAATCAGCTATTTTCATTAATCAGTTCCCCCTTAAAATAGTATTAATTACCAGTTAGCTAATAATAACTATTCTCCACAAAAACCAAAATTCCTTTTATGATATAGCTGTTCCCCAAATTTTTTTTGATATTCGCATTAAATATTCACACCCATAAACTCAATAAGTTCATCATGACGTGAGCGAATTCCTGTCGCCAGTGGTCGCCCGGGTATTATACCGAATGCTCACAGGAGACTTTCTCCCATTCAAAGGCTACTTCCTATTTGCGGATCGTTATCCGGATAGTTTTGCGGGCAACGACATAGAAGAATGCCAAGACCCCGCCTAAAGTAAAGAAAAAGGCAACTGGCTTGATCATCATAATCTCCGAACTGCCGATCAGACTGAACAAAAGTGCAGCCATATACGCTAAGAACAACTCAGCATAACGCGGATTGGTCACCCGCGGCGCAATAATCAACCATACTAAAAACCCGATAAGAATAATGTTACTATTTTTCATAAACTCCATTACTGAAGATTCACCTGCCTACACTGATAATAGCTTGTAGTATTCGCTGTCATGTTTTTTTTTCCTGCCTCCAGAAAGCAGGCTAAGCAACAGTTTAAATTCATTACCTAAATTGTTGACCGCTGTAACATTATGTTTTAGATATTCATATGCTGGATTAGAAACATATATAAAATTATTATTTTTTAAGGTAAATAAAGGAGGGCGTTGATATTTATGGAAGCCAAATATCCTCATTGGTATGGTCCGGATGATAAAATGTGTTGTGATTATCCAGATAAAGACATGATGTGCTGTGATGATCAATTCATGATGGATGATCACATGGGCTATCAAATGAACCGTGGTAGTTTCAGAGACCGCCTGCTGTGCTTTTTAGGTGACGAAGTAGTACTAGGCACAGATGCAGTAGTGGACCGCAAAGGTTCCACATTCTGCGGCACAATCTGCTATATCGGCTGCGATTTCATTATTGTTAACACTACTTTTTGCCGCCGCTGCATTTCACTGCATATACCTATTAAGATGATTCGTTTTATCGCTCCATTTAAAGGTCGCCGGTAATCTCTCTAGAGCCTAGGAATAGGAGACGATACAAATGAAAAAAACATACAGCCGCCGGCCATTGGCTGTTGACCCGGCGCATCTGATTACATTACACCAAGAAGCCATTGAACAACTTGAACTTATGCATACTGCAATAGAAGCGTCTGAACTTGCGAGCGATGGCGTTCGTGATACTCTTAACAACATTGCGGAAAATCATTGGGAAGGCTATTTGGATGTAATACACATGATTTGCATGCACGACGAAAATCTGGCAGCAGTCATGAAAAAGCGCGACTTTAAAATGCGCGACAGCGAGCCTGCCGAAACAGAACGGCCACTTTACGGCGGCAACCGCCCGTTACTTTTGGCACTCCTCGTAGGGCTTATACGGCGCCATCGTCGTTTTGCCTTTTTCTACGGGTTAAAATCAAATCCAATGGGCGACTACATCAAAGAATCTGTTGCTATGGAAAGAGAGCATGTGGCGGAAATGGTTGAAATACTTCAAAATTTGCTGTGAAATTGATGATTCAAGGGAGGCGCTGATGCCTCCTTATATTTTTTAGAGGATTTTAATCTAGAGGCTGCGAATACTATTTTTAGTATTTTTACGATCATAAGGAGCTTTATGCCAGATTTTTCTGTACCATCAACCTGCCCCATTTTGCCGGCAAAAGACTTTTTGCGTCGCCACGCCGGTATATCATTGACTTTATGGCGCAAGATTAAAAATGGCGGAACATTTATGATAAATAGCCGGCCAGGCGCGGTTAACAATCTGATTTACCCAGGTGATGTTATTACTGTAACTTGGCCGGAAAATTCGTCCATCATCGCTGAACAACTGCCGCTAAGTATTGTATATGAAGACGAATGGCTGCTGGTAGTTGACAAACCGGCCGGAATGCTTGTCCACCCATTAAGCGGCCATTACTTAGGCACATTAGCCAATGCGGTCATGCATTACTACCAGCAGAAAAATTATACATTTGGTTTCCACCCGGTAAATAGGTTAGACCGCAACACTTCCGGACTCGTTCTTATAGCCAAACGTCCAGACATTCAGCACCGGCTTAATCTTAATCACCAACAGATAATTAAGTCGTATTGGGCTATTGCCTCAGCAATTCCCCCATGCAACCAGGGTACAATTAACGCTCCTATCGGCAGGAAAGCCGGCAGCATTATTGAACGGGAAGTTCGCTCCGATGGACGGCTGGCAATCACGAATTATCGTATCGTTTGCGCTAACAACAAGGATTGTTTACTCGAGCTTACCCTGGAAACAGGCCGTACACACCAGATACGAGTGCATTTAAGCTATATTGGGTGCCCGCTGCATGGGGATGATTTGTATGGCGGTTCAACAGCTTTTATTAACCGTCAGGCTTTGCATGCCGCACGGCTCCAGTTTCCCCATCCGATTACAACCCAGACTATTACTATTAGCAGTCCTATTCCGGAAGATCTGGCAGATCTTTTAATCCAGCTTGGCGTACAAATGACAAATATGCTATAATGATTGAAAATAGTTATAATTTATCAAGTCCCGAAAAAAATATAGGAGGGATTTCATTGCCATTAGTCACTTCGCAAGAGATGTTTAAAAAAGCTTATCAAGGTCAGTATGCCATTGGTGCATTTAACGTCAACAATATGGAGATTATCCAAGGTATTGTTGACGCTGCTAAGGAAGAGCAGGCTCCGCTTATCCTGCAAGTATCTGCCGGCGCTCGCAAGTATGCCAAGCATATCTACTTAGTTAAGCTGATTGAAGCTGCCCTTGAGGATTCCGGCCTGCCGATCTGCTTACATCTTGACCACGGTGAAGATTTTGAAATCTGCAAATCTTGCATCGACGGAGGCTTTAGTTCTGTCATGATTGACGGCTCTAGCCTGCCATTTGAAGAAAATATTGCATTAGCAAAAAAAGTTGTAGATTATGCGCACGACCGTGGAGTTGTCGTCGAGGCCGAACTTGGCCGGCTGGCCGGTATCGAGGATGCCGTCAAAGTCAGCGCCAAGGATGCTACATATACTGACCCTGACCAAGCTGCTGAATTCGTCGAGCGTACCGGCGTAGATTCATTAGCTATTGCCATTGGCACAAGTCATGGCGCCTATAAATTCAAAGGCGACTGCAACCTTGATTTCGACCGCCTGGCAACAATCTCGAAACTGCTGCCTAATTTCCCGCTGGTTTTGCACGGCGCCTCGACAGTGTTACCCGAATTTGTGGAAAAGTGCAATAATTTCGGCGGCCGGATTAAAGGCGCACAAGGCGTGCCTGAAGAAATGCTGCTTAGGGCCGGTAAGATGGGCGTATGCAAAATTAATATTGATACTGACCTTCGCTTGGCGATGACGGCCTCTATTAGAGAACATTTTGCCAATAATCCATCAGACTTCGATCCGCGTCAATACCTTAAACCTGCACGGGAAGCCATAAAAGGCATGGTTAAACATAAAATCCGCAATGTTTTAAACTGCAGCGGCCGCCTGTAACCAAAGCAAGCATAAAAGTTCCGGGGTTATTAAATAGCCCTGGAATTTTTGTTTGTTTAAATGAATTTTTCCGGCCGCATACAAAAAGCTTCAAAGGTATCGTTTGTAAAGTTAATATCAGGCCCTAAAAAACGCAGATAGCGTTCTCTTTCTTCAATAATTTTTTCATCCTGTTTACCAGGATAATTATTGATCACTGTTATGCGCAGGCTAGATATACGGTTGCTTTGTATTCGCTTTATCAGATACTTGATGTGGATATCCGCATCCGGAAACGAATAACCGCAAAAAATAAGATGCCCTGCATTTTGAAGGCTTTTTTCGGCTTTGTGCCAAACAATATTCAAAAATATATTAGACATATCTTTAAAAAATGTCGGCGGAACAATGACAGGCGTTTTTATCGATTGACAATTTTCACATAATGCCTGCGACGGCTCTTTTAACAGCTTAATAATTCCCTGCCGGCAATTGATTAATCCTAGTGTATCGCAGGTTGGACAAAACGACCAGTTAAGTGAGCCGTGTACTTTATACAGCTTGATTGTTTTGTTCTTAGGGCAAACAAAATGCTGATAGTTGGAAAAATCCACCCCATAATCTACATCAATATCATCACCGGCGGCTAACGCCCTGTCAATTAAAACATCATAATTAGTCGAGATAAACAGCATGTCGGCAAGACGCCCGAGTTCTCCCAAGCGCCTGATCAACATGCGGTGAAGCCCTTTGACGACGGCTGTTTTATCTTCCAGCACTTCGGCTAATAAGAGTACTAAATACTGTCTGATAAAACCGATGCGATTGCCTGTTTTTTCCTGATTTTCAAGATCAAAATCTTTGAATGACTGACGCTTGCGGACAGCTATGTCCAGTAAACCAATTGCCTCCTCAAATGTTGGAAAATGCACTTCATCCAAATCATCATGTAGCACGTCAATATAAAACATTTGTTTGAAGTAAGCGCTAAGCTCACTGACACGTTTAAAGTCGCTATAATTATTCTTGGTACGTAGAGCCTTAAAAAAATCCTTAAAAAGCATGCTTTGTACCGGTGCGCCCTCAGCAGCCGATGCGCCCCCACCTAAGAAAATTGCTGTCTTTGCCATAGAATTATCTTGTCTCCACCCGCAACAGACTATGCAACAAACAAAACTAAGCCACTTGTTCGTTTTCTGTTAACAGGCATCTGAATTCGTCACCAGAAATAAACTCTTTATCCAGCAATGTTTCTACCGTTTTGATTACAACAGATTTATTCTCGGCAAGTACTGCTTTTACTTGACTTTCCACTTCACTGATAATGCCGACAATATTTTTGTGTAGCAGTTTTTGGGGCAGATCTTCAGGTGATACAATACCGAGCCGGGACATACCGCCAAAGATAATCTGCTTGGCCATATCTGCCGCCTGCTTAAAGTCGTTAGCTGCACCAGTGCTGCGCTCGCCAAGAAATATTTCCTCGGCAAGTGCACCGGCTACAGCTACTGCAATTTTCCCTTTAATATAATCAGCCGTATACAAATACATGTCGTCCTGTTGTGTCTGTCTGACATAGCCTAGGGCGTTGCCGCGCGGCACTACATTGACACTGGCCACAGAACCGGGGAAGTTGTATTCACCCAGCAGGGCATGGGCAGTCTCATGAACAGCAATTCGTTCTTTTTCCTCTGGGCGGGGAATTCGATCTAATCTCTCACCCATAATGACCTTCTCTACTGCGCTCCGCAAATGCTGCGCAGTAATCGCGGCAGCATTCTCCCTAAAAGCAAGGATAGCCGCCTCATTAGCAACACTCTCTAAGTGAGCGCCCGAAAAACTAAAGGTGTCATTGGCTACATCGGCCAGCGAGACACAGTCAGCCAACGGTTTGTTACGGGTATGCAGCTCTAGAATTTTTAACCGCCCCTTATTATCCGGCAAATCGACCTTGACATGCCGGTCAAAGCGACCTGGACGCAGCAGCGCGGGATCAAGAATATCCAGCCTATTTGTTGCACCAATTAACAAAATACGAACGTCATCGCTTTCGTTTATTCCATCCATCTGTACTAAAAGCTCATTTAATGTCTGATCATATTCCATATGGCCGGCATTTTGACCACGCTTGCCGCCTAACACCTCAATTTCATCAATAAAAATAACTGCGCTTGACTTGTCATTGCGTTTAGCCATTTGACGTGCTTGTTTAAATAGCTGACGAACCCGCTGGGCGCCAACACCAACATACATTTCAACAAACTCGGAGCCGCTAGCCGCCAAAAACGCCGAACCGGTAAACCGGGCCGCTGCTTTCGCCAGCAGAGTTTTTCCTGTACCAGGCGGACCATTGAGTAAGATGCCTTTTAAAGGGCGAATACCTAGAGTTTTAATAGCTTCAATGTCCTTAACAAATTCTAAAGCTTCACGTAATTCCCCTTTAGCCATCTCCTGACCACCAATATCGTCAAAACTGACTAGTTGTTCTTCATTGGCTGCCTTGGTAACTGCAGCAAACGATTTCCCACCAGAACGTTTGAGAGTACTATAAAAAATGGCGCCTGCCAGACCGGCCAAAAATAATACCGGCAGAATATTAATGCCCTGAGAAGCCAGAAACAATAGTAGTGCTGCTACAATGCCTATCCCAATCGCAGGATAATACATGCGCTACTTCACCTCCTGGCTAATACCGGTGCGTTCAATGACAACATACATATTAGCTGTCTCTTTTGTCAGCGTAAGGTATATGTTTTTTGTATCTACATATATTTGGGCAACGACACCAGCATCATTGGCTTTGGCCTCGATTCGTTCGGTCATTGACGCAAAATTGCCATTTACAATAGCTTCCTGAAGGTAATAATGGATAGAGTAGTAGAATTTCTCCAACTCCGGTGTACGGCTATCTTGAATGACGATATCGTATTTTTTCCCACTGTTTACCTGCTGCAATCCAGCGGTCAATTCACCGTACATCTTCTGCAAATTCTGAACGTCGCTAAGGGTTACGTATATTTTTACCTCATCCATGTTTTTTCCTTGTTGATTCATCCGTCCAATGCTGACCGATTCGATCCCGTTAATAGTTTGTAGCACCTCATAAATTGGGTTTGCTACGGCATATTTGTTCCATAATAATTGTCCGCCAAACAGGACTGCCAGAGTAAGCACCAATGCCAGACAACCAACAACCCAGTTATTCTCTTTTTGGGACATGTGCAATGCTCCCTCCCGTTTGTATTTACCTTTCCACGGTATATAACAATACCAATAAAAATTATATCATAAATACAATATATCGTATATCACTAAAAACAGGAATCTTTTCCAGTATTTATTATTATAAGTCAGGTCATACTAGCTACAGCACATATCAACTCTTGGAAAAGGAGACGTCATATGGATAAGATTGCCCTTATTCTAGTCATTGTCGGAGCCTTAAACTGGTTGCTCGTCGGCTTATTCAGTCTAGACTTGGTAGCAGCCGTTTTTGGCGGCCCACATTCCTGGTTAAGCCGGATTGTGTACAGCTTAGTCGGATTGGCCGGCATTTACTCCATATCGCTATTATTTAGAGACCGTAGTTCTGTACAAGATTAACCAAAGCAAACTCACGACCCTGCTCTTTTATAGAGCAGGGTCGTGAGCTTATAGAGCTAACTTATTGCATAGGCAAAGTAATAATAAAAGAGCTGCCGACTCCGGGAGTACTTTCTACTTTTATACTTCCCCCATGGGATTCTATAATCCGGTTGGCAATCGCCAAGCCCAAGCCGCTGCCGCCTTGTTCTCTTGACCGCACCTTATCAACTCGGTAAAAACGTTCAAAAATCAGTTGCTGGTCATCCTTAGCGATACCAACTCCGCTATCTTTCACGGTAATTCTGGCTGCTTGCTTCAAATCTAGGGCTAACTCAATGAGCACAATTACACTACCGCCGTCGGCAGAGTATTTAATAGCATTATCAACTAATATTAGCAGTAATTGCTTTATTCTTTCTTTGTCAGCGTATACACTAATATTATCATTTCCATCAACACTGAGCTTTACTGCTTTTTCCAATGCCACCGGCTGCAGCAGGCGAAGGACTTGTTCTGTTATATCATATAGACTAAATTTTTCTCTATTCATAGTTGTAACCCCGGCATCGGCCCGTGCAAGGATTAATAAGTCTGATACAAGTTTCGACATTCTTTTTACTTCGCTTCTCATATCACTGAGCACTTGACGAGAAAATGACGATAAGCGGCTGTCATCATCTGCCTGCAGCGCATCTACAGATGTCATCAATACACTCAGCGGAGTACGCAGCTCATGTGAGGCATCTGCGGTAAATTCCCGCTGACGCATAAAAGACTGATTAATGGGGATAATCGCCCGGCCTGCAAGCAGATGGCCGAGAAAAGCTGCAATTAAGCAAAATATCACGGCTACCCCAGCAAGCACCATCAACAAGCTTTCAAGCATTTGATAATAATTTGTCAAGTCTTCACCAACAAAAACCGTGCCTAACAGCTGATTGCCTTGCACCATTTTTTTGCTGCACATCATGACAAAAGCAAGTTCACCGTTAGCAAGCCGGAATCGCTTTAGGCTAGCTACCCCATCTTCGTCCTGCCAGTTTTGGATCGTGTCTAAGGCATAGCGCCGCAGCTCACCGGCAGGTTCAACTTGTAAGAGCTGGTTACCCTGAGCATCAAATACATAGTAAAATATTTCTTGCCCATCATTGCTTTCCGCGTTGGCTTGCTGACTTTCGGGCTGGCTAAATATCGACAATATTTCTGCCTGAGTTAAGATAGCTGTATGTTTTCTTGCTTCTTCTTCAGCAAGCGCCTGGACATCGCGCTGCTCTTCAAGATAAAGAACCCAAGTCACGCCGGTGTAGCTGACGAATATGAAGCTCAATAAAAAAATCACCATAATAGCGGAATATAGTATCGTCATGCGATTGCGAATTTTAGTAAACATTGTGGTCCTCCAGTTTATAGCCTATACCTCGAATACTTTGCAGTACAATATTGGCATCAGACCAGTTAATCTTTTTCCGGAGCAACCGTACATAGGCGTCTAAATTATTTGATGATATATCTGTTTCTAATCCCCAGATCTTATCTAAAATGACATCCCGCGGTACAACATGCCCTTTATTTTGGGCAAGTAAATCAAGAAGTTGAAATTCACGGCTGGTAAGCTGGATCTCATTCGCTTCCTGAGTAATGCTGCGGGTTAAGCGATGGAAAATGAGATTCCCTAATTCAACAATATCATCTTGCAATTTCGCACTGCTGCGCCGCGCCAGAGCACGAATCCGTGCCATCAGCTCCGCAAACTCGAATGGCTTGACAAGATAATCATCGGCGCCTGTGTCTAAACCTAATACCCTGTCTTCCAGAGCATTTTTAGCCGTCAACATTAAGATTGCGTTTTGATACCCCTGCTTGCGCAACTGGTCACACACGTAAATACCCGTCTGCACCGGCATCATCCAATCTAAAATGACTACATCATACGAGGAATAAGTCGCATAGTCTAGCGCCATATCGCCTTGCGTTACCCAGTCGACTTGAATGTCTGCCTTTTCCATCAAATATTTAATTAATCTGCCGAGTTTCGGATCATCCTCTGCCAGCAATACTTGCATATACAAACTCCTTTAATAGTTTCAAAAACAGTAGTTAATCATATAATACCACTCCTGTTGATTAACCAGCAATACCCAAAAATGATAGTGGGTCAGCGAGGCAAAAAAGTTGTATAACCACCTGCCATTCTAACGGAAGTTGATAGCTTAATAGCTTTCGCAAAAAACTC
>Ga0153997_1000108_pt1 | contig 23565 bp, 21 predicted proteins | sample TSNC081MetaG_FD_104750 | JGI IMG/M metagenome (GOLD analysis project Ga0153997, IMG submission 104750) | Attine ant fungus gardens microbial communities from North Carolina, USA - TSNC081 MetaG | ecosystem: Host-associated > Fungi > Mycelium > Unclassified | place: USA: North Carolina, Lumber...
AATCGTTCCGGTTTTATCCATAATAACAGCTTTTACCTGATTCATTGCCTCTAAAGAAGCTCCGCCCTTAAATAAGATTCCTATCTTAGAACCAGCACCGATACCAGCGAAGTAAGAAAGGGGAACGCTGAGAACCAAAGCGCAGGGGCAACTAATTACTAAAAATGTCAATGCGGTATAGACCCATTTATTCCAATCGCCAGTAACCAAAGAGGGGACGATCGCTGTCAATGTGGCAAGAGCAACTACGAATGGAGTATATATTCTTGAAAAACGAGTAATAAATTTATCTATTTTTGGCTTGCTTGCCGCAGCATTTTCAACAGAGTCTAAGATTCTGGTAACCATGGATTCTTCTAAAGTGTTTTCCACTCTGATTTTAAGCAGACCGGAAGTATTTACACATCCGGAAGTAACCTTACTGTCTAAACCTACTTTAACAGGAACCGGTTCACCGGTAATCGGAGAGGTGTCTAATCTGCTTTCCCCCTCTATGACCACACCATCAAGAGGGACTCTGTCACCTGGTCTGATAAGGACAGTATCGCCGACCTGGGCGTCTTTGGCATCGATGACCCTGAGCCCATTATTTACAACTAAAGTTACTACCTCGGGGCGCATATCAATGGCATCCATGATCTGACTTCTGCTTCTTGCAACGGCCTTATATTCAATCCATTCACCGACCCGATAAAATAGCATAACACCAACAGCTTCTGCATAATCACCGATAATAAACGCACCAATGGTAGCGATACTCATTAAAAAGTTTTCGTCAAATATCTGCCCTTTTACTAAGTTACTACAAGCGGTAAGAACTATTTTTCCTCCTAAAATCAAGTATGCAATGATAAAAAGGACAGAAGAAATATATTCATAAGAGCCTTCTGTCATTTTTCCGCCAATGAATAGAATAGTACCCATTATAATAGGAAACAGTGTATTCATACCTTCCGACAGCAGACCTTTTGCATTTTTCATAGAAACAGGTTTGCTTTGATTTGAAGAAGTACTTTCGCCGGATATGTGTCCATCGTATTTTTGAGCAGTAGAGACTTCACAATGAGCATGGTCAAGTCCGCAGCCGCATGCTTCGGCCGTATCTTTTTTAATTTTTTCAACGTGACCTCTTTTACGTTCTGCGATAGTAATACCTGGCTCAATCTTATCCGCTATTTCTTTGATCTTTGGAATTAACTTATCAGGATCGACAGCGGTAATTCTTAGTTGCTTTGTTGCAAAGGTAAGAGTCACTTCCTGCACTTCCTTTAAAGTAGAAATTTTCTGTTCAATCTTAGCCGCACAATTTGCACAGTCTATGTGATCAATTATATAAATTTTTTGAGTCATAACATAATCTCCCTTCTGCCCTGTAATAATTTGTGTAAAAGTTTACCTGGCAAACGTATGAGCACATGTTCATATGTTTATATATATGTTATATCACTTTAGAAGGTTCCTGTCAATACTAAAATAAAATAAGTAGCTATAGTGTTCCGTTCAGCCTTATCTTTTCAAAGACGGAATTCTGTGTGAAGCCTCTGATGCTTAAATGATTGCAAAACGCTCCCATGAGCCTGAAATTGCATTTCGCATTCAGTGGTTTCGCACAGATCTCTGGTTGCTTCAGTTAGGAGCCGTAAAAAAAATATCCTTACCACATTGTCCATATTGTAACAGCTCCTTAGTAAAAAGTTATGGCTGAAGTAAGCATAAAGTTATTGTAAAAGTGCCGAATTTTTCAGAAGTAGTTTTGCTGAATTATCCACAAATTTAGATATTCAAGTTGTGTTTTTAGGATAGGACGTTTTTTTAATAGGTTAGGGCTAAATAGCAGCGTTAAAAAAATCTTCATTCAGACGAAAACGGTTGTCAATTTTTCGACCAGAGTGCCTTCATGAAATCCTGTCTGGTTTAGAAAATCTATAAATTTAAAAGAAATAAATATAAAAGCAAATATAATAATAAAAAATTTCATAATATTATTGACAATACTATATTATATGGTATATAGTATTAGATATAAGATATTATACAGAGTATAGTATAACATATTAAATATTAGAAACGATATACAAAACCCAATATAACAGTTTTTTTCGTAACTACTACAAAAGTCAACAATCCACGACTATAAGTCGCACGGCACAGCTTGCGAGTCTGGGTTATCTGATAGAATTAAGTTTTTAGAAACTAAATAATCAAATTTATTTGAAAGGAAAGTGGCAGTTTTTCTCATGACTAAAGTCGTGAGTGTCCCTGCCTGAAAACTATGAAAAAGGAGCTGATGGAATGGTATTTAACACAGGCGCAGCTCTTCTCGATGCTATTGTGCTCGCAGTAGTGTCTGTTGATGAAGAGGGTACTTATGGATATCGTATTACACAGTATGTTAGGCAGGTTATAGAAGTATCTGAATCTACTTTATATCCCGTTTTGCGAAGATTACAAAAGGATGACTGTCTGGAAGTGTACGATATGGAATTTGGTGGAAGGAACCGCAGGTATTATAAGATAACTGAAAAAGGCTTGGTTCAGCTGAATTTATACAAAAAAGAGTGGTCGGGGTATTCCGAAAAGATTACCAGCTTATTCAATGGGGAGGTATTAATTAATGAGTAGAAAAGAATTTATAAGGCAGTTAGAATACTTACTTCAAGATATTCCCCAAAGTGAACTTGTGGAAGCGGTTCAATATTACAAAGATTATTTTGAAGATGCAGGTGTGGAAAACGAGGGATCGGTAATAGAAGAGTTGGAATCTCCTGAAAAAGTGGCCGCTATTATAAGAGAAGGACTCATAGAGGATGGAAAGAAAAGTGATGATCATATCCAATATACAGAAAAAGGGTATGAAAACGCACATTTTACAGAACATAATAATATGCCGGATAAAGTAGGAGCTGAGGGAAGTACAAATAGCAACAATGCCGGAACTCAGTCGAATCAGTCATATGATGCGGATAAGCAGCAAAGCGGCTATTATGAGGAGAAAACTTCATATAGAGGTAGAACAAACAAAGTTCTTTTGGCTTTATTAGTAATTATTTTAGCAGTGCCAGTTGGTATTCCACTGTTGGCAGTAATCTTTACGCTTGGTATTGTTTTCGTTATGGTTCCCGTGATTCTAGCAATTGTTCCGGTGGTATCAACTCTTGCTTTTGGTGGCCTGGGTATAGGTATGTTTGCTATTGGAGTTATACAGATATTTTCTAATCCCGCATTTGGTTTTGCCTTTTGTGGCGTAGGTTTAATATTAATCGTATTAGGGATTTTATCGCTTATTGTCACAGTCTGGTATTTAGGAAAATGTATACCTTGGCTTGTGCGGGGTTTTGTGAAGGTATGTAGATTTCCATTTTCGAGAGGAGGTCGTTACACATGAAAAGATTTACAAAGTTCTGTATCATATTAAGTGTTGTTTTATTCGTAATAGGCCTTGCTTGTGTTAGTATTGGAAAAGTGCTTGGATTTAATTATTATTACAATAATTGGAGCGATTTTAATCTGGCTTACAAATATAACTGGATTACGGATGTTTTTTCCAATATGGGACATTATATTGATAATCTACATTACGATGAATATGACTATGATGATTATTATAATAATACTTATAAAATGGAATTAGATGAAAACTTAGATGAAAACTTAGATGACTTGATAGATGAAATTGAGGAAGAGATGTATGACCTTGGATATGAATTAGAAGAATCGGATTTTTCCGTTACAGGAAATATGGATATTAATTGTAAAAACGGAGCCATTTTAATTGAAAAATACCATGGTGATACCATTAAGGTTCAGGCTTCTTCTGAAAACAGGCATTTTGAATGTTATTGTACGGAAGACACTTTGGTAGTAAAAGACAAGGGCAGTCAGGATGATAAAGGTCCGGTTAAAATATATTTACCTGAGGATATTCAATTTGAAGAGGTCAATATAGATTTAAGAACGGGCAGCATAATTAATATAGGGAATCTAAGTGTAAAAGACCTCGTAGTATCTTGTGATTATGGTTCTGTAAAATTGCTGCTTAAAGGAAACGAAGACGATTATGGATATACGCTTAGTAGTGACTTTGGTGCTATTATACTGGATGGAGAATACCATTATGGTGTTGTTTTGAGTGATAAAAGTGAGAGGGTGGGTGAATATAATTTGAATTTGGATGTTAAGATGGGAAGTATCAAAATAGATTTTGGTGGATAAAATAACAGAATGAAATTGAAATATAACTACTGTGGTAGTATAATAGAAATATGAAAAAGGACAAATAAATAAGATTTAACAGTCAGATAATATTATCTTAGAAGAGAGAAGAGAAAGGAGTAGTAAAATGGAAGGGAAGAAATTATATAAATCAAGAACAAATAGAATGATATGTGGAGTGTGCGGAGGATTAGCAGAATATTTAAACCTTGATGCAACTATTATTAGATTGGTATTTGCAATCCTTGTTCTGACCGGAGTCAGCATTTTATTTTATATAGCAGCAGCTATTATCATACCGGAGCGCTATTAACATTGAAGTATTATTAAAAGTCAGGCGTATAAAACTCCATAATAAGGAAATACTCCAATTAAGTTATAGAATAGAGCTGTTTATGCTCTGATAGAAAGAAAGGGGTGTTGCTTAGATTATGGCAAAGAAGGAAAAAGAAATCAACTTAAATGAACTTACACCAGACGAAAGGATTAAATATGAGATTGCAGAAGAATTAGGACTTTTAGATAAAGTTTTAAATGACGGCTGGAAAACATTATCTGCTAAGGATACAGGAAGAATCGGCGGCTTGATGACAAAAAGGAAAAAAGAATTAAAGCAGGTGATGACCGAAAAAATCAGTTCATAGTGTACAGGAAGCATACATGGAAGAGTGTTTTGGAGAAATCTAAGGCACTTTTTCTTTTGATTTATGAGATAAATATGGTAGAATATTGAGAACCCGGATGGAAGTATTTCGGTGTTAAGAATATTGGAAATATAACTAGCCTGTAGAAATTGAATGAATTGATATAAGAAATTCATATGGGGGAGAAGCGTAATGTTATTCATTAGAGATATGATACTAGAGGATCAAGAAGAAGTACTGAAAATGGTTTCTGATTTTTACCATAGTGATGCAGTGGATCATGTAGTAGAAGATGAATTATTAACAAGAACCTTTCTTGATGCGGTAGGTGAGGAGCCGGCCATCAGGGGCGTTATGTTATATAAGGAAGAACGTGTTGTAGGATTTGCTTATTTGACAGTGGGCTATGCCTGTGAGGTTGGCGGTAAAGTTCTAATTATAGAAGAAATATTTATGAAAGAGGAGTGTCGTGGCAAAGGATATGGCAAAGCATTCTTTATCTGGCTTTTTGAAACCTATACGGACATTGTCAGATTTCGTCTCGAAGTAACGGATAATAATGAGGGGGCTAGTGGACTTTATAAAAAGTTGGGTTTTAGGTATCTAAGTTATGATCAGATGATTTTGGATAGGTAATGATTATATGAGAAATGTTTCAGTGCTAAGGTAAGTTCCTCCTGCCTCTAAGCGAAAGCAGTGGGGGAAATTGCTTGTTTCAGTGAGAGTCCAAGCTCTCGCTGATACAGGATGACCAATATTGCTGCAGTGATATTTTCCAATGCAAATAAATTGATAATCGTCCTCTATAGCAATGTCCTTTACAAATATAGTATTATATCTATTATCTCTTCATTAATTCTTTCACAACCCGAATTCGAATCAAAATAGGCATAAGCAATACAGCAATGATAATCCCGAACAAATTCTGAAGTAAATTCATATAAATTCCAACGGTGGCAGACGGAATGCTGTATAGAATGCTTTCGTAGATAAAATAGCCAATCGTTACAACCCCGCTGCCGGCAATACCGGAAAAAATAATCTGTTTTGTATCATTCTGAATTACCTTATTATCATTTTTTCTCATTATATGAAAGAGAGTGCCAGTTATGAATGCAGCCAATGCCTTTATTAGAAAAGTAATCGGAGCAAATATAAAATATCCGGTAAATATATCCGCCAGCATAGAACCAAGCCCTGCGGCAAGTCCACCTGTAACAGGACCTAATATTATCCCACAAAGCAATACCAGTCCATCCCCGATATGGATATATCCATGAGTAGGCGTAGGCACTTTTAAAATCATAGTTGCAATAGTCGTTAATGTACAAAATAACGCTGATATAACCAATTTCTTAATATTCATAAATCAATCATCTCCCTCTAAGTTAGTGTACTCATAAAAATCGGTCGGATTATAATACTTTATATGTAAGAACGCCTTAGTATTCTTGCAGTGAGCGATACGTCAGATCTGCTGACATAATACAACTGCGTCGCTTAATATCCGCAAACAGAACCATAAAAAATTATAGCATATATTTCCTAAGCTTCCTAGAGTATTTTTCAAACGCATTCCAGAGATAATATCTACTCAGACATAAACTGCAATCACGCAGCAACCAGAGATTCCATGGGGCAACCTAATTATAAAGGCTCTTTCAGGCTGCGGACATGAGACATCAAGGGCTTTCACAGCAGAAAACCGCATTTTTCCATATAAGTTTGAAGAAGAATATACAAGCTTAAGCTGAGCGTTTTTTGATAATGAAAATTATTTCTGCTGCATCTTCTCCATAGCCAGCAATACTTCAGGATGAATCCACGGTCGTTCTTTCTCAATTTTTGCATAGTTGCCGGGCGAACACCCACATATTTCCTTGAAATATCTGGTGAAATGATATATATTCTGAAATCCACACAGACTGGCTACCTGTCTGACCAGCATAGTGTCATTGGTCAGTAGGTTTTTGGCCTTCTCGATACGTGCCTGGATTAATTCAGCCTTTGGTGTGGATTTGAAAAAAGTTTTATAATAATTAAAAAACTGGCTTTTACTTAAGTTAACTAGGGAGCACATTTTCGGCACATCCCATGGTTGTTCACAAGTGGATAGTATTTGTAAGCGAGCTTTTTGAAACTCATAGTACAAAGATAGATTTGTATTGGATAGTTCGCCGGACTGTCTTAAATATCGGGCAATCGCTATAAATAATTGCTCCATTAAAGTATCACTTCTGGAAATATAAAAAATATCCTTTGTCAGATATTCAACAACAATATCCTTTATATATTGATTAACCTCCTCATAATTATTTGGATAAAAAACGGTATTCATCGGAATGTTGTATTGTTCAACATAATTACTTTTTGCTGAAAAATGTATATAACTATTTCGAAACTCCTTCCTTGCCTGATAATACTGCATGGTACCCGGTGTATACAAAATAAATCCATGTTCCTGTGCTTCTATAACCTGCCCCTCTAAAGTAAAGTCCATTGGAGCATGAATCAATAACAGCAGATAATCCCCGCTGCCCTTTACACGTGAAATGATATCTCTGTCACATCTTCCAACATTGTAATCACAATAATTAATTTGAAACATAAGCCGGCTCCCTTCGAAAATGCAATTTATATTTCATATTCATTTGCAAACGCTATATGCTCCTTTACTTTTGGTTCACATTGAAAAAGAGCTATTCCCTATAGATTATAAAATATCGGATAAAAAGTCAATCGAAAAAGGACAAAAAGTTATTTTCATTTCAAATGTATCTGATAAGATAGAGTATGTAGATATGAGATAAACAAACAAGTGAAACGAGAAGATGGAGGATTCATAAGGTTGAAAGAAAATATAGGAAAAGGAGCCATGCAGCGAACCGCTTCTTTCAACCATACGTATTTTAGCAGTATCGCAGTCAAGCTTGCGATATGCATGGGTAGAAATGAAAAAATCAAGAATTATCATTGAAAAAAGCTTCAGAACAGGCGAGGTAGACAGACGTATTTATGGTTCTTTTATTGAGCATCTGGGTCGAGCGGTATACGAAGGAATCTACCAGCCGGAAAGTTCATTGTCCGACGAACAAGGATATAGACGTGACACCTTAGATTTAGTAAAACAATTGCAAGTCCCAATCGTCCGTTATCCAGGCGGAAACTTCGTATCAGGTTATCACTGGGAGGACAGCGTAGGTCCAAAAGAAGACCGCCCTAAAAAAGTAGACTTGGCATGGAATGTGATAGAGTCAAATCAATTTGGCTTAAATGAATTTGTGGATTGGTCTAAAAAAGCAAATACGGAAATAATGATGGCAGTAAATCTAGGAACACGTGGAATGGAAGAAGCTAAAAACGTTTTAGAATACAGCAATTTCAAAGGAGGAACCTATTATAGCGATTTGCGTATTAAGCATGGATATCAAGAGCCACATAACATCAAGTTATGGTGCCTTGGCAATGAAATGGATGGTTTTTGGCAGATGGGACACAAAAATGCCGATGAGTACGGAAGATTAGCAGAAGAGACCGGGCGAATTATGAAAATGCTTGACCCATCTATCGAACTGGTAGCATGCGGCAGTTCCGATCTGCAAATTCCTACTTTTGCAAGTTGGGAAGCAACGGTTCTGGATCACTGCTATGATGTAGCAGATTACTTGTCCTTGCATCAATATTATGGAAACTATGATAATGACACAAAAGAATTTTTAGCAAATAGTGTGGGTATGGATGAGTTTATAAAGTCGGTCATCTCCATCTGTGACTTTGTAAAAGCAAAGAAACGCAGTAAAAAGGTCATCAATCTATCCTTTGATGAATGGAATGTATGGTATCATTCAAAAGAGCAGGATGCAAAACTTGAAAAATGGACACAGGCACCCCACCAGCTGGAAGACATTTATAATTTTGAAGATGCCCTGTTGGTTGGCAGCATGCTAATCACCATGTTAAAACATTGCGACAGAGTAAAGATAGCCTGCCTTGCCCAGTTAGTGAATGTAATTGCGCCTATTATGACCTCCGATACAGGATCATGGAAGCAAACCATCTATTTTCCATATATGCACGTGAGCACAATGGGAAGCGGGACCGTGTTACAGACACTGGTACAATCTGATGTATATGACAGCAAGAGCTATGGTGATATTCCTTATTTAGATTCTGTAGTATTAATGGATGAGGAGGCACAGCAGGTTACTATATTTGCGGTTAATAAGGATTTAGAGGAAGAGATGGAAGTGATATGTGACCTGCGGCAGTTTACGGGTTATAAAGTTACAGAACATATTGTAATGAATAACAATGATATGAAAGCAGCCAATACGGAAGAAAATCCGAATCATGTTGTTCCAAGAAGTAACGGCATGTCCCAATTAGAAAATGGAATTTTAACAGCCATACTTGAAAGACATTCATGGAATGTGATAAAGCTAACCATAAAATAAATATTGTTGTGATGCTTTGCCTGTAGAGCCTGTTTGAAAAATACTTGTATCTCACAAAGTGGTAACCACAGCTTGGTGCAATGATTTTTAAAACAGGTTCTAAAGTTGCTATAGATTTCTATTTTCTGATTCAGCAGCATATACTAAACAAAAAAGAGAAGTGACTATTTTTATGAATGATCAGAAAATTGAAAATCTGCTGAATTTAGCTCTGGACGCCACGGAAAGCGAATTGGAAAAATCATCAATTTTAGGAGTGGGCTTTAATCCTGATGAAAAAGAATGGGAGCTCATTGTAAAATACTCGGGCTCATTAGCAAGACTGGAAGAATTGGGCATGAACATATCTGTAGTTGAATTAACGAATGAATATGCAATAATCATAATTCCGGAAATTTATATAGAAACTTTAGCGAAGCAACCAGAAATAGAATATATTGAGAAACCAAAAAACCTGATATTTGCAGTTGAAGATGGTAGAGTAGCCTCTTGTGTAAATCCAGTTCAAATTTCCCCGTTCAACTTATTTGGGGAGGGTGTCCTTGTTGCCGTAATAGATTCCGGTGTGGATTATCTACATCCGGATTTTCGAAACGAAGATGGAACTACAAGGATTGTAGAAATATGGGATCAGACGGTTGCCGGAAATCCACCTCCGCCGTACAAAATAGGTTCGGTATATACCAGTGAGCAGATTAATCTGGCACTGGAGCAAACGACAAGGGAAGCGATGTATCAAATTGTGCCAAGTCGTGACATAAGTGGACATGGTACAGGGGTACTTGGAATAGCGGCAGGAAATGGGAGAGGTTCAAACGGGCAATATAGAGGAGTTGCATCAAGAAGTGATATTCTGGTGGTAAAATTAGGTTTACCGGGTGTGGATAGTTTTCCAAGAACCAGCGAACTAATGCAGGCGATCGATTATGTAATGAGAAAAGCGATAGAGCGGCAACAGCCCATATCCATAAACTTAAGCTTTGGAAATACATATGGTTCTCATGATGGCAGTTCTCTTTTAGAGACATTTATCGATGACATATCCAGTCTATGGAAAACAACTATATGTGTAGGTTCCGGAAATGAAGGAAATACGGCAGGTCATACCTCTGGTGTGTTGACTGTGGAAGAAGGGGTGCAGGATGTTGAACTGGGAATTGCAGAAAATGAATTATCCATCAACATACAAATATGGAAATCCTATGTAGATGTGGTTGATATAGCTATAGTCCATCCATCAGGAAAAGCAGCAGGTCCTTTTCAGGAATTATTAGGCACACAGCGTTTTGTGATAGAGCAGACAGAAATACTTGTATATTATGGAGAGCCAAGTCCCTATAATTTAGCGCAGGAAATATTTATTGACTTGCTTCCCTCGGATACATATATTGACAGCGGTGTCTGGAGGATTCGGTTAGTACCTAAAAAAATTATTTCTGGTAATTTTGATATGTGGCTTCCTAGTTCCGGTTTACTGAATATCGGCACCAGATTCTATCGTCCGACAGCTGAGACTACCCTTACCATACCGTCAACAGCAAATAAAGTGATTACAGTGGGGGCATATGATTCACGACTTTTAACCTATGCGTCATTTTCGGGAAGAGGATATACAAGAGAATACAATCAGGTAAAACCCGATATCGTTGCTCCGGGAGTAAATATCATGACGACTACACCGGGAGGAAGCTACAGCACCATGACAGGCACTTCCTTTGCAGCACCCTTTGCAACCGGAGGTGCCGCATTACTTATGCAATATGGAATTGTACAGGGAAGAGACCCATACCTTTATGGTGAAAAAATGAAAGCTTCCCTGCGGCGGGGCGCCAGACCTCTTCAAACGAATCTTACCTATCCGAATAACATGTTTGGATATGGTGCACTATGCGTTCGAGATAGTATATATTAAAAGTCAGCAGCATAATTCAGATACGCCTTGACATACTTGAATTTTCGTCCAATGATATACAACATGAACTCTTGAAGACCTTCTCAGAGTAACGATAATGAAACCGTGTGAAATAATTCATAAGGGGTTGGAAATTAATATTTATTTAATGAGATGAATAATGACCATGCAGTTTTCAGCCTTTGTTGCTGAATTTATGCATGGTTATTGTATAATGGTGCTGTTTTATGCATTTCCTTACAGCCCCTTATAGACTATCATACTTTCCAGGGGGCCCTTGCTTTTTTTCAGCTTTTCCAACTTGCTATTGACAATGTACTATACACCTCAGCCCCCGGTTTTTAGTTCTTCAGAAATGAGGATGCCGTTATGGAAAATTTTAAAAATATGGAAAAAAGAAGAATAGAAGGATTTTTGTGTGAAATACTAAAATGCATAGTCAAATATCCAGCCGAACTGTAATAGCTCGGTATTTAATTCTTGCGGCATGATGTCAGATTGCAGAATGTAAGTTATCCTATATGGCGCATCGCTGGTGAAAATAAAGTAAGAGAAAGGTAGCAATTATAATGGCAGCATGGATTAAAAAGATTTTTTTCATTATACTATCGATAATAATTTTGACCATAAGCGTCAACTTGTTTTTAGCGCCTCATCATATCGCTGCCGGCGGCCTTACTGGTCTGGCAATCATTCTTGAGGAGTTACTGCATATCGACCGGTCTATCATTGTTCTTATTGGAAATTTATTGGTACTTGTTCTAACTTTTATTTTTCTTGGAAAGGAATTTTTTTTAAACACAGTTGTTGGGGCAACATTATTGCCAATTATCATGGGAGTGATTCCCCATGTGGCGGTACTGGGCGATGTAATGCTCTCTATGATTATCGGGAGTGTTCTATTTGGAGCCGGAGTAGCAATACTTTATATGAATAATGCATCTAGCGGTGGCACTGCGGTTCCGCCTTTGATATTAAAAAAATATTTTAATATTAATCCTTCCATCGGGTTATTCATAACAGACAGTGTCGTTGTTACACTAAGCTTGATTGTATTTGACATTGAATCTTTCTTCTTTGCAGTATTTTCAATTTTTATTACTTCTGCTACGATGCGCTATATTGAATCTGGTATGAATAAGAAAAAGGTCATCTGCATTCTCAGTGATAACCAGCAAGTCATTTTAAACGATATTTTGCATGAAATAAAGAGAGGTGTAACCGTTATTCCCGTTACTGGAGGATATAGCAAAAAGCAAAATGAAATGCTAATGGTTACGCTTGCATCAAAAGACTACCAAAAGATTATCAGCGTCGTGGACAAGCATGATAAAAAAGCATTTATGATTACCAGTACCGTTTCTGATGTCCACGGACTTGGATTTACTTATGAATCAGGAAGTGTGTAGAAAGGAGATCACATATGAACCCCGTATATGCTTTTACCGTTATTATGTTAATTTGGACAATCAGCGATTATATATCTAGAAAATCGAAGTCTTTGTTGTCCTCCCTATTGATTGCCTCACTTATTTTTCTGATTGGGTTTAAATCCTATCCGTGGCTTTCATCCATTACAGAAAATACAGCTTTTGCAACATTAGGAAGTACTTTTTCACCGGATCTTATTCCGTCTTCTTCACTTCTGGCTTTTGGTCAGGCAGTTGTCGGCTTTGTCATTTTACATTTAGGTACAACTATCAGCCTCAGGGAATTTAAGGAGCAATATAAGACGTTTATTATCGGCTTCAGCTCGGTTATTGGCATTACTATTTTTTTGTTTATTTTTGGTCCATTTTTCATGGATATGAACTATGTTGTAGCTGGTATTGGAGCTTTAACAGGAGCAGCTATTTCTGTACTTATTGTGCAGGAACATGCTTTGGAACTCGGTTTGTTATCAGTAGCTGCCCTTCCCGTGCTTATCATGGCCGTTCAAGGTTTAATTGGCTTTCCACTTTCTTCTGTCATATTGAAAAAAGAAGCACAACGGTTAAAAAAGGAATATCGTGCCGGTACATTAAAACCGGTGGCGGAGGTTGGCAAGGCTAAAGAAAAACGGTTTAAACCTTTGCCGGGCATGAAATCCACTGCCGGAACTTTATTCTGGATGGGTGCAGTGGTATTATTATCAACTTTTATTGGCGATACATTAACCTTTGGTTATTTGCATCCTTTTGTCATTGCTTTGTTGTTTGGAGTTCTCTTTTCTGAGTTGGGGTTATTCAAAAGCAATGTGCTATCGGGGATTGACGCATTCGGTATTATGATGCTGGCCATTTTAATTCTTGTTTTTGGTCCACTCTCTTCAATTACTATAGAAGAGCTGATTTCTTTAATTGGTCCCATTTTGGGTACTTTTTTGATTGGACTTGCTGGAAGTATAGCCGTCGCTCTTATTGTTGGGAAAGTAATGAAATATTCATCTGCTATTTCGATTTGCATCGGATTGACGGCATTATATGGTTTTCCTGGAACTATGATTCTAAGTCAGGAAGCCGCTGCAAGCGTGGGAGAGACCAAGGAAGAGGTGGCGGCAATCGAATCTCAGATTCTGCCTAAAATGGTTATTGCCGGCTTTTCAACTGTAACTATAACATCAGTCATTATTACAAGCATTATTGTATCATTTATTTCATAGGAGGAGATGAGGTTGATTAATTGGTTGGAAGAAGCTAAAAAAAGAGAGGATGAAATGGTCAGCACTTTAAGCCTCTGGCTTAAGAATAATTCGGTGTTTGACCCTGATACGATCAGTGAAGATGCACCATTTGGAAAAGGTGTGAAAGAAGCTTTTGATTTTATTTTAAACTTAGCCGGCGAAGACGGCTTTGAGACGGTTAATGATGATGGTTATGTCTGCCATATTGATTATGGCGAAGGTGATACATTAGTCGGCATTCTAGGACATGTAGACGTAGTTCCTGAAGGTAATGGCTGGACATACCCTCCCTTTAGCGGAAAAATTGTAGATGGCCATGTTCACGGCAGGGGCAGTCAGGATGATAAAGGTCCCATTATCGCCTCTTATTTCGCCATGAAAATACTAAAGGATTTAAACCTTCCGATTCGTAAAAAGATACGTATGATTTTAGGAGGTAATGAAGAAAGGGAATGGAAGTGTGTTGAACACTATTTTAAAAAATATCCAAAGCCTGACTTAGGATTCACTCCGGATGGGGAGTTCCCGTTGGTATACGGAGAAAAAGAAATTAAAATGTATGAATTTAGCGGAATCTATCATGATAATACCGTTATCAGTTTTAATGCCGGTACTGCTGCGAATTCGGTTCCAGACCATGCAAAGGTTGTGTTGAATATTCATAAAACTTACCTTAGAGAACTTTTTGACAAATATTTGAAAGATAATCGTCTGGAAGGAACTTTTGCTGAAAAAGATGGGTTTGTACATTTAGAAATAAAAGGTGTCAGCGCTCATGCTTCTCAACCTGAGGAAGGTGTAAACGCTGCCGCATATTTACTTGATTTTGTAAAGCAGCATACCAGAAATGAAATGATTGCACATTTTGCCAAAGCGTTTGCTGACTATCGTGGAGAAAATTTAGGAATTGCCTTTTCAAGTGATAAAATGGGCGCACTTACATCAAATCTGGGATTAGTTAGCTATGAGAATGGAGAATATAAATTTGTTGTGGATATGCGATGTCCTATGGAAGTGGACATGGATGTAATGGAAAAGACTTTGGAACAAGTAGCAACCAGAGTATCCTGGAAGGAGGCGCATCTGAAACAAGTGGGACATAAAAAAGGGATTTACCTGGATTTGGAATCCGAATTAATTCGGGCATTATATAAATCATATGTTGATATTACTGGTGATACAAAAACAAAGCCTTCCGTCCTTGGCGGCGGTACTTTTGCCAGAGCTGCCGATAATATTGTATGCTTTGGTATGTCATTCCCGTACTCTGAAGTTTTGTATCACCAGAAAGATGAAGCACTCAGCATTGATGAATTAGTTTTAGCCACTGCAATTTATGCACAGGCACTCTATAATCTAACCTGCTAATATATCACAAAATGATACAGTTTAATCCTGCGAGCAATTGCAAAAGTGTCAGAATGCTTGCATTTTGGCACTTTTGTAATTGCTCGCAAGGGTCAAATACACCCAGCTCGCTGTCCAATAGCTAAACTTTTTGCCCGTGTATTATCTGCTGATTTCACTTCGATCGGAATAATTTTTCTATCACGTTGGATAACAAAATCAATTTCTGCCCCGCCGATTAGACGTCCAATAATAGCTTTTATACTTAGCTTGCGGTAAGTTGACAGCAAACGTAGCTCTCAACCATACCGCCCTTAAAATCATTTCGTTCATCAGAAAGGTATAGCACATCCCATCCTCAGCCACAATATCTTTTTTTGCGCAAAGAAGTCCAACATCTGATACATAAATCTTGAAGGAGTCAATATCACGATAATTTTCGAGTGGTTTCCCGGGGTGCTTGACACAATGGATGCATGTAACAATTCCGGATAGTGAGAGCCACTCAATTGCGTTTTCAAATTCGGCAGCTCTTGCACCCGACTTAATTAACTTATATTGAAAACGAGTATTTTTTCTTAGAAAGTTGAACCGTGATGTTGTCGTAGACGAGCCGGGCTTTTTTTATTTCATTTTGAAAATTGTATTTGCTCATGTCGTTCTAATAGCTCTCCAAGATTATGTTTGCGTATGACGAACCAATATTAAATCTTTAGTCTCAAGGTATTTACCCACACAGTCGGGCATACCGCCGACAACAAGGGATTGGCGATAATAAGAAAGTGCGACGTTATGGAGTGCTGATGGCATCGTTGTATCCTTCAGAAAACAGATAGTATAGGAAGCAAATATGCTGATTCAATGCTCTCATCAAACGTCTTTGAAAGCTGCGGATTTGTTTCAAAGTTGAAATATGATACATTTTCATAATATTCTCTTCCGAATTCAAAAATGGAATAAGTTTTGCCCACCTGCCGGGCACCTTGTAAAATTAGTGGTTTACGGTAAGGACTATATTTCCATTCAACCAAGTATCGCATAATTTTTCTATACATTTTTTCACTCCTAAACTAAATTTTAAAAAATATTACACATATTGGATGCACTAATTACGTAACAGTTCAGCCCTATGTATCTCGAAGACGACGAGATTTGAAGGAGCGTTCTGATTTCTGTTTGCCGTAACGGCTAAAGTTGAACTGTAATGATTTCTTAGCTACGATTCACTGCTTAAATTGTTCTGTCTCGTAGTAACAAGAGATTTCATGAAACATTTTACTTCGTAAGACCTTTTTAAGCTGTTCCCATGAGACCACTCTCTCCCAGCTCATGGGAACGCCCCGCTTGTAGGTCTTACGAAGAAAATGTTCCATGAAATCTCGTCTGTCTTCGAATACATAAGGCTGAACGGTTACTTAATTACTGGTTACTTTTAAAAACAAATTGAGTCAGGATATGTATTATGTTAAAATGGATAGTAGGACGTAGTTCTTTAGTAAAGGGTATGAGTATCTGAGGGGGGGTGGAGGCATTGAAGGGCACCGCTTGGCGTATAATAAAACATATCAAATTAGTACACATCGAAAGGAATATGATATGAAAAATAATTATTTACAAATATATTTATAAAGAGAATACTTGAAAAATGGAGGAAGAAAAGAAAGCAGGTGAATCTATGAACAATCAAAAAAATCAATTGAGGGCTGGAAATATATTTGTCAGGAAAAGAATAACCCGTCTTTTTCAGGAGGCAGAGGATAGATCACTTATACAAGTAAATGCTGGTGCAGGATATGGTAAAACACAGTCTGTCTTGTCCTATATATCTGATTTAGATGCACATGTTGTATGGGTTTCTTTTACTCCAATGGATAATTATACTATTCATTTTTGGAATGAGTTTAGTAATTCATTTGAAAGTGTGAATCATGAATTAAGTGATAAAATCAAAAAGCTTAGATTTCCAGAGGATTATATTTCTTTTCACCATTTTGTTAAAATACTGGCTGCGGAGGTATATCGTGATAAGCCTTTTGTTTTGGTTTTTGATGACTGTCATATTATCAATAACCCAGCAGTTACCGATTTTCTTAGCAATATCATTTCTCTTAATATAGAGAATCTAACTGTTTTTTTACTTTCCAGAGATGAAGTACTTTTTTATAAAACTTATGGGTCAACAGAATCTGTATATATACTTACAGAGGAGCAGCTTGCTTTTACTTTAGATGAAATAAATGAATATTTTTCACAATTAAATATTGTCTTGCCTTTGCATACAATAAATGAAATCTATAAAGAGACAGAGGGCTGGCCCATTGCTGTCAGTCTGTCCGCCCTTTCGATTCTGGAAAACCCTCAAGTTCTTGATTTACCATGGAAAATGCGAAATCAATTGCTTTTTGATATCATTGAAAAAGAAATTTTTTCGAAGCATTCCCCCTTCGAACAGAAAGCTTTGATAAAATTATCTCTATTTGATTCTTTTCCTTCTATTTTTGTTGAGAAACTAACGAATGAAACAGGGAAAGATATGGAAGTTCTACACTTTTCAAATTCATTGATTCGATACAATCCTCATACAAAGTCCTATCAGTTTCACCAATTATTTCGTGAATTTTTACAGGATAAATTATTTTTACTTAGTGAACAGGAAATTCGAAAAGTATATGAAGTTGCTGGAAAATTATTTATAGAACTCAATATGGACATGGAGGCATTAAATTGTTATTGGAAGTTAAAGGATTATGAAACATTATTGAACATTATATTAAAAGTTCATGCACGGCTAAGAAGGATACCTTCTGATATAGGGGAATTCATAATGAAGATAATTGAGAGCTTTCCGGAGGATTTTGTTGAAAAAAATCCTTTGGTGAGAAATATGTATGGATTATCGTGGGATTGGATCGGAAAATTTGCGAAAGCCACTTTAGAATACAAAAAAATTATTGATGATTTAAAACAGAAAGAGCATAATGAGCAAAATGTACTGGCGCTTGGCGAAGCTTATCTTCTTCTGGGATTGAATTGTATGCTGGATGGAGACATATCCTTTTGTGAGCATTTTAGTAAAGCTTATCAGTATCTGCCGGAAGGGAGTCAGATTTTAGGAAAGAGATGGATGATAATAAGTTCCGGAGCGGCAATTACCTTGAAAGATGGAAATGAACATGAAATGGAAGACTGGATTCGTGCATTGGAAGAGTCCTCAGTCCACTTAGAGCATTTGCTGCATAAAAGTACTTATGGATTTGAATTAATTGCCAAGGCAGAAGCTGCTTATTATCAGAGCAATTTCAAAGATGCTGGAAGATATGCTTCCCAGGCACTATATTGTGGAAAAGAAGAAATATTAGTTGATATCGTATGCAATAGCTATTATATTTTAAGTAAAATTGCAATAGCCAAAGGTGAATATCAGCAAAATATAGATGCCTTGGAGGGCTCAAAAGATTACTATATAAAGTACAACACTGAATCGGCATATATTACGCCGGAAATTGCTGAGGGCTTTTATTATTCTAGAATAGAACGATTAAACAGGGTACCGGATGTGTTAATCAATGAGCAGATATATAACAAAACTTATTTTGTCAGTTTAAGAACTGATCGTATCATAAAGGCTAATTGTATGCTGACTCAAGAAAAGTTTTTTGAATTAATCCCTTATTTAGATAAAACGGAAGAGCTTTATATAGCAAGTAATCAATATATTGCTCTTATTTATGTGTATATACTTAAGGCAATTGTTTACTATAATATGGGAGACAAAGAGCAATTATTATCTGCTTTTCTTAAGGCATATAACAAGTCATATAAGAACAATATTATTATGCCGTTTGTTGAATATGGTCGTTATATGAGAACTCTGATATACCAGATAAGAAGTCACGAAGAGGTTAATATTCCGGAAGGTTGGCTAGATATGATATATTCAAAGGCGACAACCTATGCGAAACGTTTGAATTATCTGCGCAGGCAGCATGATAATATGCATTTCGAGCTGCAAGAAAAAAAAAGTTTAAGTAAATTAGAAATTAATATTTTAATAGGAATGTCTCATGGATTGACACGCGAAGAAATAGCAGAAAGCGAGAATATTTCTTTGAATACTGTAAAATCACAAATAAAAAATATCTATTCAAAGCTTGGTGCAATTAATGGTATGCATGCAGTCAGCAATGCCATTGAACAGGGAATTATAAATAATTGATCTTAGAAAAAGAATAGGAAGAATATCAATAAAAAAATTATTTGAAAATAATGAAAAAAGTTATTGACAGGCTGTTCATTTTTATTGTATACTAGCAAAGCGAGTTAATAATAACTCGCTAGACAATGGGATCTTAGCTCAGCTGGGAGAGCATCTGCCTTACAAGCAGAGGGTCACAGGTTCGAGCCCTGTAGGTCCCATATTTTTTATTTATAACATGGCGGGATAGCTCAGTTGGCTAGAGCACATGGTTCATACCCATGGTGTCGAGAGTTCGAATCTCCCTTCCGCTACTTCACAAGCCCCTAAATTGGGGGCTTATTTTTTTTCGTGTTGCATTTCGTATTGCATCTTCTCAAAATATTCGTCGGACACAGTATTCATTTTTTCTTTTACGTCCTGTATTGTGTGCCGATAGACGTCTTTCAAAACGGAGTCATTGCTCCAACCGCATTTTTCCATTATGTACTGGTCGGGAACTCCAAGAGCGTGAAGGGTCGAAGCGTGATAATGGCGAAGATCATGAAATCTAAATGACGGCAACCCTGACGACTTGATCGCACGCCCGAATCGCTGCGATATCATAGTCGGATTAAGCGGTGTGACTTTTCCTGTTTTAGGGAGTTTATCTATTACGAAATCTGGATACTGTATAAATCTATCACCGGCATATGATTTTGGAGATTTTATTTTCCAGCCATTCTGATCCGTCTCTACCATTGTGCAGTCTACATGTACCATATTTCTATTTATATGATCCGCTTTTAATGCAGCTATTTCCCCCGCCTCATTCCGCCGTATGCAGCGAGCATGATCGGGATTTCTATCTCTCTGTTATTAACATGCCTCATAAGCTTGCTAATTTCGTGTTCTGAGGGAACATAGATGCATGGACGTACTTTCTTTGGCAGTATAGTTCTTAGCCTGAATTCTGGCCTATATTCGCTTAATACGGCAGATATAATTCCGTGATTATCACGTACGGTTTTCGGTGACAAGGTAAGACACTCAGTATTTATTTCACCTTGTATGATTTCCTGTGAAAGATCGGCTATTTTAATATTCATGAGCGATTGCATAGCAGACTTCCGCAGTTTTCTGTATTTTTTTATGCTGGCAGGAGACAGAACGGCTGAGCGCTTATCAGTGTATTCCTCTAATGCTTCACCAAATGCAATATCCTTGATATCTCTTTTATTTTTTTTATTTAACGCAAATTCAGCAGCCATATACTCTGATTCTTTCTTTTCTTCAGATGTGAACGACTCGTATATACGTTTGTCTTTTCCGTCTACTTTCTCAGTATGACTGTAAATGAGTGTTCGCCACTGACCGCTTGGAAGCTTCTTTGCTTTTGCCATGTTCTATCATTCCTTTCTAAAAAAGGTATAAAAATAACCCTCGTCAAATTGTGAGGATTATGGTATAATCTACTTGTCGTAAGAGGTTATATCGTAATCCAGTTTACGAGTAACAATCTATTCTAAGCCGTTCCTATTTTGCCGATAGGGGCGGTTTTGGTTATGTATTACAACATTTTTTACAAGGTGCAAGGTCGGTTTTCTTTGCATCCGCAAGGCTTGTTTCGACTGGATTTTTAATGCCACTGCAATGTCGAGTCAAATGATATTTATTACTTTTCGTCGTCACCCATACGGTTTCTTTTTACATAATATTTATGTTTAATATTTGCCCTAAGTAAGTGACATCCTCAGGAAAAGCCTTGCAGTGTCGGTTTAGCTGTCGGTTTAATGAGTGGTTTAGGTGTTCATAAGGTTCTTGGTAATTTAACATTTGTAGCAAAAAGAGTAATTGACTAAATCCATGGAGATTAAGGTTTTTTGAATCCGCAAAACGCAGCTTGCTTCTACAAGTATGGTTATATATGCGTCCACCGTGAGCAGCCAAATTTCGGTACTCCAAACAAATAAATAGCATGTCCATCATCAAAAAGGCAAGGGAATCCTGTCCAATAGCGGACTCTTTTGTTTTGCTATAAAGCCTTGATACTACCATAGACTTTTCATTGGGTTTAAGCAAATTAGTGAAGTTTACAATAGTGCTAAAGTAAACGCTTTTAAACAGAATCCAGGGAGGGACAGTCCCATATTTTTGTAAATAATGAAAAATCGGATTTTTGTCTGTATCCAGAGCCCCACGCATTGTTTCCAAGATTACGGGGAGGGAAAATCTATGTTTTCGCTTCTTTTTATCTCTGTAATTACTGAATTTTAAATATGCATCTTGATGAATACCGAAGGAGTTTGCAATTACATCGGCAACAATTTCTTTAATATGTTCCTCCAAGTCTAACATAGAAGCCATTACAGCATTGCGCAAATTTTTATCTAAAATATATAAAGACCAAATTTGTTCAAATGTTACCCCGGAGCGATAAACCTTCTGGCCATCAACAATGAAAGTATACGGGTCTCTGTAACTTTTTATTAAATTAGAATAACCATACAAGTGCAATTCATTTTTTGCGAAATCTTCATCATCAATAATAAGACCCTGTCGTTTAAGTTTTTCAAGTTGGTATTCTACTGTGGTGTAAAGAATATTGTCATTCATAAGTACCTCCATACGCAAAAAGAGCCCTGAAATACAATTCCAAGACTCCTTGCGACCGGACACCAGTCATTCGCTAATTAGCTACATTATATCATATGTAGAAATCTTGTCAAGTATTCATTTTTATTTAATTGTGTAATAATTTACCATAATCTCTTTATGTATTTTATAAAAACAACTCTGTGAGTTGGATTTACCCCACCACGTAATTATAAATCATCCCTATATAGCCATTGCGATTCAGCCCTTGCAAACATATCGCAATTATCTGCCAAGAACTTGACTCGTTCTTCATCTTTTCTTATTTCGTTCTGAAGCTTTCTTCGCCGTCTTCTTAAGTATTCAAGCTCTTCTAAATATTGTTTTGCAGGAATAGGCTTTAAATCTTCTGCAGTCGCCGTTCTGTGAGCTACCGCCTCGATTACTTGCACATCCGATTTGCCGAAGTCGCCGTTTTCGATGTGCCCAATTTCATGATCAAATACTTGCTTTTACATTTCTATTGATAACTTTGCATTAATGAATATAGTGTATGAACCGTCAGCATTTGTATTAACATGTCCTTTTATATACGACGGTAAGTCAAGTATTTGCACGTTGATATCATCCATATGCTCTCCCTTCTAATCTGTGCCTTGCTCCTTTTGCTGCAATTCTTTCAGAAAGTTAGTATAAGCTTTCAAATGCTCAGGGCTGGTTTTTCTTGCGACATCGAAAAGAACTTTCATATCTTTATTTTCAAATATTTCTTGCGCTATTTCTTTGGTTTCGTCATTGAGATAATAAGAGTGCGAATCGCTACTTACTATTTCTCGCAGCTCATCATCATCATCGCCTACTAATTCATCCATTGGTACTCTTAAATATCCGGAAATTTTTACTAATCTTTCGAATTGTATACGCCCTTTCTTCTGTGAATTAATATAACCGTTGGAGAATCCCAAATCTCTTTCCACTTTAGAAACAGCAATCCCTTTTTCCTTGCATATATTTCTGATTTTTTCAATTGTGTTCATGACAACCTCCCGGACTTAGAAATTTTTCTAAAAAACTGCTTGACAAATTAGAGCGATGTCTATATAATAATATTAGCTTAGAAATAATTCTAAGAAAAAAATCTAAACAATAGAGCGCTTACTAAAATGTGTTTGTGGTTATTCATATTTTAGATTATTTTCTACAAAATGTCAAGGTTTTTTATTAGATATTCTAAGAAAATTAACGAAAGGAGTGATTATTATAGATTCAATTATTAATATTATTAATTCTTATTGTGAAAAAAATCATATTTCTATACGCTCGTTGGAAGAAAAATCAAATATTGGCAATGGAACAATAAGAGGTTGGAAAAAATCAAAACCAAGCCTGAAATCATTAAGTAAGATATCTGAAGTTACTGGAATTTCATTAAATAAACTAGTAGAAGGATGTCTCGTAGAAGACAAGAAAGCAGGATAGGAGGTGAGAAGGAATGAAGAGAGAACAAACAACAATCCGCCTACCTAAAGAGTTAAAAGAGGAACTCCAGAGGGAAGCGGATAGGA
>Ga0153997_1000110_pt1 | contig 23547 bp, 21 predicted proteins | sample TSNC081MetaG_FD_104750 | JGI IMG/M metagenome (GOLD analysis project Ga0153997, IMG submission 104750) | Attine ant fungus gardens microbial communities from North Carolina, USA - TSNC081 MetaG | ecosystem: Host-associated > Fungi > Mycelium > Unclassified | place: USA: North Carolina, Lumber...
CTATTAGATTTTTTCTGCGCTGATTCTAATTGGATTACTTCTGTGGATAGAGCTGATTCTGTCTCAATTATCATCACTGTCTCTGTATGTGCCTGAGGCTCCGATTGCTTTTCTGTTATATCACTATTATCCGAGTCGTTCTCTACATTTAACGCTTCATTTTGTTCATTGGTCATATTTTTGCTCTCCCCCACGCATCCTGCCAGTGTGAGTACTAAGCCACATACCAAAAGTATTGTTTTTACATATTTATAATTATATCTTTTTTTCACAACGACTCCGATCCGGCTGTCTGAACAAACTTTGCCTGTAACATATTTATTATAATATGAAACGTGCAAAACATCAATCATTCCATCTGATAATTATTTTCAATATTTTGCATTAGAAAATGCTTCCAACCAAGTTGTAACAGTTCAGCCTTATGTATTTCGAAGACGGACGAGATTTCATGGAGCGTTCTGAATTTGCAAGACGCTTTCAGGACGCTCCTTCAAATCTCGTCCGTCTTCGAAATACATAAGGCTGAACTGTTACACCAAGTTTGATATTTTTTCCGTGTCTTATGGACAGTCCGTTATAAAACTGCTATAATCTATAAAATGCTATTTCATATGATTTCAATAAGCAATAGAAATGGAGCTGCTATGAAAAACACTATCCTATATAGAAAACGATTAATTCCAAATGAATGTGTCTTATTAGACAAGGATATAATAATTTACCAGAACGATGAAATTATTATAAGTAAATGGAATACGATACGTCCTAAAAAAGTCCTGCATCACGGAATTTCCTGTTATTTTCTAAAGGAAGGGGTTAAAGTAAGCAAATTTTATGACAAGAATAATAGCCTATTGTACTGGTACTGTGACATTATCTCTTATACATATGACGAGCAGGAAAATAGCTACTGTTTTATTGACTTGCTGGCAGACGTCATTATTTATCCGGATAGCCGAGTTATTGTTATGGATTTAGATGAGCTTGCGGATGCGACAGAACAGGGATTGATTAGCAACGAGCTATTGCAGGACTCCCTACGGAAGCTGAATAAATTACTACAGATAATTTATACTGGAAAGTTTCATAGACTTACAAAATATCTGGAGGATTACTCGGATGACAAGTCAAATACCCCGTAGTATTAAGCTACAGGGTATTTGACCCTTGAGGCATTGACAATAAGAAATATGCTATGGGAACTTCTCATGGTCCTGGAATTAAGAAAGGTACACTCCCCCTCTTGCAGCTTCTAAAAAGTCACCATTCAGAAAGTTCATATACCTTGCCATCTATTCAACTTCTGTCTCACTTGACTCCAATAGTGCTTGCATCTCTGACTCAAAATCTACAAGCGCTATATCTGCTGCTTCTTTTATTGCAACGCCATTGCCTAATGCAAATAATTCTTCCATATCTGCATCTGCCTGATTCTCTGTATAAGACTCAGCTATTGTAGTCTTCACCTCGTCATCTGTCATACCTTCAGACAAGCCTAATGCTTCACTGACATAAAACATATATGTAGAATAAGCATTTACTTTCTCAGTTGCTGATGCGTCATTATAGTCGCCCTCTGTCCAATTCAAATATTTATCATCGATAGATATTGATGCCGCAGCTATTGTCTCTCCAGTAGTTTCATCTGCTTCATTCGTCACATCTGTTGATACACTTGTTGTCTCATCACCTGCATTATTGCCGCATCCTACTATTGCCATCATAGTAATTACAGATATAGACACTATGGCTAAAAATTTCTTTAACTTCATCATAATAATTCTCCTCATATAACTTACATTTTTTCATACCCTGCATTGTCAATGGAGGGTTATGTCTTATTATATCATATTTGCAGAGACTAAGTATACTTTATTATAAAAAAATCAAATAAGGCGTAACCATTCATCCTTATGTATTTCGAAGACGGACGAAATTCTGTGTGAAGCCAGTGCTTAAGGCACTTGATTGCTAACCGCTCCCATTCTAAAATAATGTCTTAACCTTTTCAATCCTATACTTAACAGCCAAACCTGCAACTCACTCCACGTATGAAAACATGGGTGTCCGATTCATTTATAAATACGTTTTTATCAATTCTACTTTATCTAACCGCTCCCATGGCAGATTCAAATCATTACGTCCAAAATGCCCATAAGCAGCTGTCTGTTTGTATATTGGTCTGCGAAGATTCAGCATTTTAATAATACCCGCCGGCCGAAGGTCAAAGTTTTCACGAACCAACTCAACTAGCTCTGTATTTGACAATTTTCCGGTGCCAAAAGTATCTATCATGATTGAAGTAGGTTTTGCCACACCAATTGCATAGGATAATTGAATCTCACAATTGTCGGCTAGGCCTGCTGCTACTATATTTTTGGCGACATAGCGCGCTGCATATGCTGCCGAACGGTCTACCTTTGTACAGTCTTTTCCAGAAAATGCTCCCCCGCCATGACGGGCATAGCCACCATAGGTATCTACAATGATTTTGCGCCCTGTTAACCCACTGTCGCCATGAGGACCGCCGATTACAAAACGACCTGTTGGGTTAATAAAGAAATTGGTATTCTCATCTACCATATGGGCTGGAAGAATTACATCAAATATATGTTTTCTGATGTCGGCATGGATTTGCTCCTGAGTTACTTCCTCATCATGCTGGGTTGATAATACAACTGCATCTAATCTAACCGGATTTCCCATTTCTCCATATTCCACAGAGACCTGGGTTTTTCCATCCGGTCTCAGATAAGGAAGTGTGCCGTCTTTCCGGACTTTTGATAATTGTAATGCTAATTTATGTGCCAAAGAAATTGGATAAGGCATTAATTCTTCTGTCTCATTCGTTGCGTAGCCAAACATCATACCCTGATCACCAGCACCAATGGCCTCAATTTCTTGATCTGACATAGAGTATTCTCTTGCTTCTAAGGCCTTATTAACTCCCATTGCAATATCACCGGATTGTTCATCAATTGAAACGATAACACCACAATTTGCGGCATCAAATCCATATTTTCCTCTTGTATAGCCGATTTCTGTTACCGTATCACGTACAATCTTTTGGATGTCGATATATGCATTTGTTGTAATTTCACCCATTACCATTACAATACCTGTTGTTACACAGGTTTCGCAAGCTACGCGGCTCATTGGGTCCTGTTCTAATAATGCATCTAAGATTGCATCTGAAATTTGATCACAGATTTTATCCGGATGTCCTTCTGTTACTGATTCTGATGTAAATAATAATTTTTCCATTTTTATACCCCTGCATATTCAATTTACTTACAAATTATTGAATACTGCTCATTAAAATGTTTGGAAGAATTTTTATTTTGAGCAGCCTTTCTATTTAATTTTCTTCCAACCTTTCCTCCTTGTGAATCTCCTTTTTTTTCATAAGAAAAAGAGCCCTCAAAAAAGGACTCGATATCTCGTGCTTATCTCATCCCTTATTGTTCGATAATTCGCTCAGGTTGGCACCTTCCGACAAGTGAACTGTAGAATTGATACAGTATGCTCGAGGGGTTGCCGTGACTTCACAGATCCTTTGTATCTCCATCACTCTGAATAAGGAAATTTCTAATTATTTTATTAATTATCTAATATAAAAATACATCTAATTCGTATAAACGTCAAGTATAATTTTCACCTTATCGGTTATGTCATTTCCACAAATGGCTCATTTAACACTTATCCAACTCTCAAATTAAATTTCTGAATTTCTTTCTCACCGCTTACTCTTTCAATTTCAGCACCTAATAACCTTAACTTATCCTCAAAATTCTCATAACCTCTTTGGATATAAACAATATCATCTATAATTGTAATTCCCTCAGCCGCCAGCCCAGCAATGACCAAAGAAGCACCGGCTCTCAAATCTGGCGCACTCACTCTGGCCCCTGTGAAGTTGGAGACCCCTGCAACAATAGCAGAGTTACCCTCTACCTTTATGTCCGCACCCATTCTTGTTAGTTCATCTACATACTTAAATCTATTTTCAAATATACTCTCTGTTACAATACTCGTGCCGGTCGCCAATGCTAATGCAATGGTAATCTGTGGCTGCATATCTGTAGGATATCCAGGGTATGGTAACGTCTTAACATGAGTATGTTGTAATTTCTTTGAAGCAACAACGCGTACCGCATCGTCAAATTCCTCTACTTCACAACCAATTTCCATTAACTTTGCTGTAATAGAATCCAAATGCTTTGGAATTACATTCTTTACAGTTACATCCCCCTTGGTCGCTGCCGCTGCCAGCATAAATGTACCCGCTTCTATCTGATCCGGAATAATAGAATAAGAACTACTATGCAGACGCTCTACACCGCCAACACGAATTACATCCGTACCAGCACCTTTTATATTTGCACCCATACTGTTTAAAAAATTAGCAACATCTACCACATGTGGTTCTCTTGCTGCATTCTCAATCGTAGTATTTCCTTCTGCCATAGCTGCTGCCATCATAATGTTAATAGTGGCTCCAACGGAAACCATATCTAAGAAAATCTGATTTCCAACTAATCTATCTGCTTTGGCAATGATTGCGCCATGTTTTATATCTACAGACGCCCCCAAAGCTTTAAATCCTTTTAAATGCTGATCGATTGGTCTGCTTCCAATATTGCATCCCCCTGGAAGCGGAACTTCGGCTTTTTTGTATTTCCCCAGTAATGCTCCTAGTAGATAATAAGAAGCCCTTATCTTCTTAATAAAATCATAGTCAACACTGCAATCACCAATCCCTGAACCATTAAGCTTAACAGTGTGGCGATCAACTCTTTCCACCGTTGCTCCAATCTTCTCTATTGCCTGTAGCAATACATTAATATCCTTCACATCTGGCAAATTATCAATTAGCACTGTTTCATTTGTCATTATTGCCGCCGCTATTATTGGTAGTGCTGCGTTCTTAGCGCCTCCAATTTCAACTTCTCCAACAAGCGGATTTCCACCCTTCACTATGTATTGTTCCATAAGACACCTCTATTAAATTTTTTATACTCAAATCTATTTCTGTTAAGCACCTAACATAGTATTTAAGTTACGTGCAAATATGCATCTTTATTCTTTACTTAAGCACCCATTCCTATAATGCCTTAGCGTACTTACTGGGGGCGGGATTGACAGCCTTTACGACACCGCACGATCTGGCCGCTCTGCAAATCCGCCATAAGTTACCACTCACTGAGACATTCCATTCACCTTTTTAAAAAAATAACTTCCTCCTTAAATATATCTTTATACAAACCATATTATGTACTACTTACAAAGAATTCACTGTAATATTTTACAAGTTCACAACATCTAAAATATATTATAACATAATATTAATTTTTGTAAACAAAAATTAATATTATGTTCTTTTATGGTACAATATTACCGCATTTTCTAATTCATAACCCCTTTGTATGAACTTTCACTCTTCTAAATCAAACAAGTTTTTGTACGAAAAGAACAACATTTTTATTATTCGAATAAATACGAATAAGGATCTACTACTCCATCCGATAAAATAATTTCAAAATGCAAATGCGAACCGGTACTATTTCCAGTGTTACCGCTTAACGCTATCTGCTGTCCCTGGGAGACCATTTCGCCTACAGTTACCTGCGTTTCACTTAAATGAGCATATCTCGTCTGTCCGCCATCTTCATGAGTTAAGAGAACACAATATCCATATCCTTCGATCCATCCTGCTATTGTGACTTCCCCTGCTTTGGAAGCATATACAGCAGAGCCTTCATCACATGCAAAATCCAAACCTTTGTGAATTTTTCCCCAGCGTTCCCCAAATATGGAAGATATAACCACTTCTGCTAACGGAATTGTATATTCCTGTCTCGCCTTAGTCCCCATCTGGACTATTGCAGGGGTTGCCTCTTTTACAACCCTGTACTCAGTAATGATACGCTGTGTTTCCACACCATTTACTGTAGTGACCTCGGCAGTTATCTGGTTAACCCCATCCTCTGCCTCCTGTATTACTACTACTTCCCCTTCATAAAGTTCTTCTGTATACACGATTTCATCCGCTTTATGAAAAGGAACCTCATAATATACATCCATTACCGTATTTACCGACAACAACGCTTTCTCTCCTGCGATCAAAAGCTGGCTGCCAGCTGTTAGACCACCATTAGAATCCCACCCAGGATTGGCAGAAATCAACTCGTCGGTCGTAATGCCAAACTTTCCAGCAATGGACAAAATTGTATCACCTTCCTGCGTCACATAAGTTTCAGAGACCACCATAGGCTTGGCAAACGCAATATGCGCTTCTTCATAGCTGCGTATCTCCTCCTTCGGAGTATCCTCCTCATATACATCCACTTCTTGCACAAATGCCATTTCAACCGGACTATAGACCTCCGCCTCTCTATACGCAAAAAGCTGGTCACCGGCCAAATCGCTCTCCACCATAGCCATAGCTTCCAACCTTGCGGTTGTCAAAAAAGATTGTACAATTTCCACGTTAAATGAATCTCCATTTTCCACTAAAGATACATAATATTCCCCCTTTGAATCATACATATTCTTAACGCTTTCCAATACCTGTACAGCCTGCTCTTTGCTTGAAACTGCAATTTTCACATCCTCTATCTCAATGATAAAAGCTTGTCTCACATCACGATCTGCATTCGCACCTTCCCTCCCAGTCTGCACACTTTCCACATTAACACCACTGTATAGCAATTCTGCGGCAATAGCCTCAAGTTTATTAAAATGTACCGCCCCACTTATCATAACGAAAACTGCCACGGCAAAAGACTTCAAAGTAATATTACCGCTTATACTATTTTTTAATATATTCATTGTATCAAAAATTCTCCTTCACTTTTGCAACTTAGTTTCATAATTATTATTTATTTACTAAAATTGTAAAATTATACAAAGAATTTTAAGTTGTATAAACTAATATTCAATTTTCTTTCAAAACACTTGAAAACAATGCTCTATCCCATATATGTTTCTAGAATTTTCTGCATCGTTTCTTCGACATTTAGCCCTTCTTCGTCGATGGTTATCTGTGCATATTTCCGATATAACTCAGTTCTCTCATCATATAATTCCTTTAAAGTCTGGTCACCTTTTAATACCACACCGCGCCCTATCAGATTCCCCAATCTATTTTCAAGAGCTTCATAGGATAACTGCAAATATACAATTGTACCTATCTGAGCTAAGTGCTCCATAGCATCTGCCGAATATACAACACTTCCTCCGGTTGCAATAATGGCATTTGAAACCCTTAGCTCACAGTTCACACAACTTTCAATATTAAGAAATTCTTCAATCCCTTCCTGAGAAATAATTTCTCTTAATAACCGCTTTTCTTTCTCTTGAATGATTAAATCCGTATCTATAAACTGATATCCTAATACCTTGGCAAGGATAACCCCTATTGTACTTTTCCCTACACCAGGCATCCCAATTAAAACTATATTTTTCATAATTCAAATACATGCATATGGCAAGTGGGCTTGCAATACTGCTCAAAAAAAGAAGGGATTGGAAGAATCGGTATCGTGAGCAGCCTTTCAATAATTATTTTCCCCCACCCATTACAACTTCTTGTTTGCTAACAATATCGTATCATACTCTAACCTTGGTTTCAATCATAAATTTGGAACAAAAAAAAGTACACAAATCTCATTGGGACAATAACTCATACAGATTTTAGGGCTACGCTTTGGCTTTTTCAGCTGTGCTATCGAAAAGCAGACCAGCGAAGTACAGAGATTTTGGGGAGCGCTCTGATTCTTAAGGCATTTTCAGGCTGCTAAGATGAGACCTTGCTTTTCAAAGGGCTCATAGGAGCGTCCAGCCTGTATGCCCTAAGAATCAGAGCGCTCTCCAAAATCTCGTCCGTCTATGAACACCTTAAGGCTAAAGAGTAACGATTCATAAAATAATTATCCAAACGTACTCTAGCATTTTCTCCTGAACATAGATATAATAAAAGTAACTATTAACACGCTTTTACGCACTTGAAGATATCTGTAGAAAGAGATGATGCAAAATGGAAACTATTATATTTCATATTGATGTGAACTCTGCATTCCTTAGCTGGACAGCCCTTGAAGACTTAAAAAGCGGCGAAGCATTGGATATAAGAACCATACCAGCTATTATTGGCGGAGATAGAAAGAGCCGTCATGGCGTCGTATTGGCCAAATCTCTTCCTGCAAAAAAATATAAGATTAAAACAGGAGAACCCATTACGAATGCTCTGAAAAAGTGTCCGAGTCTGGTTATCAAACCACCTACACATGGCATCTATGAAGAATACAGCCACCGGCTTATGGAATTTTTGCACACGATAACTCCTGATATTGAGCAATTGAGCATTGATGAATGTTACTTAGACTTCACTGGGATCGCTCATCTCTATGAATCCCCTGCCGCATGTGCCGTCCGGATAAAGGATGAAATATCTAATAACTTTGGTTTCACTGTAAATATTGGTATTTCCACGAACAAACTACTTGCAAAAATGGCCTCTGACTTTGAAAAGCCTAATTTGGTGCATACACTTTTCCCCCACGAGATTACTGAAAAGATGTGGCCCATGCCTGTTTCAGAATTATATATGGCTGGAAAATCTTCGGTTGCTACGTTAAATAATTTGGGAATATTTACAATCGGTGATTTGGCTGCGTCAGATCCCAAACTGCTTTCACTCCATTTGAAAAGCCACGGCAACCTATTGTGGAACTATGCCAATGGAATTGGTGATACCATTGTGAATGGAACCCCGCAAGAGTTAAAAGGAATCGGAAATTCCATCACACTCTCAGCAGATGCCGAAACTGCTAGCGATGCCAAACTCGTTTTAAGAAATTTAGCAGAAACGGTTTCTGAAAGACTGCGCTCCAATTATGTACTTGCCGGGAATATCTGCGTGGAGATTAAATATAGCACCTTTGTTTCAGTTTCTCACCAAATGCAGCTTGATACACCAACGGATACAAACCACTCCATTTACAGGGCGGCCTGTCTCCTATTTGATCGCTTATGGGATCAAACCCCCATTCGGCTATTAGGGATCCGCAGCTCTAAACTAATAGATCAGAACGAGCCCGTACAGCTTTCCCTTTTTGATTTCGACTTTGAAAAAGAAGAAAAAAACCGGAGACTGGATAATGCGCTGGATGAAATCCGAAAAAAATATGGCGTGGACTCTGTTACAAGGGGAAGTTTATTTTAAAGTTAATTCTTTTTCTCATACTGGTTTTGGTTTTTGGACTTTTTCTTTTTACGAATGCTGTACCCAAATGTGCCAATCTCCTTATCAAGACTGAAATAGCCGCCATGGGAATATACGATTGGATTTGCTTTTATTAGCTCGAATTTTCCTTCTTCGCTCAGGTAGATTTCATCTACATGGACTGCAAGCACCTTGGCAAGAAACATGTGATGCGAACCCAGCTCTTTCATTTCGGTTACCTGACATTCGATGTTGACAGGGCTTTGTTCTATCATGGGGCAGGATACATGGCTGCCTTTTATTTTGGTGAGCCGCATTTCTTTGAACTTATTAACGGTTTTTCCTGATTTGACTCCACAGTAGTCTGTTGCGTAAGCCAGACCCCTGGTCGTTAGGTTTATTACAAATTCTTTGGTTTCTTTTAACATTTTGTAGGAGTAACGCTCTGGTCTGACGCTAATGTAGACCATTGACGGGTTCGTGCATATTGTGCCGGTCCATGCTACAGTGATTATATTATCGTTTTCCTCTTTATCTGACACACTTACCATTACTGCCGGTAATGGATATATCATATTACCGGGCTTCCACTCTTGTTTGCTCATTGAACATCTCGCTCCTGTCTGCTTCGCATGAAAGAAGAATTGCTTTCATCCATTTTATTCGGGTATATCGTAAGCAAGCTCACGATATACATGGGCGTCATTGTTGAAGGGTTACCACAAATGCCGGAATTAATTGTTTTTTTCTGGATACTACACCTTTTAGTATAAAGGTATCTGTGTCTGATTTCACGTTAAATGATTCTTCTACCAATTTCTTAGATGCATCGCCATAACATAACAATTCTGTTGATTCATCAATTATGTTGGTAAACATGAAGAATAGCATGTCAACTCCATGTTCTTTGTATGCCTTTTCTAAATACGTTATTAATTTTGCTTTGATTTTTTCCAATACTTTGCTACTCATGGCATTGATTTGTCCAACACCAAAGCTATTATCGCTTACTTTAAATTTCTTGAAATCCTGATAGAAGATTTCTTCCGGAGATTTACTGTCAAGATTGCTTCCGGCCGTAAACATTTCGGTTGCATGTTCTTCTATGTTAATGCCTGCCATTTCTGCTAATTTTTCAGCTGCGGTCACATCCGCAGAGGTACATGTTGGTGAACGAAACATAAGTGTATCGGAAATAATTGCAGAGCATAAAATACCTGCAATATCAGGTGCTATTTCCATATTGTTTTCATTGTACATTTGATAGATGATGGTAGAGGTACAGCCAACCGGTTGATTTCGGAACAGCACCGGACTTCTGGTCTCCAAATTTCCCACTCTGTGATGGTCGATAATCTCCAAAATTTCAGCGCTGTCAATGTTATCAACTGCCTGTGTCTTTTCATTATGGTCGACTAAGATAATGTTCTTTCGCTCAATTCCCAACAGGTTTCGTCTGGAGATGGTTCCCACATAGCATCCTCCTTTATCAACAATAGGAAAATCTCTGTGACGCTTCTTCGCCATGATTCCCTTGATGGAGTCTGTGTAATCGTCTGTTCTAAATGTAATTAGTTTTTCCTTCTTCATAAAATAACTGATAGGCATGCTTTGATTCACCAGTCTTGCTACTGTATAAGCATCATGTGGTGTGCTGATGATTACACAACCTCTTTCCCTGGAAAGACTCTGAATTGTCTTTGAGATGGGGGCACCTTCACAGACCACAAGACATTTTGCCTTCATTTCGATGGCGCACAACTGCGATTCATATCTGTTTCCCAGAATAACCAAGTCATTTTCCTCTATATAATTTTCCATCATGTCCGGATTGGCTGCTGCTATAAGTACTTTTCCTGCAGTAAAATAATCCTCTTCATTTCCAATAATCAGTGTTCCATCTATGGTTTCCAAAATATTTCTATACTGTGTCTTTGCCTCAGATAAAATATTGCTGTCATATATGTCCATATAGGATTTTGCAATATCCCCAATAGTAATCAAACCTTGCAATCTATTCTTTTCATTCGTAATGGAAAGCGTCTCAACATTATCTGCTTTCATCAAGGTCCAGGCTTTTTTTAATGAAATGCTGCTGCCAATCCCCTTTACCTGCCTGATTTCCATATCTTTTACCTGCGTTCCCACATCAGAAATATATTCCGGTATTACTACATTAAAACGCTGTAAAATATACTGTGTTTCTTCGTTTAATTCCCCAGCCCTTCTCGGAGAATATAAATTTGATTTGGTAATTTTATTTTTTAAATCTGCATATGCAATAGCGGAACAAATAGAATCCGTATCCGGATTTTTATGCCCACAAATAAATACCTGTCTTTTCTTTTCTACTGACATATTATTCCTTTCTGCACTCCCAGTATAGCTAGCTATATTTTTCCAAGTCCAGCTCTCCGGATTTTACTTACTTGATCCTTATTATATATCCTTTTTACCAATATTATCAACTTATTTTTTGTACTTCAAATGAAACCTATTTTACCGGAAGTTACGTCTGTGGATATAAAGAAAAAAGCGGATAATTTCTAATAAATGCTTAAAGAGAAATGTCGTGACTAGTTGAATCCAAAATATTTTCTCCAGCTTCAAGGTGAAGGATTGAGGTCAAGTGGAGCCTCCGTCAAATGACGGCAACGCAGAGGACGGAAATATGGGCTGCATTAAAACTAGTGGTAACAGCTGGGCAGTACATTAGGAATCACTTAACCATCACCGGCTAGTGCAGTTTTTTGTTGAGTTATTATATAAAAAAGCTATCTGAAATTATATATTAATGCTATAATATCAATAAGAAGTCCACAAGAGAGGCTGTAGTAATGTAACAATTTGATTCTAAAGCAATATTAGACCAATTATCATATACCTCTTCATTGGGAAGAAGTCTTAAGCAAATTTCATTGAGAAATACACCTATAGAGCTGGCGAACAATCTTTATTGAGATAGCGATGACCAGCAAACAAAGAGCATGGCAGATTCTGACATTTGCTTAAAACAATTATAAAGTATGAAAAACTTAGAAAGGATAACCGACTATGGACGTAATTGAATGTATTAATACCAGAAGAAGTGGAAGAACTTACACAGACGAAGCAATCTCAAAAGACACGCTGAATGAATTAATAACCCTAGGTACAAAAGCAGCAACAGGCTCAAATGAACAACCCTGGGGATTCTTAACAATACAAGAGGAGGCGCAAATCAATCAACTATCAGACGATATAAAGGATTATCTTAATAAAAATATGGAATCTAACCCAGCTTTTGAGAAATATCGTAGTTGGATGACAAACCCCAAATTTCATGTATTTAACAAAGCAAAGACACTTTTAGTGATTTACGGTAATACAAAATCAGCCTGGTATGTATATGACTGTTCACTAGCTGCCGGAAATATTATGCTAGCTGCCGAGTCCATGAATATTGGGACTTGCTGGATTGGATTTGCACAGACATGGTTTAATACCAAAAATTTTAAAAAAGAGCATAATGTTCCTGTGGAATATGAGCTGGTATCTACGCTGTCAATGGGTTATAAAGACAGACAACTGCCTCCTTCTTCGAGAAAAGATCCAGTAATTTTTTGACCCTGCTGTAAACTGCAGCAATCAGAGATACCAAAAAAGAAGAAACAGTCGAGTAGCAAGCGGCTGTTTCCCTTTTCTCTTTCAATATTTGCTTACCCTCCATTGACAATGTACTACACGGTTTTGAAACATCTGTCTTCGTAACGGATACCTGTTTTTGAATTCCAACACAGGCAATAGAAAACCTTATCTTAATCTCCTAATTATCTGCCTATACGCCAATGTAATAATAAGGAATACTACACCCACACCCAACAGCCAATATTTCTCTGCCATACAATTTTTAGCTAAAGAAAATAAATAGAAATTATTTAGTTTTCCCCCCAACGAAAAGTTTAATATATAATAAGCAGCAGGAAGCAGATATCCAACTACTACATTCCCAGTCACTCCATATGCCATAAATCCAACCATCCACAGAAAAAATGCACCTGCAAGTATTCCTATCTCAAAATTCAATATTATGAATTCGCAATGATTCAAATACAGCAACAGAATGCATACGCTTGTCAGAATAAATAATGAGAGTGCTGAAATAATAATTCTTATAAAATACACGTTTATTACAGAAGTATACTTGGATTACACTATTTCAGCCACATTTTTATCCTGCTCAGGAAGATAAAGGGGAGTTAATAAAATAATACCAATTATAGAAATGAAGCGCTCCAACACCATACTTGATGCTATACTATCCAAATTCTGAATCCCGAAGATTATAGGCATAAGTATGATGCATAAAATTGCGAGGGGTAGATTATTTTTCGTAGATAGCTTTATTTGAACCCTTGCTATTTCCAAATATTTTTTCCATGTCTCTCCAAGATTAATCATCCCCCTTCTTTTTAATTCAAATACTGCCATCGTTATCACTAGCAGGATTATGGCGATGACCGAATAGATGATGCGGTTGGTAATAAGCTGTGATAACCCTTCTTTATATCCGGATATCTCTACATCCGGATTCTTATATTGTGCAATCGATTTCTCAGTAGCCCCGTCAAATTGGGATACATAGAAGACTGCCACTACACCCACAAATATAATATAAATGATGCTCTTCAATATTTGATTACACTCCTTCAAATAAAGACTACAAAATGACATGATGCGCCCCTCCCATCTTCTTCATGTAGGGCTCTTCCAACCCCTCTTCCACGCCAACAAAATGTTCCAGGGTTCCAGTATAAGCAATTTGTCCCTTATCAAGAACCGCAATATTTTTGCATGCTTTCTCAATATCTTCTACAATATGTGTGGATAGCATAACGATTCTATCCTCAGCAACATCACATACTTGTTGTATTATATGTTAAAAAAACCTATGGTTGAAAAGACGGAAATAGGTATACGGCTCCAACCAAAAAACGCTATGATGGGACATGAGGGCTTTATCCCCCATGTCTATTTTGTGGATTTCTTTCTTCTTACCTTTCTCACTTTTTTTCCAATCAAAATCATGATTACTGCTATCATGATTATTACCAATAAAATAATCAGATATATAATAATTGCAATCTTATTGGGATTTTTAACCAGATCCACTACATTCTTACTCGTCTCCACAACCTTTCTATTTTGGGTTTCACTATAATAAGATGGTATGGCGGAAACCCCAGCTGCTTCATCAAAGGATTCCATATATTTCGCAATTGCCACCCAGGCTTTCAATTCCCGATTCCCATCGTATATAATATAATCCTCTAAATCTTTAATAGGCTCTCCATTCCTATCCTTCGGTATGATAGAGAGAATTCCATATGATTTATCAGCAACCGCCCCGAGCATCTGCCCGGAATATAGATCCGCAACCACACGATATAGCTGTTCATCCACTATTTCTATCGATTCCTCTACCTGTGAATATAAAGACACTTTCGTAACTTTATTTAAAATCATTCTATTCGGATTAAAGGAGAATTTTAACCCGCCAATATTTAACCTCGCTTCTTCCATTAATGGAGAAACCGAGGCATCTACCTCCGCTACTGTCCTTAATTCCGCTCCCGTCAAATATACTTCCATTAATGGATATCCCGGAATTCCATCCTTTCCAACTCCAAGAGAACTCACATTAAAAACATCAGAAACAGTAATATCTCCTACATAAAAAGAATCCCTGATAACACCATTTGGAACTACTGTTACGCTTATGGGGACATAATCCTCACCTTCCGCCTCCTGCACTGCATAGATATAAGAATCGGATAGGAGATTTCCAAGGGGCTCCTCTACATGTTCTTTACCTAATTTATGAATTGAAGTAAAATTATATGGATTATTGGCTAACACCTGATCATATTCATAACCATACTGTTCCAAGTAAGATTCCTGAATCAAAGATTTAAAGCCTTTGATAAGATTTGCAGTATCTTTATCCTCTTTAATTGTATCATTAATTGGAATCAATTCATAATTTGCTAACTCCCAGCGTTCATCTTCAGCCTTTTTAACAGTCAAACTTCCAATCTGAATTCCGTACTCACCCGTAGAACCTATAATTGTATTGCCTGAAATTATCGGTTCACTTAGAGTTGTATGTGAATGTCCACTTATAATAATATCTATTTCAGGTACCTTTTCCGCCAAAATCTCATCTTCAGAATCCTTTTTAATCTCTGAGATCCCACTATGAGACAGGCAAATAATAATATCCGCCTCTTCATTTTCCTGAATTAGTTTTACTGTCTCCTTCGCACTTTCTACCGGGTTCGTAAAAGGCAATTCCGTCATAGGAGCATACTTGAGAGATTCCTCACCAAAGATTCCAAAAATCGCAATATTTATGTTCCCCTTTGTAATCATAGTGTAGGGTTTCACACCATAATCCTCCATAATATCCTTGATGGCAAGCAACTCCTCCGATGCTCCTTCCCAATCTATATTAGAGAGCACAAATTGAGGCAGAGCATCGCCGCTGCTGATGGCGCTTTTCAGCATTTCACTAAATTTATTGTCCCTATAATCCAACTCATGATTGCCGAAAGTCGCCACATCAAATCCCATGGCACCAAGCATGCGCACCTCCGAAGCTTCCTCCTCATAAATCGTCTGATAAAGAGTCCCCATGGAAAAATCCCCCGCATCGACAACCAGTGTATTCGGATCCTCTTTCTTTTTTTCATCAATTATCGTTTTTATCTTAGCAAACCCTCCGACTTCTTCTACGGTACCATCCACCTCAAGGTTAAAAGATTCCAAATGTGAATGCAGGTCATGGGTAAATATAATATTTAATTCTGACCTTTCCTCCTGTGTAAATCCATTCATAGAAACAGCCAAAAACAGCATGATGGCGAATTTGGCAAACCACTTAAATTTTTTCATCTCTTCTCCGTTGCCAAAACTTTATAAAACTCTAAGGAAAGCATAAAAGTTCTTCACTACCGCCGTTGTGCTTTGATGATGGGTATGACTTAATCTTATATTGGCTATTTTAGGGTTGATGAACCTTATTTTTCATTGAATTTTTATAATGTTGCGTATTTTGACAATACTTCCTTCTTTTTTTAGATATCTTGCGCTGCAACCTGCGTAATTTTTTTCGCCCTTCCGCCTTTATGATGTTTTTAACCTTTAGCTTTTGGACAGGTGTTTCTATTGGGACACTGATGCATTCAAAGGAGTAGCCTTTGTATTTGTAGGTTTTTACTGCGATTCTTCCTCACATTGAGTAGTAGAGATTGGCGTACCACCATTACAGTATATTTTTGAAAAAACAGATATGAACTTCATCTTATACATTATATAAAAACACCAGACGATCAGTCTGTTCATACCCTCGCCAGCAATCTTTTTAGAAAATAGCTTACATCCCAGCTTGATATAATTCCCCTTCAGCCACGCAAATAATCTCCTGCATTCTTTATTAAATTCGCTGCTCTTAGTCTGCCTTCCTGAGAACAGAAGATACCAGACCACATATCTTACATAAAAATATTGTATGGTGAAGTCCTCCTTTTGCACAACGCTTTTTATCTTATCCAGCAAATAAAGGACATCTACTTCTTTATTAAATCCTCTTTGACTCGTATTTGACACACTTGCCGAATTAAAAAACCAGTTATATCCTACGTAATCAATCATCTTGATTTTGTCAGTTTTTTGATATGCATGAATGTTAAAATAAACATCTTCCCCAATACCATATTGATAAAATCCAATATTTTCTTTTATTAAAAATTCTCTTCTAAATAGTCTTGCCCATGGCGCAACAATAATATACTTCTGAAATACTTTATCTTGTATATTCCTGGAAAACAGAACCTTTCCCGTCTCCGTGATTCTGCGATATCCACTTATTAGAATATCATATTCACCATCCTCCATCCCCTTAACCAGTGTATCCAAATAATCATCATCTAAATAATCATCATTATCAATAAAGGTAATAAATTCGCCCGCAGCCAATTCTATTCCCTTGTTTCTGGTATTGGCTACACCACAATTTTCCTGATCAATAAGCGTAATCTTTGTTGGAAACTTATTCTTATACGCATTCAGAATCGCCAGAGAATTGTCTGTAGAACCATCATTTATGACTATTATGTCGTAGTCTTTATTGGTTTGACTTATTATGCTGTCAATGCATCTGCTAATATGCTTTTCACAATTATATACAGGTATAATTATCGAAATTCTTGCCATATCTTGTCCCTCGAATTCTTTTCTCATTTGTATTGCGCCATACTGCGTCAGTGAAAATCTTACATACCCCACCGCATGCGACTTTCACTTCCTTGTTTGACACAAAATATCCTCATCACCAAATTGAATCGTTTATTTGGTATCAACTCCATAGTGTGTATACTAATTCATTATTTACCGCAACTTGTATTGTTCCTTTCGCAGCAGCTCTAAAAGTACTTGAATTTTTTTACTTTATTATTCAACGACTTATTGGTCCATTTTCACATTCACTATAATATTCCTGACCGCCTGTTTCACAAACTTAGGATGTGTACCAAGATTAAGACGGATAAATCCTTCAAAATTATCTCCAAACCATTCTCCATAATCCACAGCCAGCCTGCATTTATTCTGCACAAAATCCTTTATATCTTCTAAAGCAACATATGCCCGTAAGTCCACCCAAAGCAAATAAGTCCCCTCCAGCGGCGCAACAACGATTTTGGGACATGCTCCTGCCAAAGTATCTTTTACATAAATATAATTATCTTCCACAACTTTTACAAGTGCATCTTTCCACTCACCGCCATAAGTATAAGCTGCCTCGGCGGCGATTGTCCCAAAAAGATCCGGTTCTGCCTTATTCACTTTATTTAGATATGCATCATATGCTTTACGCTTTTTCTCATCTGTTATAATTACATTTGAATTTAAACATGCCGCCAAATTGAACGTCTTTGAAGGTGCTGTTACGGTAATTATATTATCGCTGTATTTCCCACCATTTACAGTTGCTGCTGGAATATGCTTGTATCCTGTCATGGTGAAGTCCTGATGAATTTCATCAGCGATAACCAGTACATCGTGCTTTTCGCAAATACTTAGCAGCCTGCCCAACTCTTCTTCCTTCCATACGCGTCCTACTGGATTATGTGGGGAACAAAGGATAAACATTTTAGCCTGTTTATCCACAATCATTTTTTCAAATGTTTCATAATCCGGGACATACTGTCCATCCTTATGAATCAAATCACATGTCACCAGTTTTCTATTATTATCCTGAATACTATTTGAAAATGGATAGTATACTGGTGTTAAGATGATAATCGAATCATTTTCTTCCGTAAATGTATTTACAAACCAATATAACGCTGCTACTACTCCTGGCGAAATTCTAATCTGTTCTTTCCGAACTTCAAACCCATGTTGTTCTTTCTCCCAGTTAATAAAAGCATCATAATAAGAATCTGGTACAAACGAATAGCCAAATGCTCCATGGGAGGCTCGGTCTACCAGCGCAGCTACTACCGGCTTAGGGGCCTTGAACTCCATATCCGCAACCCACATCGCTATTAAATTGGCATCTCCAAATCGGCTGTCTAATGCATCCCATTTTAGAGAATTCGTTCCTTTCCTTTCTACATAATATTGGTCTAAAAACTCCTTTGTTGTCATAACTTTCTCCGTTCCGGCATTCCCGGCCTTTGTACGCTTCCTCCCAGTATACAGTTTTATTTCATTTTTTGTGTGACTCATATATTTTCAACTATTTCGATCTTTAGGCCTCACAATTTACCTTGCCATCGTATAGATTTTTTCCATATCGCTTCTTCCTATCTTCTTCACTCCGCCTAGTATCCTGGTTTCGTTAAAACTACAAGCATAAGCCAATTCGTTTATTTGCTTCTCTGTTATGGCGATTCCCAAATCTGCAATTGATGTGGGCATATTTATGGATTTATAGAATTCTTCCATTGCTTCGATTCCAGCAAGTGCAGTTTCTTCGAAATGATCTTTTATCTCTGCCACTCCCAAAACATTTACTGCAAATCTTGCAAATCTTTCTGGACTATCTTTGTATACATAACGTGCCCAGCTTCCCCAGATGGCAGATAGACCTGCGCCATGAGCCACATCGAACATACCGCTTATTTCATGCTCCATTTGATGGCAAGTCCAGTCACCGCTGCTTCCACAGCCTGTTAAACCATTATGGGATAAACTGCCGGACCACATAACTTCAGCACGTGCATCATAATTTTGGGGATCACTCACAAGGATTTTACCACTGGCTATCACAGTTCTCATCAAAGCCTCCGCCATACTGTCTGTCAGCTCCATACTGGTTCCATCTGTAAAATAACGTTCCATGGTATGCATTAGAATATCAACAATACCGTTACCTGTTTGCGCTTCCGGCAAAGTAGTTGTAAGTTCTGGATCCATGACTGCAAACTTCGGACGGCAATAATCCGTATTACACCCTCTTTTTACGCTGCCCTTGTCTTTTGTGATAACCGAGGAATTACTCATCTCGCTTCCTGCTGCTGCAATTGTCAGGACAGTACCGATAGGCATACACGCCTTTGGGATCCTGATTTTTTCATAGAAATCCCATACATCGCCGTTATTTGCCATACCATAGCCTATGGCTTTGGCAGAGTCAATTACACTGCCGCCACCAACAGCCAAAATAAAGTCTACACCCTCCTTCTTACAAAGTGCAAGACCTTCGTATACTTTCGACAATCTTGGATTTGGAACAACACCGCCCAGACTTACAAAAGATATTTCTGAATTATCCAGCGAATCACATATCTTATCCAAAAGACCAGAGGCTTTGGCACTATTTCCGCCATAATGCAGCAATACTTTTTTACAATTTTGTTCCTTTACTAATTTTCCCACTTCTTTTACCGCGTCTTTTCCAAAAACAACCTTAGTGGGAGTATAATATTCAAAATTTATCATAGTATACACCATCCTTTTTCTGATTATGAAGAAGGTATTTATCCGTACTGCTTTATAGCGGCATCAAACAACTCTTACAAACGCCTCCCCCATTCATTTTTCCTTGCTTCCACTAATGTTCCTCGCTTTAATGCGCCTTTCATCTAACGGTTATATTATACTTTTGCCTCATACGAATGTCAAGCAATTCAAGTATTCTATCACATTAAGCATTACTATTTATCCATACTAACATTCACCTTTTTATAACAGAGCCTTTTTAGATTAACTTCCTAAATATTTTTTATAACGGGGTTGCAGAGCAGCTAAGAGGATTTAGGTCCAAATGTAAGAATATAAGCTTTTAGAGGATCACTACGCCTTAGTTATTGCAAATTTTACTTTTATATCTTCATCCACTCCTTTAATGTATGAACTAATTTATCCGCTGTTTCATCATTCATGTGTTTGATGAAACCGTTACTAAGTTCTATTATGTGTTCCGGTTTGTCCGGGGCGCCGGATACAGCTTCTTCTAATCTTCTATTGCATGGAAATAAAATTTCATTCTCCTGCAAAATAATTCGATAACAGCAATATACAATTTCTGCCGCAGCTCTGACTTTCATTTATTGATTCCCGGAAGTGTGTTTCCAGAAATAATCATAATTAAGCGAAAGTGAACTGAAAAAAGATAGTAACTTTTCACTTTTTTCACCTTGCTGAAATATTGGAATCCTTGCGATAATATCTGCAACCTCCAGGTCTTTCGAAAATAATACCTTAGCACCTATATAGGCATTTCTTGCAGGTTCACTGCCTGTTTTAGCTGCAATCTCAATATAATCTTTTGCGTAATATTTTAGATCAAAATAGCCCCCTTCATAAGTACACTTACCATAGATACATTCAGCTAAAGAGTTTTCTTTTTGTCTCTTATCATAATACTCCTGGGTAACAATAACCATTGCATCAATATCCGAATCCGGTCCCTCTACTCCATTTGCAATGGAACCCCCAATATCAAAGAATGATCTCTTCTTGGTTTAAATGATACTTTACCCCCATTGTCAATGGAGGATTACCGAAATTGAAACTATTATATACAATTAGCTGTAAAAATTCCATCGAATATCTTATCCATTTTCCGGTGTGTTTTATATCTTAACTCCCGCAAAATAAGAACATAAATATAATAGCATGTAACAGAAGTGGCGTGACTAGCGTGAGTTTGCAAGTTATTTTTGAACTAAGGCTACCCCACCTACATGATTGCAGACGGAGTAGCCTTTGTGATATTTTGAGTGCATTTTATAACATAGAGTAAGGGAATACTATTTTTGTATATTTTCCCAATCCAGGTTTTTAGAATTAAAAAGAAAATGACAATTAACAAACAGGGGGGCAAACAAGATTAAAACGAAAGCTTTCCACATAGAAAAGATATATTCTTTTACAAGTGCAAAGCCTTAGTTATAAATATAAGTGTAACAGTTCAGTTAAATACAGAATACTGTTTAGATGAGTTATTTCTATATAATATTGAAAAAGCTTAATTTTATTCCTTGCAATATTATTGAATCTTCTTTTTCAATACTTTTACACTCTCAGGTACAACAGGTTGATAATGCCAATAGGGACATAAAGAATTAACATTACTAACTGCCTCTTTTCTCGCCTTCTTTGCTAATTGGTTTAAAACTACATTTTTAAGCATATGTTACCTCCTTTTTAAAAATTACTTTCATATAATCCATTATAGAAAGAATTTTTTTAAATTTCAACTGCCTTTGTATAAAATACAATATTTATGTAAAAACGACAAATAAACTTTAAATCAAATAAAATGTATCCTGTAAGAAATCTTGAAATTTACTTCTAAAAGCTGATGCTTGTTTTTGTGCTAAAGGAATTACATTATTATCAATCATATAAATATTATTACCTTTAATAGACTTGATATGTTTTAGATTAACAATAAAACTTTTATGCGGCATCAGGAAATCGAAATCCTGAACCATATCATAAATCTTGTGAATGGAACTAGTAATATAATATTCATCCTTCACAGTTTTTACTTTTACCTTTCGGCTTATAAATTCAAAATAATAAATATTATTTATCTCAAAATCAAAATATCCTGAGTCAGTTTTTATATAAATAATATTTTTCTTATTTTGAAATTCTATAAAGTTAAATGCATCATCCAAAACTCTATTGATTGAAGCTTCACTTAGTGGTTTTAATATATAATCAAAAGCATGAACTTTAAAAGCATTATGGTAAAACTCTTTATATCCGGTAATAAAAATAATTATCGTGTTTATTTTTTGATTTTTAAGTTTTATTGCCGTCTCAATACCATTTAAGGGCTCCATTTCTATATCCAGAAGAACTATATCGAATATAATATTTTCATTCACTAAATCCGCTCCATTATTGTAAAGGTAAATATCTGATTTTATTTTCTCTTTTTCTACAAATTTTTGAGTATACTCATTTAACATACTTAAAACATCAATCATGTCATCACATATTGCTATATTCATAGTTCCCCCTTATAAAACGCATTGCAGGTATACTTTAGTAATAAATAAACCTTCTCTAAAATCGAAATTTAGACTTCCCTCGTATTTATTTACTATACTTCTTACATTTTGAGTACCAATCCCTCTATTATTTGCCTTTGTAGAAATCAATTTATCTCCATCAAATATAGGATCTGATTTTGAAGAATTCTATAAATTCAGAATAACATAATTTTTATATTTATGTATTTTAAAGGTTATTTTTTTATGAATACAGTTGACGCATGATTCAACGGCATTATCCAAAATATTAGTCAATAAAATAGTTAAGTCTAATTTATCAATAAAGGAATATTCTATATCTTCAATATAATAGCTGAATTCAATATCTTTCGTCTTACAAACTTCTATTTTATCATTGATAATTATATTCAGGACTTTACTAGATGAATGAAATGAATAATTAAAACTATCTAGAGATTTCCTTAGCTCTAATGAGTACTCTTTCGCTTCATAACTTGCTCTATTTTCATATAAATGCTCAAGAACCTGTATATGATTATTCACATCATGTATCCTTTTTCTCGTCTTATCGTACTTTTCTTCCAGGAAAGCAAAATTCTTCATCATCATTTCTGATTGTTGATTATCCAGTAATATTCTCTGTTCTAATTCAAAAACTTTGGAAATATTAGAGTATAGACTTATTTCAACTAAATTAAGAATCATGAAGATAATAGATATCATAAATAATGTAATATTAATTTCTTTAAAATCTTTTGACGCTAAATATGTTATTATGAAAATTTCTAAAAAAGTTTGTAA
>Ga0153997_1000111_pt1 | contig 23490 bp, 16 predicted proteins | sample TSNC081MetaG_FD_104750 | JGI IMG/M metagenome (GOLD analysis project Ga0153997, IMG submission 104750) | Attine ant fungus gardens microbial communities from North Carolina, USA - TSNC081 MetaG | ecosystem: Host-associated > Fungi > Mycelium > Unclassified | place: USA: North Carolina, Lumber...
AGGAGGGCTTCTTTGGCCTGATCGTAGGGTGTTATGATTTCTAAGGTTTCCTTGCCTGTTACAGAATCGTAAATCGGTTTTTCAATTGGATCATGCTGATTCAGAATTGAAAGAGTGCCATTAACAACCAGATTCCTATTTTCTATGAGTTCCAATAATTCCACTTCTTCCGTACTTCTTGAAAAATCGTCTGCTTTTGTCAGTTCTGATTCATTGATATTTAATGTCTGGCAAAATTCTATCATCAGATCACGAGAAGGAATTAATTTGCCCTTCTCTAAATCCTGCAGTTCGACTGGGGTAATTTTGAGCATGTGGGCAAAATCCTGAATGGAAAGTTCTGCTTCTTCCCGGTATTTACGCAAATTTCTTGCGATGGGAAGTTGTATATTGATCTGGTGAAATTGACTCCCTCCATATAGTTGATTGGGACTAATATCCAAAGCCTTGATGATCTTCTCAAGGGTCGTTCTGAATTAAACAAGATACAACTAATAACCAGTCGCTTTAACCAGTATATTGTTGAGTATATAATTGAAACCGGTGGGGAACATTTACACGGATAAAAATTCAGCCTCCTTCACCAAAATTCGCAGCAATATATTCAGTTTTCAGAGATCTTTTTATTTACCTTTATGTCGATTCAATCATAATATATTATCATGAATAATCTCAAGTCATTATAAATTTCCGTGGAACACTTGACAAACTCTTTGAATATAAGTATATTAGTAATAACTAAAATACTGAAAGGAGTTGTTTTATGTCACCTATAAAGAAACTGGCCTGCATCGCTAAAGACTGCGTGGCCTGCGGAAGATGTGTGAAAGAATGCCCTGTCGGCGCAATCTCTGTTTACAAGGGTTTGTATGCGGCAGTGGATAAAAATAAATGTATTGGATGCGGAAAATGTGTGAAGGCCTGTCCTGCGGGCGTGATTGAACTCATGGCAAGGGAGGCTGAAACCGCATGAAAAAACATTGGTATGATTATCTCTGGATATTTTCCTCCGTTTATTTAGCACTTGGCTTTTTCAATATCCTGTTTGCATGGATTGGTCTGATTTGCTTTATCACGCCGCTGCTTATTTCTATCATCAGAGGCAGTAAGGTATACTGTAACAAATACTGCGGACGTGGCCAGCTCTTTGAACTGCTGGGCGGAAAGCTCGGTTTATCCCGCAAGAAAATGCCGCCGAAGTTTCTACGCTCAAAGTGGTTCCGGTATGGATTTCTAACCTTCTTCATGGCGATGTTCCTACTGATGATTTATAATACATACCTTGTATTTTGCGGGACAACGCTGAAAGAAGCAGTCACTCTTTTATGGATATTCAAACTTCCGTGGCAATGGACGAACACGTCGTTTGTATCACCATGGATTGCGCAGTTTGCTTTCGGATTTTACGGTGTGATGCTGACCTCGACTGTGCTCGGGCTGGTAACTATGATTCTGTTCAAGCCGCGTTCTTGGTGCGTATATTGCCCGATGGGAACCATGACGCAGGGAATATGCAAAATCAAACACAGAAAGGCCGCCTGCGGCGGGGCAAATCACGTCGGAAATTCGGCGGAATAAAATCGTGTCCCCTCGAACAAAGCCTGCATAAAAAAGGAGATTTTAAAGATGGAAGAAAAAGCGAAGCAGATTGCGGGGTTGCTGAAGGTACTTGCCAACGAGAACCGTCTGATGATCTTTTGTTCCCTGATGAAACAGCCGATGACGGTGGGCGAAATTGCGAAACATGTGCCTAACATCACACAGTCGGCGCTGTCGCAGCATCTGACACTGCTGAAAGCACACGGGATTCTTGACTTTAACAAATCCGGTCAAAGTATTACCTACTCCATAGCCGACACGCGGGTGGAGGAAATTATCCATGTTTTGAAAAAGCATTATTGTGATCCGGAGGATGTAGTGTGAAAGAAATGTAAAAAGGTGATTGTACGTTGGGCACAATCACCTTTTTACGTCAGTTAAAAATGTAAGTTATTAAAAATCCACCTCTGTTCCATAATAAAGACAATCCAGCAATTTCTCCATCTCAGCCGATGTAACGGGCCGGGGATTGGAGCCGGTGCAGGCATCACTGACAGCCAGCTCTGCAATTTTAATGCGCTTTTCTTTAAATTCTTCTTCGTCAATACCAAATTCTTTTAAAGTCTTTGCAATGTTCATTTTCACATTAAAGGTTTCGATTTTATCACAAAGAGCCTGTGTCAAGGCAGCATCCGAATTTTCTTTTAGTCCGATAAAACGGGCAATGTCGGCATAACGCGCCTCGGCATGAGAAGAATTAAATTTGATTACGTAAGGAAGATACATGGCATTAGCACATCCATGAGGGATGTGGCCGGTAGAAAAAGCGGCTCCTGTCTTATGGGCTAAGGAATGAACAATACCCAGCAAGGCGTTGGAGAAGGCCATACCGGCCAGGCACTGTGCATAATGCATCTGTTCCCGGGCTTCCTGACTGCCTTCATATGAGTCCGGAAGATAGTCGAATACCATCTGGATCGCCTTCAATGCTAAAGGATCTGTAAAAGGAGAATGTACGGTAGATACATAGGCTTCAATCGCATGTGTCAAAGCATCCATGCCTGTATGGGCGGTTAGCTCTGTCGGCATAGTCTCCGCGATAGCCGGGTCCAGGATGGCGATATCCGGAGTGATATTAAAGTCTGCCAGCGGATACTTGACTCCGGAGGCATAATCCGTGATCACAGAAAAAGCAGTGACCTCAGTCGCTGTGCCGGAGGTAGACGGAATCGCTATAAACCTTGCTTTTTGACGCAGCTCCGGAAAGTTAAACGGAATAATCAGTTCTTCAAAAGTAACATCCGGATATTCATAAAAAGCCCACATAGCCTTTGCGGCATCAATAGGAGAGCCGCCTCCAATGGAAACAATCCAATCGGGTTGGAATTTCCGCATGGCTTCGGCACCCTTCCTAACGGTTTCAACAGAAGGATCCGGTTCAACATTTTCAAAAAGCGCTGTAGTCATACCGGCTTCCTGTAAATAATTTATTACCTGGTCCAAAAAACCAAAGCGCTTCATAGAGCCGCCGCCAACTACGATAAAAGCCTTTTTTCCTTTGATTGTCTTTAAAGTCTCCAAACTTCCTCTTCCGTAATATAGATCCCTGGGTAATGTAAATCTTGACATAAGCAATCTCCTTTATTAGACTTTGTTAATTATTCCACAATCCTTAGTATAAACATTGAACAAACACTTGTCAATATTATTTTCCCCAATATTATTTTACCAGAAATTATTTTTCGGTCTGTTTGGAAGCGGCATCGGCTTTCTTGATCGGCTTGTCTTTTCTCTTCTCCGACAGAGCCGCCTTTTTCACTTCCTCTTCTTTCATGTCATCGATAATGGTTTCAATCATCTGCTTCTTCAAATATACATCAAAAGCCAGCATACAGATCATGGAGAAATTCTCCAGATAATCCCGGTCTTCTTCCGGTGCATCGGGGAAGGCCTGTTCTGCCAGATTAACTTTGCCAAGGATGTCCTTATAGAAGGGACGGAACATACGGATCTCCAGGTGAATGATATCTTCATATATTTCCTGTAAGGTCATATCGCTGCTTGGACCAAAATATTGTTCGGTCAGAGGTTTCAGAAGGGTTTGAATGTCGCTGATAGATAAAATATTTTTTAAATAGTAGATGAAAATCAACAACAGAATATGCTCCTGGCTATATTTCTTCTTATCTGAAGTCGGGAGCAGATTGTTTTTCGTATAGTTATTGATCATCGTCTTTGTGAGGATCTTGTCCTCCGGATGGCGTTTGGAACTTGCGAGATGGCTATCCATAAAGGTAGTGACCTGATCCATATACAGGTCAATATTCGGCAGAGCACCAGGCTTGATATAGTTCAGCTTGCTGTATTTTTGCAGTAGTTTTTCAAATTCCTTAGAGTGTTTCATATCCTTCCCTCCCTAGGTATCAGGGGACAAAACCCTTTTTGACCCCCAACATCATTATATAAGAATATGGTTAAAATTACAAGCAAAAAGGTTATGGTTGGAAAGAGATGGTCACCTGCACAATTTCGCTTTTTGTACAGACCCGCATATTAGGACCATAAATACCGGCACCGGAGGTGACGATGGAATGGAGGTTGTCCTTCCGCAGGTAACCATAGGCATTTTCCCACAACAGTTTTACCATAAGGTTGGCAGGGAAGAGCTGACCATCATGAGTGTGGCCGGATAAATCCAGATCCACGCCGGCATCCGCCAATTCCTGCAGCTCTTTGGGCTGATGATCCATTACGAGCACCGGCTTGGTCAAGTCCAGTCCCTGGGTCAGTTCCGCGGGTGTCTTCCGGATGCCGGATGCGCTATGCTTAGCCAGGCTATAGTCCTGGCGGCCGATCAGATAGAAGCTGTCGTCGACGAGGATTGCCTCATCGTTTAGCAAATGTACTCCTGAGCTGGTCAGAAAATCCTCCATCTGCCGGCTCGGTCCTCCTTCTTCGCCCGCGTCTAGTGTAAATCCGGCCAGCAGAGTAGTCTCCCGGTCATGATTGCCCCAGCAGGCGTAAACGCCTAAGCGACTCTGAATGCTTTGAAGCAGGTGGGAAATTTTCTCCGGTTCTGCAACAGCATTCAAATCATTATCAAAAATATCCCCAGCCAAACAAACGATGTCGGCATCCATGGCGTTAACCTCACGGACAATGTTTTCCACATGCCAGGCACCGATGCTATAACCCAGATGCAGATCGGCCACCAGCGCGACTTTCAGTGAAGTACCGGCGGCGTAGGTTTTATTAATGGGTATTTCATAGGAGGTAATCTGCAGATGGCCGGCGTTCAGAAAGCCGTAGAGGCCTACAGCCAAGACGCATATGGCAGCCACGGCACCGGAGGCGGCGAAAACCCGGCGGGAATTCAGGATTTCCCGCCGGACAAGACCGGTGAGCTTTAGAAACAGGTAAACCAAATCAGAAACCGCGATTATCAGCAGCGCATAGAGGAATACGCCCAGCCAATAATTGCTAATATATTTCAGAATCCAATGCAGTATGCTGCCTGTAATCAGGTAGGAGGTCAGGGGAGTCGTGCAGAAAAAGGCGAAAAGGACTGAATAGAGGGAGCGGAACCATGGCGCCTTAAAGTGCTTGACGCAGGCACCCATCCATTTCAGGCTCCGGCGGTAAATATAGTAATTTACTAAAATATAAAGTGGGGTGAACAGGATAGCGAGCATCGGGGCTCCTTTCGGGAAAAGGAATTATTCCTTGGATTTTTGTATTCTATCATGACGAAAAGCACTTTACAAGGTCATAGACAGAATTACCAGATTATGATATACTATTGCCAATTACAGCTGGGAATCCAGCATAATAAAATACTGTAAGGAGACTATTATTATGGGAATTATTCAAAGATTTACAGACATTATGTCTGCTAATATCAATGCGCTTTTAGATAAGGCAGAGGATCCTTCCAAGATGATTGATCAATATCTGCGGAATTTGGAGAACGATCTGGGGAAGGTTAAAGCCGAGACCGCTGCTGTTATGGCAGAGGAGACCCGCACGAAGCGTGCGCTGGATGATTGTGACGCAGAGATTTCTAAGATGCAGATCTATGCAGAAAAGGCCATTGCAGCCGGTAATGATGAAGATGCCAAACGTTTTCTGGAGAAGAAGGCCAAGACAACGCAGAATCGTGCAAACCTGGCACAGACCTATGCAATAGCGGCAGATAATGCCGCTAAAGTGCGCCAGATGCATGATAAGCTCTGCAAAGACATTGCAGAACTAAATGCCCGCCGTGATTCGATTAAGGCAAAAGTAGCTGTGGCAAAGACCCAGGAGAAGATTAATAAGATCGGTTCCAGCGTAGGCAATGCACAGGAAGGCATCAGTGCCTTTGACCGGATGGAAGCCAAAGCGAATAAAATGTTGGATGAGGCCAATGCCATGTCCGAACTGAATCAGACCCAGGGCGATCCCGAAGGAATCGAATCCCTGGCAGCGAAGTATGATGCAGAGCCGTCCGCTTCCATAGAGGATGAATTGGCTGCACTGAAGGCGAAGATGGGGAAATAGACCATGGGATTGTTCGGAGGACAGGCATCGAATGTCATAGAATGGCTTGAATATGATGACGAGACCATATTCTGGAAATGGCCGAACATCGAAATTAAGAAGGGAAGCCGCCTGGTAATCCGCGCCGGACAGGACGCGATTTTTATGGTGAATGGTAAGCTGGAGGGGATTTTTAAGGAGGAAGGCGCCTATGATATTGAAACGGATATCATCCCCTTCCTTTCATCCCTGAGGGGCTTCCGGTTTGGCGCTAAGACCGTTCTGCGGTCGGAGATCCTGTTTGTCAATGTCCGGGAGTTTACGGTGAAATGGGGTACCAGAGGAGCCGTAACGATTTTGTCGGAGGGGCTTCCGGGGGGACTTCCGATCCGTGCTTTTGGAACTTTCCAGTGTAAGGTGGATGAGTATACGACACTGATTGATCAGATCGCCGGTGTGCGTCAGGTCTATAAGGTTGGTGATGTGAAGGAGCGGGTTATTTCGGCTTTGGATCCTCTGGTGATGAAGTGGATCAGCAAGGAAGGCAAGGGCATCTTTAACCTGCAGGCCAATTCTGCGGAAATTGCGAAAGGTATCTGTGAAGATCTGGATATGCAGATGCGTAAAATCGGTATTGCTATTAGCGGTTTTCAAATTCAGAATGTCTCCTACCCGGAGGATGTGCAGGCAATTGCCCGCACTGCGATTTCGCATAAGTTCACAGCCGGATCGCAGCCGGCGGTGAAGGCCGGCAGTACTGCCGCTGCAACGGGACCTAAATTCTGTCCGAACTGCGGAACACCCGCAGGAGGCGGTAATTTCTGCTCTAACTGCGGCCATAAGCTAAAATAAGAGACGATTTTACAACACATATTAATTTGAATGTTATCCTGGGCTTGCCAGGGGACGGCACAGCTTAGTCAGAACGGCTATAACCCTTCTGACTGTTCCGTACGCAAAGACGCCTCCGGTTTGGATTGACGAATATTGAAGGAGCAGCTATGAGCAACATATACGATACATTAAATTCCATGCAGAAAGAGGCTGTTTTTACCACAGAGGGCCCGGTGCTGATTTTGGCCGGTGCCGGTTCCGGTAAGACCCGGGCCTTAACCCATAGGATTGCCTATTTGATTCAGGAAAAACAAGTGAAGCCCTGGAATATACTGGCGATCACCTTTACGAATAAAGCAGCGGGTGAAATGCGTGACCGTGTAGATGAGCTGGTAGGCTTTGGCGCGGAAAATATATGGGTCGCCACCTTCCATTCAACCTGTGTGCGGATTTTGCGCCGGCATGCCGAGCGGATAGGATATACGAACAGTTTTACCATTTACGATACCGACGACCAGAAGACGCTGATGAAACAGGTGCTCCGGAAGCTGGATATCGATCCGAAGCTGTATAAAGAAAAAGCAATGCTTTCACAAATTTCCGCTGCGAAGAATGAATTGATCTCACCGGACGAATTTTATACACGTGCCGCCGGAGATTTCCGCAAGACCCGGGTGGCGGACATTTATGCAGAATACCAGGCGCAGCTTAAGAGCAATAACGCACTGGATTTTGATGACCTGCTGGTAAAAACGGTGGAATTATTCCGGCATAATTCGGAGCTATTGGAGGATTACCAGGAGCGTTTCCATTATATCCTGGTGGATGAGTATCAGGATACGAACACGGCGCAGTTCCAGCTGGTATATCTGCTGGCCCGCGCCCATAAGAACCTGTGCGTAGTGGGCGATGATGACCAGTCTATTTACAAGTTCCGGGGAGCAAATATCCAGAACATTCTGGATTTCGAAAAGGCTTTCGCAGGCGCGAAGGTGATTAAGCTGGAGCAGAATTACCGCTCTACGAAGAATATTCTGGAAGTGGCCAACCAGGTGATCCGCCGCAATGAAGGCCGGAAGGAGAAGGCTCTCTGGACAGAGAATGAAGAAGGAGTTAAGGTATTCTTTTGCCAGTTCGATACGGCTTTTGAAGAGGCGGAGGCAATTGTAAAAGATATTCTTGACCATCGGGATACCTTCCAATATGGAGATTGTGCGGTTCTCTACCGTACCAACGCTCAGTCCCGTATATTGGAAGAAAAGTGCGTGACCTATAACGTGCCTTACCGGCTGGTGGGCGGTGTAAACTTCTATCAGCGGAAGGAAATCAAAGATCTGGTGTGTTATCTGAAGACTGTGGCTAACGGACGGGATGATCTGGCAGTCCAGCGGATTATCAATGTTCCCAAGAGGGGAATCGGCCAGACCAGCATTCGTAAGGTTATGGGGTATGCAATTGATTGCGAAGGCATGAGTTTTTATGATGCTCTGACAGAGGCAGAGCGGATACCGGGTCTCGGTAAGGCCGCTGTGAAAATTAGTAGCTTTGTCAATCAGATCCAGGTGCTGCGCAGCAAGGCGGAATTCATGAGTATCCGTGAGCTCTTAGAGGAGATCCTGGAGGATACCGGTTATAAGGCGGAATTAGTGGCGGAGAATACAATTGAAGCCCAAACCCGTCTGGAAAATATTGAAGAATTGGTGAGCAAAGCCGCTGACTTTGGAGACAGCCCGGAGGATAATACCTCTCTGGACCGTTTCCTGGAGGAAATTGCCTTGGTAGCAGAGGTAGATAACCTGAATGAGGATGAGCAGCGGGTGGTTCTGATGACGCTTCACAGTGCCAAGGGATTGGAATTCCCCCGGGTGTACTTAAGCGGCATGGAGGAAGGCTTGTTCCCCAGCAGCATGGCAGTGATGTCGGATGATCCTACCGATATGGAGGAGGAGCGGCGTCTCTGTTATGTGGGAATTACCAGAGCGCGGCAGGAGCTGACGCTGACGGCTGCCAGACAGCGGATGATTAACGGAGAGACGCGGCTGAGCCGTGTGTCACGGTTCGTAGGAGAAATTCCCCTGGAACTTTTACAGGAGGAGAAAGCGCCCAGCATCCGCACGAAGAAGGAGCGGGATGCTCTGGGACGGGAGGCAGCGGCCACGCTTGGCACCTATCGGCCGAAGCCAACGGTGCTGACTTCTTCGACGACAGCGGCTTACTTAGGCAAGCAGTTCGAGGTGGAGAAGGCCGGAAGCCTGGAGTATAACGTAGGAGACCGGGTCCGTCACATTAAGTTTGGAGAAGGAACTGTGCAGACAATCGAAGATGGCAAGCGGGATTTTGAAGTTACGGTGGTCTTCGATACGGCAGGAGTGAAGAAATTATTTGCTTCTTTTGCCAAATTACAAAAAATTTAAAAATGAATAGTAAATTTCACCAAAAGATGCTATACTAACAATATTAAATAAATAGAAAGGGTGAATAAGTACATGAATAAATTTGAAGAAATGCTTGCGACAAGCAAGTTGAACAATCTCCTCCGTAAACAGGATGAAGACGAGAAGACAAAGAGCTGTATTCGTACTATTCTGCTGATTGCTGGTGCTGTGGCTATTATTGCTACAATTGCCTATGGTGTGTATCGTCTCTTTATTAAGGATGACTTTGAAGATTTCGACGATGACTTATACTTTGATGATGATGACATGGACGATTTCTTTGATGAAGAAGAGGACGAGACCGAGTAATTGAAGAGGCAGACAGAACCACAAAAGAGAAGGGGCTGTCATCCTGAAGGAAGAGAAGGACCTGGTTTGACGTTTCCATACGTTGGCCAGGTCTTTTGACTTACAAAAAGTCCACGGGGATGCTTGAAAAGTATGGGGAACGCATAAGGAGATACTATGAAGAAGGGAATAATTGCAGAAGGAGTCGTAGAGAGTATTCAATTCCCGAACAAGGGAATTTTACATATTGAAGGGCAGAAAATGGTGGTGAAAAATGCACTGCCGGGCCAAAGGCTGCAGGTTATGGTGACAAAGGGGGGTACAAAGAAGCTGGAGGGCCGCGTGTTAGAGGTATTGGAATCCTCTCCTCTGGAGACGGCGGAATGCCCTTGCATTCATTTCGGGAGCTGCGGCGGCTGTGTTTATCAGACGCTGCCGTATGAGGAGCAGCTGAAGATCAAAGCCGGTCAGGCCGAGTCCTTGTTAGCGCCGGTGCTTGGAAATGATTTTTCCTTTGAGGGGATTCTGGGCAGTCCAAGAGCAGCGGAATATCGTAATAAGATGGAGTTTTCCTTCGGTGATGCGGTGAAGGATGGGCCGATGACGTTGGGGATGCATAAGCGGGGAAGCTTCTATGATGTGGTTACCGTGGATCAATGCCAGATCGTAGATGAGGATTACCGGAAGATTCTGCGTGGGGTGCTGGATTTCTTTCGTGACCGGCAGATTTCCTTTTATAAAAAGATGCAGAGGACTGGAATTCTAAGGCATCTCGTGGTACGCAAGGCGGCTAAGACCGGGGAAATTCTGGTGATGCTGGTGACGACTTCCGGATACCGGGCCGATGAGGAGTTTGTGCAGATGCTTCGGGGGCTGGAGCTTAATGGGCAGCTGGCAGGTATTCTGCAGGCGGTGAATGACAGCCCGGCCGATGTGGTACAGAGTGACGAACTGCTGCTGTTGTATGGCCAGGATCATTTCTATGAAGAAATCCTGGGGCTCCGGTTTAAGATTACACCTTTTTCCTTCTTCCAGACGAATTCCCTGGGGGCGGAAGTTCTGTACAATGCAGCCAGGGAGTTTGTGGGGAGCGTGGAAGGCCGGCTGGTATTTGATCTCTATAGCGGAACCGGGACGATTGCGCAGGTGCTGGCACCGATAGCCCGAAAGGTGATCGGTGTAGAGATTGTAGAAGAAGCGGTAGTGGCTGCCCGGGAAAATGCAGCTGCGAATGGACTGGAAAATTGTGAGTTTATAGCAGGCGATGTGCTGAAGGTGCTGGAGGAAATTCAGGAAAAACCGGATATGATCGTACTGGACCCGCCCAGGGATGGAATTCATCCAAAAGCGCTCGGGAAGATTCTGGATTATGGGGTGGAGAGGATTGTGTATATTAGCTGTAAGCCGACTTCGCTGGCAAGGGATCTGGAGGTATTTCTGGCGAGAGGGTATCAGGTGAAGAGAGTGAAGTGTGTGGACATGTTTCCGGCGACGGCGGGGATTGAGACTCTGGTAATGCTGCAACAGGGAGATATGTGAAGATCCTTGATTTTACGCACTTTATGAAGATATTTAGTTGTTGCCAATTTTAATAATAGTAATTATCATGATGTAGGTGATAGGTTAGTACAAATACAAAGAAATTCAATAGTATTTCTAAGCTGATAAGTCAGTTTACTGTTTCAAACGATGATATAAAACGGGAAATTGTTTTATCTGCGTTTGAATCAGGAGCTACTCAATGGATAAGAGAAATCAAACATAATTGTAATGGTTTAGGCCCATGGGGTAAGAGAGCGTTGATGATGGCTGCCACTTTATTGCCTGGAGATGAAAGAAAGTTTTATATTCAGAATATATCTTCAGAAGGTAGTTTGACGATGGACTTATTAAAAACCATAATAAAAAAACAAAAGATATAGAGGCTCAGTAGCGGCGTTGAGGATAGATTTTGTGGCTGCTTTAAGAATAAAGATGAAGTATACAAAATTGAGAGAGGTAGACCTATGCAAAATAAGCCGTATCCTTTTCCCACCACCGACTCCCAGGAAACGTATCCTTATCCAATACCCCAGGGGGATTGAAGTAATCTCTTTTTTAGAGAAGCACACGGTTTAATAAAGCTTATTTGAGATAAATATTGGCATTCAAAAATTATTATAGAGCAATATAGTAAATATACATGCAGGGAAAGTAGATCCATTGATGAAGGAAAGGCATAATGCAAGTCGGATTATAAGAACTGCTAAGCTCCTAATTAAAATATACATAAGAGACCTGCGTGAATAATCAAGGGTGATGAAAGGAAGATGAAAGTATGTTTCAATGTAAAATGTGTGGTGGAAGTATTTCATTAAAACCAGATAGTCGAGTTGCTACTTGTGAGTATTGTGGCTCGATGATGACATTACCTCGCTTGGACACTGAGAAAAGGAAAAACCTGTATGAGCGGGCTGATCACTATCTTAGGGAAGGGGAATATGACAAGGCTGCAACTCTTTACGAAAATATTTTGATTGACGATGAGAGTGACGCAGAAGCATATTGGGATTTGGTGTTGTGCAGATATGGGATCGAATATATAGAAGATTTGGCAACAGGAAAACGCGTACCGACCTGCAATCGTACGCATGTTACCTCTGTATTTCAGTACCGGAATTACCAAGCAGCCCTGCGGCATGCTGATCTGGAATCCAGAGCGGTTTATGAGAAAGAAGCGGTGCTGATTGACTCAATTCGAAGAAAAATACTGGATATTTCATCTCAAGAGGATCCTTATGATATCTTTATTTGTTATAAAGACACAGATTCCAGCGGACGGCGTACACCGGACAGTATATTAGCTCAAGATTTATATTATGAATTAAAGGAGCAAGGATTTCGTGTGTTCTATTCTAGGATTACATTGGAGGATAAAGCTGGTACTGAGTATGAGCCCTATATTTTTGCAGCCTTGAATACAGCCAAGATAATGATTGTATTGGGAACACGTTCCGAATATTTTGACGCTGTGTGGGTGAAGAATGAGTGGAGCCGTTTCCTGAATGTGATGCAAGATAATCCAGATCGAACGATGATTCCGGCATATCGAGACATGAATGTAACGGATTTGCCCGAAGAGCTTTCGCATTTACAAGCACTTGATATGGGAAAGTTGGGTTTTATGAAAGATTTGATTCATGGAATTCGTAAACTGACAGGAGTTGAAGAGGAAAGGGCAGCTAAACATTCAACGATGGTCATACAAGAAGGTGCAGATGCAGATTCATTGTTGGAAAGAGCATTTTTATTATTTGAGGATGGTGAATGGTTAAGAGCAGATGATTTATTAGAGAAAGCGCTGAATATGGAACCTCACAATCCCAGAGCATATATTGGAAAGGTCATGATAGAAATACAAGTTAGAAAAGAGGTAGAATTATTAAGTTCTTCGATCTGCCTTAGTCAAAATAAAAGTTTTAAAAGAGCGTTGCGATTTGCTGAAGAAGAGGATTATCATCTAGAGGAACTTTATGTCGTGTACGAGGAGTACAATAAGGAATTTTATCAATGTCCACAAGAGACACGTGAAAGAGTAATTTATAGTAAAGCAATGGAACTGCAGAAGGACCAAACAGAATCAGATATGCTATGGCGGGCATATCTCCTATTTTCTAGTATATCTAATTTTACGGATGCTCAAGAATGGGCTGACAAGTGTAAGAATCACAAAGATGAGTTAGATTATAGGGAACAATCTCGGTTGTATGAAGAACATATGAATCAACAAAATTCAATAGGTTTTGGCGAGGGGTGTTCCATGGTAATAGTAATCATTCTAATGATTCTTGGAGTAATCTCCATGTTTAGCCAACTAAGTTGATGTGTAGGGAGGACATCGTCTTGCGATATCAAGTTTCTTTTGTCTTACAGTATAACAAAGAAAGAACAGGCAACAGGATTGGTATCATTTTTGCTTAAATTCTTTTTTGCTTTATAGTTCAAAAAAGTTATACTAAGGCAAATAATACGCATATTCAAGGCAAGCATTTTAGAAGTTGATGACTATATAACTTAAATTTCAAAGTGGTCAAATTTGACCACTTTGAAATTAGGATAAATATGAATTGTTATACAAGGAGGCAAATTACGTGTAATAAGGTGCGTATAGGATTGTGAGCATTATGCGCAATAATTTTGGTTAATAATCTTGTTATCAAAGTACCGCGCATAAAAAGCGTTTCTTTGACTAAGCTGAATGAATATTTACACAATAGGTATTTGAATTTTGGCATAAATAGGTATATAATGCCTATAATGTAAAATTTGCATAGAGTTACAAGACATCTTGCTATAGCAATAATAATGACTTACCCAGTTAAAAAGTAGGTTTTTTATTATATTTAAAATGCAAGAAGAGTAGTATAAAGTAACTTATGAAAAACAGGAGTTGAAAAAATTGACTCCAATAGAACCTTGAAAATTGCAGATATGTTAGTTACTGGTAGCGTCCGCCACCCTTGACAGCACGAAAAAACAATGCCCTGACGATCTTACCGACGGCGAGGAACTCAAGAACAAAAATAAGTTTCACCATCTGATCTACAGCATTGCAGCATTGTTTTTTCGTGCTGTCAAGGGCAGGTCACGGGTCACCTGTCAGAATCAGAGATTCTGATGGCGGGGCACCTTATCCATGATGAGCCAGACATAGGCTTTGATGCCTTTGATCTTGATGTAGGTTTCATCGGCAGCCAGCTCGGCATGGACAGTCTGGCGCAGGGAAAGTTTTAAATTGACCCGGTAAGTCAGACAGAGTCCCATGATGTAGGCATTATTCTTCCTGTATTGGAAAGAGGTCGCCCACCGTGGCAGCTGGTTCAGGTTCATGTCAAAGAAGTCCGCGGAGAATTCCCGGCAGATCGGAGAAGAGAATATGAAAACATTGATTCTATTTTATAGTTACACAGGAAACAGCAAAAGATTTGCAGAAAATCTTTCAAAAAAAATTGGTGCTGATATAGAAGAGGTGAAGACCGTCAAACGTCCAGGAACAATAGCCGCTTATGTATTGGGCTCATTTGCCGCGATGCGCCAAAAATCTGTAATTATTGAGCCATTTCAAAAAGATTTAAGCCAGTATGACCACTTTATTATAATCGCTCCAATCTGGGCCGGCAATCCTGCTCCTGCTTTCAACAGCATAATAGACAATTTGCCGGCGAAAAAGTCTGTTGAACTTTATCTTATATCTAGTAGCGGTAATAGTAATAAGGACAAAATTTCTTCTTATGTTGAAAATAAAGGCTTTAAGTTATTCGACTATCATGATATCAAACAAAATACAATTAGTGATTAGTCTAAGACTGCATACATCTCGTTATCCATACTTTATGGATGAATCAATACACTTTTTTAGATAATATAGCCATGTAATATCTCTATGAAAACGCAATGTAATCTGTTATAATAAATCAGAGCTAAGACGGAACGGTATTCCCAGTAGCTTCCTAAAACATAGGAGAGGAAGTATTGTTAATATGGAGCACAGATTAAAAAAACTGATTACTGAGAATTATCCTCAAGTACTAATCGTTTTTTTGGCTTTTTTGACGATGGTACTGGTCAGTTATTTTTATGTGAGTAATATTGTTCAAAGACAAATGCTGACAATAGGTGAGGAAACCATGAATACAATCCAAACGTCTGTTACGGCCAGCTTGTCCGAGTCTGAACTGATGTTTTCAAGCGTCAGCCAAGAAACCAAAACATTGTTAATAAACGGCGAAAGTAATCAAGATATATTAGAATTTCTGGTAAGTACCAATAACTATTATGGAGAGGAACGTTCACTGCGCTCGGATTTCCTAAAGGTATACGCCTATATACGTGGAGAATTTCTTGACGGATCGGGCTGGGTCCCCCCCAATGATTACGTTCCCATGCAACGGCCATGGTATATAGGCGCTGCAGAAAACGGGGACGGGATCTATTTCTCGGAGCCATATGTTGACGCGGATACGGGCGGAATATGTATTTCTTTTTCACAACAGCTTTTGGATAAAGAAGGAAATTCCTTTGGAATAGTAGCAATCGATTTAAATCTTACCCGTATTACCGACTATATTTCAAGCCAGGAAATTGCGAATAATGGGTACGGCGTTTTAGTTGATGATAATTTGAATTTTACCACACACAGGGATAATTTGCTTATCGGCGCAAAGATGGAGGAAGCCGGCGGAGGTTATGACCGGCTTGCCCGGATGCTGACTGAGCAGCGCACCCTGTCTGCAGAGCGTTTTATGGACGTGGACGGTACAGATAGTATCGCTTTTTTCCGTACCATATTTAACGGATGGCATATCGGTGTTATTATTCCCAGAGCCAGTTACCTTGGACAGGTCTATAATCTTGCGATTGTTCTTGGCAGCCTGGGGTTTGTCCTTATGCTGATATTGTCTTATATGTTGATACGTTTTCATACCGATAAGATGCGCTCAGAGGAGGAAAGCAGGAGCAAAAGCAGCTTTCTGGCAAGAATGAGCCATGAGATTCGTACTCCCATGAACGCGGTCATAGGAATGATAACCATAGCAAAGAAATCAAAAACCATGGATGAAGTTGAGGTGTGCCTTGATAAGATCAATGATTCGGCCAATCATTTACTTGGCGTCATCAATGATGTTCTGGATATGTCTAAAATAGAAGCGGGGAAAATGGAGCTTTCAGAAATGGAGTTCTTATTCCAGGACATGATCACGCAGGTTACTACCGTTATGAACTTCAAGCTGGAGGAAGGGCGTCAGAATTTTTCTGTCCGGATAAATGAAAATGTTCCCAAATTTATCATTGCGGATAAACAGAGGCTGGCGCAGGTAATAACGAATCTGTTAAGCAACGCAAATAAATTTACTCCAGAAGGCGGAAATATCCGTTTATCGGTTCATCAAATTGAGGATGCCGGCAGCAGGTGCAAACTGCAAGTTGAAGTGGAAGACGACGGTATCGGCATCTCCATGGAACAACAGGCACGGCTTTTCCGTTCCTTTGAACAGGCGGACAACAGTATATCCCGCAAATATGGCGGCACGGGATTGGGTCTTGCAATTTCAAAGAAGATTATTGATTTGATGGACGGCGAGATTTGGATCGAGTCAGAACCGGAAAAAGGATCTAAATTCATATTCACAATAAATGTCGGCGTCGGCGCCAGTGAAAATGAGAAGGAAGATACAGGACTTACAGATACGGAATTCGCAATGGATTTGTTTGCCGGTAAACACATTTTGGCTGCGGATGATGTTGAGATCAATAGAGAAATACTGAATGCATTGCTTGACGGAACAGGTGTTACAATCGACAGTGTTGAAAACGGCCGGGAGGCGTGTGATAAGTTTGCCGCTAATCCTGAAATTTATGATATGATTTTAATGGATTTGCACATGCCGGAGATGGATGGGTACGAAGCAACCAGAGTCATACGTACAATGAAGCTAGCCAAGGCCCGGACAATCCCTATTATCGCTATGACCGCCAATGTTTTTCGGGAGGATATAGAAAAATGCATGCTTGCCGGAATGAACGACCACGTTGGAAAACCTTTGGATATAAATACCATTATTGCTAAAATGAAACATTATCTGCTCTCCGATACGTAACCCGTAAGCGTTGAATGGATTAAGTGCTATTGGAATAATTATATGGGAGAGCCATTTGCCTTCTCCCAATAGGATTAGTCAATAATTAGGCGGGTACGGACGTTTTTCTTTCATCACGATTGTGCTGGCTCCCGCCGGAATAGAGGTTATTATGCAGGTAGGAATTGGATATAGTGATAACCCCGATACCATGTCGGCAGGTGTCCATGCGGCAACAGAGGCGATTAACCAAGCGGAGAGAAGCGATCCGTGCGAAATGGTACTGTTGTTCTCTACCGCCCGGCACGACCAGCGGATTTTACGCGAAGCAGTGGTTTCCGTAGTGGGCCCGTCCGTGCCGGTTTATGGCGGCGGAGCGGTTGGAATCATAACAAACGATTATTTCGTCTATGCGGGTGATCAGATCGGGTTGGCCTGTATCTGGCTGGATGGCGTTCGCTGCGATGTACTGACCGACGGCGGTCTTACGGAGAGCGAGGAGGAGACCGGAATACGCCTGGGGCGCCGGCTTGCCGAGATTGGAACGGAACCTGAGTCTCCCGTCATGCTGTTTTATGATGCGATAGACCGTACGGACGGTGGTGTTCGGATGTTGATGGCCACATGGCTTCTGGCCGGGATGGAAAAGGGGCTTGGCTTTCTCCCCGACATAACGGGCGCAGGTCTGCAGGGCGATCATGTGTGCAGCCCCACCAGCCAGTGGATCGGCGGTGGGATGGGTGACCATTATGCGATGGCGCTAAAATTCTCCGGAGATATCCGCATTGACAGCGTAATTATGCATGGCTGCCGTCCCGCTACATCGTATTATACCGTCACAAAGGCGGATGGACCAGTCATCCTCGAAATTAACGACAAGCCGGCGCTTCAATTTATGGACGAGCTGCTTGATTCTGCGATTGCTCCGGAGGACTATCCATTCTTTCTGATTTTTGGGGTTAATCACGGTCAGCGGTGGGGAGAATATGACGAAAACTATTATGCCAGCCGCCTCTGCCTTGGAATCGACAAGGAACGCGGCGGGATTGTCATGTTTGAGCCGGATCTGACTCCGGGCACTGAAATTCAACTGATGTTCCGTTCCCTGGATCTTGACTACATGAAGCCAAAGATCGATAAAATCTTCGATGATCTTAATGGGCGCGAGCCGGTTTTTGCGATCTATATCGACTGCGCGGGACGATGCGCCGGATATGCCGGTATGGATGTCGAGGACGCGTTAGTCCTTCAGAAAACCGTTGCAGGGCGTGTCCCGGTCCTCGGCCTCTACACCGGCGTGGAGATCGCACCGATCGGAGGTCGGCCAAGAGGCCTTGACTGGACTGGTGTTTTTTGCCTTTTCTCTAAAAGTAAGGACGGCAGCAGCGATACTGCCGGAGGGGCTGTCTCCATGCCGGTGTGGGAGATGAATTCGGCGCGTACGGAATCAAAAGAAATACCTTCAGAGGCGATGGCTCGTATCTGCGAACAAAACGCGGCAAAGATACTGGCGCTCGACACAGGCTCCATCGCAATTCGCCACGAGCTGGAGCAAAAGCGGCGGGGCTTCCGTCTGCTTTCTGAGCTTGCCGTCTCCCTGCGGCGAAACGCCAGCTATGAAAGCGTTTTTATCCCTGTGGCACAGCGGATCAACGCTGCTCTGAATATGCAGCGGACAGTGGTGCTGGTACGGGACGGTAAAGGACTTTACTCGGCGGCTGTCTTACAGGGGTATTCCCCTAATGAAAAGGCCCTGCTTGCCGGACGGCATATCGAAGTACCCTCCGAACTGCTTGACCCGGATTGTCCGGTTCTGGTCACCGGCGCCGATCCTGAATCCCGGCTTCGAGACCTTCGGACGCTTCTTGGACTACCGTATCTGATTTCCGCTCCCGTCATTTTGCAGGACAAGATTGCCGCGATACTGATCACCGGGAGGTTGGTTGAGGCGACCCCATATCTTCTGCGCCTTGGCCGCAGCGATGTGGAAACCGTACAAGCCATAAGCGCACTTTTAGCGTCGGTGCTGGCAGGCCAGCGCCTTGCGGCCGCCGAGGAGCGGAACCGGATCATGGTGGATGCTATGCCGATGTGTTGTATTTTCTGGAATGAGTATGGCCAACAGACCGATTGCAACGAGGAAGCGCTCACCCTCTTTGGGCTGTCGAGCAAGGAGGAGTTCCTTAAGCAGTTCTATAATTTGTCGCCCGAATATCAACCCGACGGCAGCCATTCGGAGGAGACCGCACGGGAAATCGTCCTAAAGGCGTTTATATCCGGAAGCGCAAGGTTCGAGTGGATCTACAGGACGCTGAGCGGCGAGCTGATCCCGTCCGAGGTTACGCTGGTCCGCGTTCCAAGGGGCGAGGACTATATCGTTGCCGGATATATCCGCGATCTGCGCGAACAGATATCGGCCCTTAACAAGTTGAGCGAGGCGCGCGACCTGGCCGAACGAAACGCACGCGCCAAAAGCGAATTTCTTGCGTCCGTCAGCCATGAGATACGCTCCCCGATGAACGCTGTTCTGGCGATGGCCCGGGCCGCGTCCGAAAGCGGACTTGATGAGAAGCAGCAGAAGCTGATTGACCAGGGAATGCGTTCCGCCAAGATGCTGACTAGCGTTATCGAGAGCATTCTTGATTTTTCGAAGATTGATTCCGGGGAACTGGCTCTGAAAAACGGAGAATTTTCCGTTCGGGAGATGGTAGACGATATTGGCGGGATGCTGCGCAGTGATGTTGAGGCAAAATCATTGAACCTGCACACGCAGGTCGATCCCGGTGTTCCGGAATTGCTGGTCGGCGATTCCATTAGGCTTGAGCAATCGCTCTTCAACATCGCCGCCAACGCGGTCAAATTCACAGAGATGGGTGGTGTGGAAATCCGCGTGTTTCAGGAGAAGACCGTGCAGTCCGGCATGGTGAGGCTGACCTTTGAGGTGCGCGATACCGGTATCGGGATCGGCGAAGAGCAGATGGAAAGTCTGTTTAAGCCTCTGACATCCGGCGACACCTCATTTAGCCGAAAATATGGCGGGCTGGGAATGGGGCTTGCCATAAGTCAGAGCCTGGCAACGCTGATGGGCGGAGAAATTACCTGTGAGAGCAGGCTCGGCGAAGGAAGCATCTTCCGGCTAACCTTGCCCTTCTCTCTGCCTGAGTCGGAATCCGACGGAGTGGAAGAGGCGTCGGATACGGCCGTCCTGGAGGCTCTGCGGGGAATGCGGGTATTAGTAGCCGAGGACAATATAATCAACCAGATGATCGTCGAGGAGATTTTAACCTCCGCGGGAATTGAAGTAACGCTTGCAGACAACGGAATCCGTGCTTTGGAGGCTCTGAAAGAGGGAAGCTTCGACGTTATTCTGATGGATATCCAGATGCCGGAAATGGACGGATTGACCGCGACTGCCCAAATCCGGGCAGATCAGCGCTATGATAATCTGCCCGTTCTTGCCATGACCGCAAACGCGGCGGCGGAGCACCAGGCAGAAAGTATGAGCGTCGGCATGAACGACCATCTGACCAAGCCCATTGATGTTAACCAGCTTTATAACGCCTTGAAAAAGTGGGGTAAACGGGACCTCTCGCCGTCATCGTAGTCATCGGATAAATATCGCCCCCGTCAGGGTTATTGTACCATACCGGGGGCGGGTAATCCAAGGATTCACTAGACCGCTTATACACGGTTTTTTTGTTTTCGGATATATTGATCTGTTTTTTGGAAAAGTATTTCTACATCAATTGGCTTTGCGATATGATCATCCATGAGAAAGCGTTTGGATTTTTCAACGTCTTCCGCAAAGGCATTGGCTGTCATGGCAATAATAGGGACTGTTTTAGCCTGGGGATAATCCAGCGCGCGAATCTTTTGGGTGGCACTGTATCCGTCAAGCACCGGCATTTGGATATCCATGTAAATCATATCATATCTTTCTGGGCTGCGGTCATAAAGTTCGACCGCGATCTGCCCATTTTCCGCACAATCTATTTGAACTCCCGTATCTTCCATTAACGCCAGAATGATTTCGCGATTGATTTCCACATCCTCTGCCAACAGGATCGTATATCCCGAAAAATCATACACTTTTTCCAATTCGGCGTCGGCGGAATCCTTCGTTGTTATCGCATTCTCCGGCGAATCCGGCAGAAACCGGGTACAAATCTCAAAAATAAACTTACTGCCCTTGCCAAGGGTACTCTCTATCTGAATCTTGCCTCCCATAAGCGCAACAATGGTCTGTGATATGGCAAGACCCAATCCGGTACCGCCGAACTGCCGCGAAATACTTAAGTCAGCCTGTTCAAAAGCATTAAACAACAGGGGTTGTTTTTCACTGCTGATACCAATGCCGTCATCCTCCACGGAGAATTGTATCCGTGCAGACTGCTCATCTCGGTTCAATAGTTTTGCGGTCAGCTCAATATGTCCTCCATCCGGTGTGAACTTTACTGCGTTGCTAAGTAAATTGTTCATTACCTGCGACAGTCTCATTTCGTCCGTTATAAGCCGATCGGGAATCGCTTCATCGACCGTAATTTTTAAATGCTGATTTTTTTCCTTTATACGCACAGTGTTAATATCAATTATATTTTGTAACATTGTTAAAAACTTAAACGGCTCTTCATGCAGCGTATATTGGTTCGATTCAATTTTCGACATGTCCAGAATATCATTGATAATACCCAGCAAGAGTTTGGAGGCGATATTAATTTTGTCCAGACACTGAGAAATCTTTTGCGATTCATCGGTTGTTTTTGCTATCTCGCTCATTCCGATGATGGCGTTCATCGGGGTCCTGATTTCATGACTCATGTTAGCAAGAAAAGTACTTTTGGCATTTGAAGCGGATTCGGCCAGATTTTTCAATTCCGTTAATTTAATATTTTTTTCATTAATCTCATTAATCATCTGGCGGTAATTGCTTATGTCGGACAGGGTTATAATGAAGCCCGCGTATTGCCCGCGTTCTATAATAATATCCTTGGATAATGAGTAATCACGCGATTCTCCGCCGGACGATACGGTTATCTCCGCATTGTGGATATCCTTCATAGAAGAATTAAGCGCTGTGAATACGTCATCAGGATTCCTCTGTGCCGTAATGGATTCCAGAAAGCCTACCACGTCAATGGAGGTGGTTTTATCTTTATCAAGTACCAGATGGGGAAAAGCATTCGTAAAGGCCGGGTTCGCCTTCACGACAAGTCCAGCGTTATCTACCACCAGAAATGCGTCGGATAAAGAGGTAAATAAGCTGGTAATGGCGGTTTCCTTTATGTTAAATAACCGGAACCGTATGGAATATACAGTAAAAAAAGTAAACATAATTAAAAATGCATACGGCGTAATATCAAAACCCAGATCAAGAATATTAAAAGTATACAGAATATTCAGCACTACGGGTATGAATATGGCCAGTCCGATATAGGCAAGAGAAGGCGTCTTACGGATATTTTTTATAATATACCGAAGCAGGATAATCGCCGAAATAAGAAGCGGAACATATGAAATAACCGCATGTACCGCAAACAAGCTTCCTCCAACCGGATGTATCCCGTCATAACCGGCAATGAACTGATGATGCCATGGGTTTGTCATTAATAGCATAACATCCAGCGCCGGAAGAATTGTTAAGATCCATGTAACCAAACGAGACTGCGCATACCTGGATTCTGTAAAATACAGCATATAGCGGAGCATGACATGGGGAAGAATGCACGCTGCAATCATAACAAACGGATAAATCTGCTGATAAAGCTCCTCGCTTAAAAGTAAGTTAATACCGTTAAAAAGAACCCAAAAAGAATGTATGAGCCCCATGGTGAAAAACAGCCTAAGATACGTGCCGCGTTTTCCTCGAAACCAGATACCGCCTACTATATAAATTAAAATAGAAAAACATAGTATTGAAACGAAAAAAACTATTATTTTATACATAATTTCACCTTTCAGCTATTATTGCCGGAGCTCCCGCAATTTTATGTTTTGCATGAACTTTTGATTCTGGTCTCATTTTATCAGAGTATGAGTGAATTTACAACGCCGAAGTCGATATTTTCCAGGTGGAAAACTTTGCGCAAGATTGTCGGCCGGAGGGCAATTCGTCTCTGCCCAATCATACTGCTTCTTTCGTGTCAATAACTTTTGAAAATGTCACTTTTTAAGAGCAGCATTCATGAGTGAAAATGTCACTTCTTGATTGGCAGCTTGAAGGATAATAATGCCGTGGTGGGTGTCAAGGCTAAACAAGCAGC
>Ga0153997_1000118_pt1 | contig 22590 bp, 18 predicted proteins | sample TSNC081MetaG_FD_104750 | JGI IMG/M metagenome (GOLD analysis project Ga0153997, IMG submission 104750) | Attine ant fungus gardens microbial communities from North Carolina, USA - TSNC081 MetaG | ecosystem: Host-associated > Fungi > Mycelium > Unclassified | place: USA: North Carolina, Lumber...
CCCTGTCTGAGGATTAGACCTCAGACTTAACAACATCTTTTGTCACTTGTCTAACTTCGCATTTTTGAACTCTTTAAAGTATCAAAGCACCCATCACAAATAGTAAGTGACCATTTGTGATATTTCCACTCCTCTTCTCTGTCGGTGACAATGGGTAGTGGTGGGGCTTGTGGCTTTCTCCCTGGGATTGGATCTTTCAGAGCAGCAGACAACTTTACAATATTGAACGCTGGGTGCAACTGTCTCATTCTGTGGGGTAACTTGAGACGATATGCTAACGGTTCTACTTGGCATTCTATTTCAAAGGGTCCTAGTCTGTGATGTGACAACTTTGGAGACGGACATGTCGTTTTGATGTCTGACGTGTCTAAGTATACCTAGTTTCCTGGTTTGAACATGGGGGCTAGAGTCCTCTTTTGATTGTAGTACCGTGTCATATCTTCCTGTGCCTTGTAGATTGCTGACTTGGCCTCTTCAGTGGTAGATTTCATCCTCTCTGTGAACTCATTGATCGTCTCTAGGCTGGAAGGGTTCTGTCTTGGCTTGAAGCCTATACAGGGAATCTATCTGGTGTCCAGTAGGAATGGAGGTTGCTATATCGCAGAGTAGACGTGGTTGTTATACTGGAACTCTGCGATGGATAGGAGGTCATACCAGTCATCCTGTCATTTGTTAACAAATAGACAGAGAAATTGATTGAGCTCCTGGTTGACGCATTCTGTTTGTCTATCTGTCTGGGAGTGCTAAGCCATAGAGGAGGATAGTCATATACCTAGTAGCCTGTACAGTTCCTTAGTGAATGAAGCCACAAATTGGAGTCCATAGTCAGAGACAATATATTTCGGGAGGCCATGGAGTTTCCAGATGTAGTGGAGAAAGAGTCTGGCTGCTCCTTCTGCTATGACCGTTGTGTGTGTCAGAACAAAGTGCACCCTTTTGAAGACAGAATCCACAATAGTCATGATGGCATCATGTTCAGAGGACTCTGGGAGTTCGACCACAAAATCAATGCTGAGTATATCCCACCATGTATCCGGTATGGAGAGCGGTTGCAGCTCGCCAACCAGAGAATGTTGCCAAGGTTTTGTCCAGAGGCAGAAATTGCAGGTACTTACATACTGGCCGATGTACCTAGACATCTGAGGCCACTAGTAATTCCAGAACACCAGTTCTAGTGTCTTCTAGTGTCCAGGGTATCCTGCGATCTGAGTGTCATGGCAAAGGGCTACAATTTGTCTGCATAGGTCTGGACTTTGAGATACGTATATCTTCCCTCAGAACTGGAGCAGATTGTCTATTTTGGACCACTCCAAGGAGTACACTGTCCCGTTGGCAGAGCCCTGGAGCTCTCGTGCTGCCTTGGCTATAGGTTCCTCTTGGTCTCCATTCCGGTTCTCCTTGCATATATCAGACAAGATCTTCTGTTCTATGCCTGTTAGTTCTACCCCTTCTAGGGCATATACCACAAGGAACTCCGGTCAAAGGAGGACAATGTTCTTATTGTCGGAGGCTCTGTTTCTGTGATTAGCTCTCCTCAACAATGTGTCTGGTTTGCCTATAGTATGTCCAGGGCAGTGGTGAAGCAGAAAGTCAAATCTAGCCAGATGCAAGGACCAACGCACTTGACGACGGTTAAGTTTCTTGGCCATCATGAAATGCTCGAGGTTCTTGTGGTCAGTCCAGATTTCCACCAGATGGGTTGCTCCTTTCAAAAAGTGCCTCCACTTCTCTAACACACGGATAATGGCCAGCATTTTCTTGTCGTGGATTTCGTAATTCTGTTCTATGGAGGACAAGGATTTACTATAGAATGCTATAGGGTACCATTTTCTATCCTTCATCAATAGCTGGGACAAGACTGCTCCTGTAGCAAAGTCTGAGCTGTCTGCTTCAATCTAGAAGAGGTCCGATTCCTGAAAAGACACTGATACTGGAGCAATGGTCACTGCTGTTTTGAGGTCTTCGAAGGCCACCTGTTCCTTTCCACTCCATGTTCAGACTTGTTTGGAGCATGTTAAGTCAAAGAGGGGTTGAGCTTTGGCAGAGAAGTCCTGAATGAACCTTCGGTAGAAGTTCACGAAGTCTAGGAAGGCCTGAATATCTGTCTTGTTCTCTGGAGTGAACTACTCTCAGACTCCTGCGACCTTGACCAGATTCATGGAGACTTCATTTTCCGAGATGACCAAACCCAAGTACTCAATCCACTCCTTGCAGAACTTGCACTTCTTTGGGTGGAAGAAGAGTTTGTTCTCCTGCAAGACCTGTAACACCCATTGGACAGCTTGTGCATGCTCTTCCTCTATCTTGGTAAAGATCAGGATGTCATCCAGATAGATCACCACAATGCCTTTTGCTATGAGATTCCAGAAGATGTCGTTCATTATGGTTTGAAAGGTGGCCGGGCTATTAGTCATTCCAAAGAATATCACCAGGGATTTGAATAGGCCTCAGTTGGTTCAGAAGGCTGCTTTCCACTCGTCTCTGGGCTTAATACGAATGTTGTTAAAACTTGGTGAAGTATCTAGCTCCGCGGAGTTGGGACATGAGTTTGGAGATTAGTGAAAGGGAGTATTTGTTCTTGACCATCATGGAATCAAGTGCCCGATAGTCTTGAACCAGCCAGAGTGAGCTATCCTTCTTCTTGATAAAGAACACTGGAGCTGCCATAGGGGATTTGGAGGGACGGATCTGTCTGGTGTGCAGATTACCCTCTAAGAAGAAGTCTAACTCCTTTTGTTCCACCAGGGACAGAGAGTAGACTTTCGACAACTTAGGCTCCAAACCTGGAATGAGTTCAATCGCATAGTTCCACTGCCTGTGCTCCAGGAGGATGTCAAAATCTTCCTTGGTGAATACAGATTCGAACCCCCTGACATAGTTGGGCAGAGTAAAAGGTGTTCTCTGTGTCTCCAAGATGCAACAGGCTCCCTCTGCAAGTTTCTGGAAGGTTGTGGAGGTAGCACGTATGTCTTCCATAGTGGACTCCGAGAGGATTCTTGTTACAAAGAGTCTGTCCCCTTGCTTGTATTCAACCTTGCAAGTCCAGATGGGGGCCTTGTCCTCCTCCAAGTCTTCCGTGTACTTCAGAGGGGGTCCAGATTGGCAGACGTTGAGGGCTCTAGTCTCCATTCTCTTCTACAATGCTTGTTCTTTCCATATTACATGGCATCCTTCACATCAAGGAGGGCATTGGTTCATCTGTACTTCTCTGGTTTGCCAATTGACCTCCGGGTTATGGTCCTTGAGCCAGGTGTAACCAAGGATCATACTTTGCCTTCCGAGGCTAGAGACAGTGAGGAGTATCCTTTCAGAGTGGGTTTTGTAACGGAGGACTATGTCTACCACTTTGGAGATCTGACCAGCCTTATTGGGGGAGCCATCCACATTGTATACTGGTATGGGGCGAGAGATGCTCTAGGTACTAATACCTTTCATACGGACAAAATATTTATCTATGAAGCTGCCCGTAGCTCCAGAGTCCAAAAGCGTCTTGATGGAGTGTACCTCGCTAGTGTCAGTGGTACTGATTTCTATTGGAAGAATGATCGACATTCCGCAAGTGTCGAGGGTGTTGGCAGAGAGTTGTTTGGGTAACCTTCTTTCCCATTTTGGCCTCTGGGGTTAGGCTACTCTGTCCAGAGTAGAGGGGGAGAGGGAGGGTGTGTTTATAGGCTCACGGATATTTGTATTGACCTCTTCCATGTCTAATACAGTGAATCTATTAACTAGTGGCAACCGGGGTGCACTTTTCACTGGCCACGCTAAGTAAAATCCTCCTCTGGGATTGAGCAAACTTCTTCTTCCTCTACTGCATCCTTCAGGGCCATTAAATCTTCAATCAATTCCTCCCTCTGCTCTGTAGTTAATCTCTGGACGTCCAAGTGGTGGGGACAGTCCTTCATGAGATAGTTGGCCTCTCCATACCGATAGCACCCATGCAGAGGTAAAGAGCGTGTTTTCTGGACTGTGTCTACGTCCATGGGTACTCCTCCAGATGGTGTTGGCAGAGGAAGTCTTGGTGGAATGGGGGGTGGGGCAGAGCTACTGGAAGGGGGCAGAGTACTAAGAAAGGGGTTGGTCTAGGAAGGGTGGAGCATGCAGGAGTTGCAATCATTGACTGGAGCATAGATTGGAGTGCTTTATTTGCCAATCGCATCTGGTCAATCCTCTGGGCTACTGCGTACTAGGCCTCCAGACCAGTGTCTGTGGGTCATCCGAAGGACATGGTAGCAATTTGACTTTGGACATTCAATTTAAGTCTGTGGCAGAATTTTACCACTAGGGTCTGGAGGTCTATGTATCCAGGGTCCAAGGTCAGGATCAGAAAGCTGTCTAAGTAATCATCTACTGTCTGGTTTTCTTGATAGTACAAAGACCCCTCCAAAGTGTTGATAGCGTCTACTTTTACATTGACCAGGAAGAATTGACTCTGGAATTGTTGCTTAAAGTCAGCCCAGGATTGAATGGAGAAGATGCCAGTGTCCGCTTCCTGATGAAAGAGGTTCTTGGACCACTTAGCAGCCCGTCCACCCTTGAAGAAGATGAGGGTCCAGAAGATTTTCTCCTCATTGCAGCTGAACTGCTCCAGAGCTAGGTACAGATACAGCATGCAGGAGTTGAGAAAAGCCCAACTGGAACTTTGTTTACTAGAGAAGTCTGGGGGAGAGGGGAGTTTTGGCCTTGCTCACTGTTTAGATAGAGCATCCAAGACCAGAGGAGGGCTAACAGGAGGAGAAGGTGCAGGTGCTGGAGGCAGAGCGATAGTTGGAGCAGGAATGGGGCTGGTCATGAGTTGGGTAAGTTGTTATAGTTAGGCCATCAGGCCCATAAGAGTAGTGTTGATGGTGTGTTCCAAAACGTTTTGTCACTCAGTGAGCTCTTGGAGATGATGCTATAGGTAGCCCAGGGCATCAACTATACCTGGGGGGGTGTCTGGAGGCAGTAATATCTCTTCTTGGAGTAAAGTGATCAGAGGGTCGGTGTCTGTCAGCAGAGGGCGACTGGAGGGCAGCTGTCTACTGAGAATTTCCGAGGCTCTGGTAATGAGATCTAATTCTGCTGTGAGGGTGACCAGGGCAGAGTGCTCCAGGAGATTCCTCAGATAAATTATACTATGAAATATGTTACAACCTACCTCCAGGAGATTCCTCAGAGAATTAGATGAGGCTTCTGAAGGAAATAATATATAATATATATACTACAGTGTCCTTGCGTTCCAGTTTCTCCATTCTTTGGTAACCAGGGTCTGCACAATGAAATTATGTTAGAAGGTAACAGGGGGCGCTCTGGAGTCATATATAAGGGATCCCCTTATATTGACCCCATTATATGTCTTGAGGTTATGGATCAAGTATTCAAATGTACAAGAAGCTATTTCCTTTTTGGGGCTCTCATAATATGTTTGCTACATTCAAGGAGACATGTATAGTAAGTATCATGTCTCTGTGCTACCGTGAACATTCAACATAGGATTACCTAAACTTTGATACTGCCAGGAACTATATAGCTCTTAGTACAAGTGGACTTTCTAGTATAGTAGAACTTAGTTTTGTTGTTTTAAGCTACTAGAATTTATCCTTATTGTTCCCTTTTCCAGTCTACTCATTTTGTTCTAACTCACTAAATCAGAGCTCAGCTCTAGGAGTACACTAATTCTCCCAGTCACCATTTTCTCAGGCTTGCTGGCTTGACAATAAGAGAATTACTAGAGGATAATTATAAGTGGAGAATTTTCTTGGAGAAAACAATTGCAATGTAACCTGGAATAGCATGTTGCTGGTTGTTGGCAGTTATCTTGCTAACTGACCAAGTGACTAAGCCTTATCTTTTCTGGGATCAATTCAAGGCTGGACTATGTAATGATGTCAAGCACAAGCTATATTATATAAACTGCTACCAAGTTGACCAGAAGATACCAGAGGATAATGTTTATAATTATGGCCTTTGAGATCTCAATAGGATATTAGTAGAAATGGGAAGAAGTCTTGCTGATTTTCTACTAATACTTTTTCTATAACAATAGTGGGCTCACAGAATACCCAATTCTCTCTTGCAGGCTGAGCAGTATAATGTAAATAAAATGGCAACTTTGGTGGATGAGCAAAGGGCAATTTTCAATTCTAATCAAGCTGCTACTTTTGATGCTGTTCTGAAGTCTATTAGGGTTATCTTTTTTTCATTCATGCTGCTGGTGGTTGTGGAAAGACTTTTTTGTGTAATACTATTGCTGCTGAGGTTAAAAGGAAAGGTCAGGTAGCACTGTGTATGGCATCATCTGGGATTGTTGCTCTTTTGTTGGATAGTAGAAGAACATTTCACTTATACTTCAAGATTTTTCTTTCTATGCATAAAGACTCTGTTGCTGGACTCAAATGTAATAGTTACATGTTCCTAGTCCTCCAACAAACTAAGGTTATTATTTGGGATGAAGTTCCTATACAACACAAGTATGATATTAATGCTGTTAATCAATATCTCAGAGACTTGCTTAAAGTAAGTAATCACTTGCACTTGATAGCTATTGAATTTATATATTATCTAAAATGACCATTTATTTGATGGAATTATAGTGGTATTTAAAGGAGATTTTTATCAGACTTTACTTGTGGTACCCAAAAAAATACATCAACAAGTAGTAGCAACATCTCTTTGCAAAGGAAACTTATGGAGATATATCAAGTTCTTGCATCTCAGACAGAATATGTGCTTGGATTACTCTAAAGCTGATAATCAACAGGCTCAGTAGTTGCTAGAGATTGGTACTAGAACAATTATCCATAATTGTCAAGAACATGTGGAGCAAGAACAGAGTGACCTAGAGTGGAGCAGAATTACTCTGGAATGGAAGGGAGTTGACAACAAAAGTGGGGAACAACCTTGGCCTCAGCTCATGTGCTGTGTCTCAATCTGCTGTCATGTGTATGGTTGTGTATTTCAGAAGGACTGAATTGTTGCCAGGAGTTCAGGAGAGGAGTGGTATATAGATTGATAGGAGTGAAAATAGAACACGTAAAAGATGTTAAAGACATTATAGACATTAATCTATGAACTAAGAAACTAAGATGTAACTAATGGAGTACTTATACTAAGTCTGGAATAGGAGAAGTACAAGTAATTAGTCTACATTATGATCCTATAGGAGTAGACAACAGGAGTTCAGGAGTGAAATTTAAAAATAATATAAAATATAAGAGAAATTATATTATTAAATGATTATTTTCTGTCATATAACAATGATAGTAAGATAATTCAAGTTCCTCAGTCCATGGTTTGTGCTAATCTCAATGCTCTTATTAATAGAATCTATTCAGGAATTGGTAACTCAAGGGCTCAAGATAACCAGTACTTCTTGGATTGTATTATTCTCTGTCCTAGAAATAATAAGGTACATGATATTAATGAGGCCATTCTTTCATAGTTTAACCCAAATGCAAAGGTTCATATGCTAAGAAGTGTGGACTCTGTGTCTAAAGAAGATAGAATGTACCATGTTTATCCTGCAGAATTCCTTCAACAACTCAATGCTGGTAGATTACCTCCTGCTTTGCTTTGTCTCAAGGTTGGCTCTCCAGTTATCTTATTAAGGAACTTAGATCTAGGAGAAGGACTTTGTGATAGGACAAGAATAGTGGTATTGAATGTGAGGAGAAAGATGCTCTAGTGTAGGATTATCAGTAAGGACAGAAGATTTAGAGGCAAGGTAGTGTTGATTCCAAGAATTAGATTATCACCTAATGCAGAGACATTGCTTGTGCCACTCAAGAGACCTCAATTCCTAGTTAGGTTGGCCTTTGCTATAATCATCAACAAGTCTTAAGGACAGTCAGTGGAGCATATGGGGATTAATTTGCAGACATCAGTGTTCTTTCATAGACAACTTTATGTGGTCTTTTCAAGATGTACTTTACCTTTGAACATCTTAGTACTTCTTCCAGAGCAGAGCCAAGAGAGTAGAAAGACACTTAATGTAGTATATAAAGAAGTATTTAATAGTATTAGATTATAGATTGTATATGTATATGACAATGGACTTGAGATTAATTTTTCTTATGATTTGAGAGATAAAGAAATGAATTAGAAAGAAAATCCTCACAGACTATTGGAGGAAAGGAGCATAGCGACCTTTCAAACAACACTATCTGCTATTCTACAGACTGTTGTAAGAAGAGAGCATAGCAGACTGACTTTAACACAAACTTAATAAACCAGGCTAGAGACCTAGATAAAAACCTGGTTACTGTATACTACTTATACACATTTGTCACTATTTATAAAGTTCTATATATTTCTTTCTAACTCCATGAGAATGATATTATGTCTTGGTAGCTGTTAACTCTTAGAGAGACTGGTTACCATCAGATCATAGCTATTATTTCTGATAATTAATTATAAGTAGAACAGAAAAGATAAGTTCTTCTGAGAGCTATATTGCAAATATACCAGAAGGAGACTAAGACTAGCTAAAGATATAATATAGTACAAAAGGAGTAGAAAAAGGAATATAGAACTCAGAAAAAGAGATAGAAGAGAAAGTTGATGAAAACAATGTATGCAAGAGTAGATTGACTCAAGATCAACATCTCTCTTTACTGTTTGTTAAAAGGCTTTAGAACCACATACCACTCAGAGAAGAACCCCAGGAGTAGGATTAGAGGAGTGGAGAGTTGTAGCCATGTAATTAGAAGAAGAGTGATCTTATTATTTCTCTCTTGCCATCTTTGGGGATTTGGAAGTTTTCTTTATTTCTTTTCTTTTGTTATATTTTTGATTTGTGATCCTAATAAAATACTCTAGAGCACAGAAGAGAACACATTACATTATTCTTCCATTATCTCTCCCTCTATTGCTCTAGAGCCTAATGGCTATTTGAGTAATTGAGTTCCCCTTCTGTTTTTCTTCCACCAAAACCCTATAAAATATACCTTGAGGAATACCAAACTTTGAGAGAACTTGGACATTTGCTCAACTAGGAGCTAACCACTCACTCAGTATTTTTGGAGTAAGCTTCCAGTTGTATGGTCAACTGAAGTAGAGCTTACACAAGAGCCTGGGAGTTCTATGCAGTACTACTGTATTGATGGTAAGCCAGGCTGCTAGACTAGATCAAGAAGAGTAGTGTTACAGTATGAGACAAATGTGCACCTTTGAGATCCTAATTGGTAAGAGCACCCTTAAGTAGACACTAAAAAACAGTATTTTCTTTCTAGGTTTCTATTAATTTATTTTATATACATTTGTGAGCTCTCTATTTTCTGATTTACCTCCCCTATGCCTACTTGTTTATGTACAACTGTGAAGCAGCTTGGAGTTTAGCTCTAATCTGTTACATTCATCCTTGTTATCAAAATTTCCCCATTATTTTCTTTCTGATATTTTCCCTGATTATTTTTCTTTTCATGTAGTTAGTTATTCTGATACTGAAGCAAAAATTGCCCACATAAGGTGCCTCAACAACATATATGAATCTGTGTCTCTGGACAGTAAAACAACTCTTGTCATAACAGATGCTAGCCTCAAAGACAACAAGGTAGTAACAGTAGCTTATGTCTATAAAGATAGAGATATCCACAAAATCAAACAATATACCATGAATGTCACTACTACTGAGTCTGACTTATTTGCTATCAGATGTGGTATTACCAGAGCCCTTAGTTGGCAAAACACAAATTATATCATTGTTATTACTGACATTGTTTATGCAGCAAAAAAGATCTTTGATATCTCTTGCTATTTTTCTAACTTCTTATAATTACCATCTCACAACAACTAAAAGAGTTCTTCAGGAGAAGTCTTAACCATTGTGTATCCTTCTAGAACTGCCCAAGTAGTAGCAAGTGACCTTCCCACCAAGCTATCAACAATGATGCTAAAGCTAGTATCTCCAATCAACTACTGTACCCAAGTTGTATATCATGGGACTTTAGCAAGGAGGAATATGATTCAATCATCTGCACATAGCAAATATACTTTCAAGCTTCTGACTAGCAGGAAAGAAGTTTTATGGATCTAGAAGACAGCAATAATAAGAACATATATACTAAAGGCAGTTTATGGCTCAAAATATGTAGATACTCTAACACACTAACAGCTTGCCTAACAAAGTTCATTACTAACCATACACCAATAGATACTGACTGAGGTTCTTTTCCAATAAACTCTATAGCTGCCCATGCAACAAAACTGAAATCAAAACAAGATAACATTTACTGTTTAACTGTGACAGATTCAAGAAGTTATGTGTTATGATCTTAAGGAGTACCTCAGGTTGCAACACTCAAGTAAAGACTCGAGGATGAATTGAGAGTAGAGAAAGAAAGGGAATAATACAATTGGTAAAGCATACCAAATACAGGAGAGTATCTACTATATATATACCTATGTATCATGAGAAGTAATTAAGGAAAACATATGGCAGACATGAGGTCTGCTGAGTAAAGAACATACCCCACCAGTGAGGCATTGACTGAGCTATTAGACATATGAAGTAGTGTGAAACAAAGAAGTAGTCTATGTGGTTGCATCATGGTGAATACCTGTGTATAATAAAGTCGATTGTTACATTATGGAACCCAAAGAGAGAATCTATTTTTAATATCCTGACTTTCCTAGAGCTCAACCCAGGTACCTTCTGTTAAAGAGTAGCTAGTGGCCATAGTGCAGTGGCGTACACACTACTTACTCACCTAATAGATAGTGAGAACATCTTTAGATATTTGTGAGACAAAGGAGTGATGATATATCATTTGTAATAGACAAGCCCTTTATATACATGAGGGAAGTAGAGTAATAGGAATGATGCGAGGCAATAGAATATGCAGAAGAGGAATAAATATTTAAATATTCATACATTCCCCCTTATTTAGTGCATGGTTCTATGTCTGTAAGTGATAATCGCACATAATACAGCACCTTTGCCGTTCAATGAAAAATTAAACCCAGCTGTGCTTGAAATTTGCAAAACTTGACATGACTAAGGTTCTTAGTAAACATATCGGCAGGGTTTTCATTTCCTTTGATAAAGAATAGTTTGACTTTCCCTTGAGCAACGAAGTCTTGGATTGCATAAAAACAAATATCTATGTATTTGTTCCTTAACTTGGTAACTGGGTTTGATGACATAAAGATTGACCCTTAGTTGTCTCCACTAATGTGGATGGGTCCAAATCTATAGTCAAGTTCAGTTAGTATTGAGTGTATCCAAACACATTGACGACTACAGTCTGATAATGCCATATACATAGCTTCAGTTGAGGACAGTACTACTGTCTTTTGTGCCCTCAATGTCCAGCTAAAAGCACCACCTGCAATCATCAAGAAATACCCGGTCTGTGACTTTTGGTCTTCAGGGTTTGAAGCCCAGTCAGAGTCAGTACAGGCATAGATTCTAAGTTTGAAGTCTCTGGAATATACTAGAGAATAGCACTATGTGCCCACAAGGTAGCGAAAGATATATAGCGCTTTGTTGAGGTGGTCCTGAGAGGGATTTGAGGTATGGCAAGTGAGTTAAGTAACTGTGAAGGCTATGTCTGGTCGCATGCCAAGCATGAGGTATAGAAGTAAACCTATAATTGTCTGGAAACACTTTTGTAATTGGTAGTCGACAGATCTTTCATACTTTTGTAGGTGGTATCCAGATGGCAATAGAGTGGGAGTTGGTCATGCATTTTCCATTTGGAAGCATTGTAGTATTTTTATTAGGTAATTAGTTTGATCAATAAGGATTTTATGATCATGGCGTACTATACATATCTGAAGGAATTCAGACAAATTCCCTAGGTCTCTGTACTCCCATTTCTTCATAAATCTCGTTTTGATTTTATTTAGGAGTATCTTGTCTGGTCCACAGAAGAAGGTGTCATTGACATACACAACGCCTACAACAATGTTTGTTCTTACTTTGCCATACTGAAAAATTCTTGCTTCAGATTTTAGTTGCTTGAACCCGAGTTCCTTCATAGAGGCATTAAGTTGGTGCCACCAGGCAAGCCCTACTTGTTTTAATCCACAGATTGCTCTTCAAAGTCTGAGTACTATGCCAGTGTCTCTTGTGAGTCCTTCAGGCTGCTCCATGTATATCTCCTCATCAAGTTTGCCATAAAAGTAGGCATTCCTGATGTCCAGACTAGTGATATGCCATTTTTCAAGAGCAGCCAGTCCAAGCATAAGCCTAACTGTCATGAAGCGTATAACTGGTAAGTAGATATCTGTGTAGTCAGTCTCTTCACACTGAGTAAAACCCTTCACGACTAGTCAGGCCTTTTTGTATCCATCTGGTTTCACATCAAAGACCTATCGACATTTTATTGTCTGCTTGGTTATAAAATGAAGTTCTATCTTTTCAAATGTTCCTCTATGCTAAAGTGCCTCTAGTTCATCTTGGTAGGCATGTTTGAACTCTCTGTGAATATCTGGATCCTTTATTTTTGCTATGTCTTTGTATTGCTATTCTCGGACTTTAGAGATGTCTGGCTCATGTTCTGGGCTATCATCAATTGGTGAGTGAGCAAATTTTATGAGATAGTTGAATAGGGGTGCTCCTTCTTTATGGTACAGGTATGCTAGATCTTCTGAGTTGATATTTTTTGGAGGGCTATCATTCTCAGGGTCTGGTACCAGATTATTGCTAGATTGGTTGTTACCAGGAACTTCAGGATTTTTATCCTGATGAGCATGACTGGGGCTGGGATGTCCAAGCTGTTCTTGTACTGCAGCTGGGTTTGAATTTTTCTGGGTGTGTTCCTGACTTCTTGACCATCTTTTCTGTTTACCAAAGCTTTTTAGTTAATCTATGGGGTGCTAGTCTTCTCCATAAATATTTCCTGGTCGATGAGACACATTGTACACTCAAGGAGGGTTTCTTCTAGACTGACCCTTATTCTGATTTGAGTGCAGTTGACTGGGAATTTGTATAGGAGGTTGTGCCTGTTGATCGTTATCAACAGTTCCATTGTTACTATAATTTCTCCTGTGCTGTGGAGACTTTGGGGGTAGATAATGAGGTAGGTTATCATCATCATCGAGCTCTGAAAGACTTTGAGAAAGTGGACTTTGTTTTGGATCTGGTAGGATCCAGTTTTGCTGCTTAGTATCTTTACAGCAAGGGAATGATTTTTCATCAAAATCTGTATGAGCAGATATGAATACAATGTTTCCTAGTAAGCATATGAATAAATTTCTATTCTCCCCTGATACAATGCCTAGATAGATCATGAGTTCTGATTTCAGGGACATTTTGTTCTTATGTGTCCCTTTTGGCAGATAAACATATGCTCTACAACTAAATGCTCGAATATGGTTCATAACTGGTTTCTCCTCTTTAAGGGTCTCATAGGGAGTATGCCAATCAAGCTAAGCTTGAGGGGTTTGGTTGTAGAGGTAGCAAGCATGGTAGAATGCAAAGTTCTACCAGCTTTCAGGTAGGCATGCATCAAAACGCATTGATTCTGTCTTATCAGACAGAGTTCGTATTAGTCGCTCTGCCCAACCATTCTGCTGAGGTATGTGAGATGCGCTTTGGAATATTCTGATCTCTCTATTTTTCAGAACTTCGTCAAATGCATTTGACCTGTATTCTCTACCTGCATCCAACATCCACATCTATACTGTAGCATGGTATTGATTTTTTACGTATGCAAGAAAATGCCTCGTAGCTTGAAGAGCCTTATCTTTTGTTGTTAGGGCTGAGATCCATGCATGTGAGGTGAAGTTGTCATAGAAGGTGATCATATACTTCTGCTTGTAGTAACTTAGGGTGGGGAATGTCTTCAGGTCCAAGTGTATTAGCTAGAAGGGTTGTATGGCTTGGTATTTGGAAGGTGGGAAGGGACAGTTTGGCATTTTTCCTAATGCACATCCAGAGCAGATTGGATCATTAAATGGGATTTTTACCTCAGGAAAATTGGTCATGTTTTCCCTTGCACATCTGAGGGTCTCCTTAGACAGGTGCTCTAAGTGGTGATAGACAGTTTTGTAGTCAACTGCAAAACTTAGGTATGCATTTTTTTGTTGTTCTATCCAGTCTAACATTTGCAGCACATAGATCATATCTATTGACATCCTTGGTTTAAAGGTCATATGTTCCAGGCTGTTTGAGTTTTTTGTCATGACAATGTCTTTGTCTCCTTCAACAGTAAGTCTATCCCATAGAAAGGCTCCCAAAGAAAGTAATTAGCATATTAGGTCTTTGCAGAAGAATACTGAGGGTACATTTTGTAAGGGGACCCCTAATCCGCGACTCCGGAGCGACCCTGTAGCCGATCCAATATTACTACATAATATTGGATCTTACTCCCATCATTCTGAGAGCACTCCGTTGCCACCCAACACACTTTCCTTGTTCAGACCCTAGCTACCGATGCAGGGACATAGAGACACTGTAGTATATAATGTAGATTATTCCCTTCAGGAGCCTTATCTAATTCTCTGAGGAATCTCCTGGAGGTAGGTTGTAACCATATCTCATAAATTATAATTAACTGAGGAATCTCCTGGAGTCTTCCCTCCGGTCGCCCTTACACATTTGTGGTCACTTCTTGATTTTTGGAGTTTAGGTGCTTTAGAACTACTGATCCTTTCCCTATAATGTGTGTTGAGCCATTGGCTGTATATATTGGGAATAGTATAGGCAGTTCTTGAAAAGTGATGAAGTCCCTCTTTTTTTCTATGATGTCAAGGATGGAATTTCAGAGGACGGAGGAACGGAGTAATAGATAAAAGTACACTCTGGAATGGAGTAATATACTATGTCAGAGAGGAATATTACTTAGCGATAGTATAAACCCCAAAAGAAGACTCTGGTGGCAAGTGAAAGACATCAGAGTAGAGTACAACTTAATGAACGACCTTGGCTTCAACTTATGTGTTGTGCCCTGGTCTCCGGTTGTGAGGTGGTCACATACTTTGGAGTGAAGGGAAGTCGTCAGAAAAGAGGTTCTAAGGAAGTGAACTAGGAATCTGAAATGGACAGGAAGAGTATTAGGACCAGATGACGTTAATTTACAAACTGAGGAATTACACTGTAATTACACAGTACTTATAGGAAGTCTAGAATAGGAGAAGAGTAGTCTACTATGCTATCCTACTATTATTAATTTTAGGAGAATTATTAGGAGAATTAAATTACATAATTATCATATTTTTGGAATATGATATGTGAAGTGTAATGATGCCCCTGAGTCGAGGATCCAGAACAGGGTAATCTTGACTAGTACTAGCCTTTTGTCCTTACAGTTCTGACATGCAGAAGAGACAAGCCTATGTGAGCATAGCTTTATACATGCATTTTTGAGTATATGAGTTAGACTACAGTACTTTCTATTACTACAGTTCAAAGCCATTATCCAGCATTCCAAAACTAAGTATAGATTAGTACTGTATTCATGCTTATAGAGGAAAGCAGTACACCTTAAGCCATTATTGGCAAAAAGCAAGTTGTTGGTACTCATGACGCTGAGTATGCTTTCATCATGATCCAAGGTCTCATGGGTTTGAGAACCCAATGAGACTATGTTATCCTCTTTATCCCATAGCATTCTTTCCCCAATACATAAGGCTAAGAAGTTTGAAATAGTATTTTCATGCTCTTGTGAGACATATTTCTTACTGGACTTAGCAAGGCAAAAGTGCTTTGCTGGGTGGTCCTCGTTATAGGAACTAGTTGTGACATTCAAAGCCTCCTTAGTGCATACATTGAGTGAGTCTTTGTCTATAGGGGATGATACATGAGAAGTGCATGTAAGTTTTGGATCAAAGTCTGGGTTTCTGATGCACTTTGGAGCACACTCTAAGGAATCAGATTTACAAGGCACAAAGCCCAAGTTTAATTGAGGAAGGTCAAAGGTGTCTGATAGAAAATTAACTTGGGAGTCAAAATTCTACAAATTTACAGTGTCGATATACGCACCAAAATGTTGGAAATATCCCAGACACATTTGGCACTGGTAACCAGCTACATGGATCGAGGATGGTATAGACATAGCAGAGGTGGCAGTTTGCACAGGGTATGCATAAGACTGGTGTTGCCCATGCTGTTTCTGTTTATTCCTATACTAACCACCTCATTTTTCTTATGGCCTTTTGGGTCCTTGGTTCTGCAGCACATGTTGCTGCTACTGGAACTGAGGGTTCTTGCCCTTGTGCTGAATATTCAATAGTTTTTTCACTTTGAAACTTTGCTGTGGAGTCCTTTGTTTTCTCTTGGACGAGCACTGTTGCCAATTGAGTATAACATCATTGTGAATGGCTGCAAAGGAGAGGAAGAGAGCATCCAATAACTTTTGATTATAGCTCTGTACGATCTTTTTCATCTGCAGTAGCAGCTTTGCAAGAAGGGTCATTGCACAGATTGCCTTTATATAAATGAGTTTATTATCCTCAAGGTATGTGAAGAGGGCTAGCAACTTATCTAGAGTGGGGGTTAGATCGCAATCCCCAGGGATTCTGAGCTTATTGATGGCAATGACATCTGAGTAAGCTACAGAGATGCTTGTTGTACCATACTAGGTCTTCAGCCAGTCTAGCAGATCTTTGGTGGTATCTCTTCCTGCTTGAGTAGCAAGGTTCCTGATATTAGCAGAGATGCGAAGCATCAGATTGCCATATGCTTGAGAGTTCTGGTTTTCCCAGTTCTCTTGAGCTTTTCTCGAGTCATCTGTTTCAATGTTATTCACATATATCAGAGATGGTCTAACACCTAGCACCATTTGGTAGCCAGTGGCATTGATCACATGTTGAGTAGTGGTTTCCCATTCAGTAAAATCGTGGCTGTTAAAAGTGCAAAAGAGATTAAGAGTCTGAGAAGTCATGATTTATTCAATAGATAGTAAAAATATGAAAATGGTATTAGTAAGGGAACTTTTCTCTATTATGACCAGAAGGTGAACATAGGGTACTTGAGTATATGTATGGGTGGTTCATTGTGCCTATGGCAGCAGTATTTGCACAGTACTTATCCTATGGGGCCCATAACCTGTTAAAAAGTGGCCAGTAGCTATAGTGCAGTGGCATACACACTACTTACTTACCTAATAGATAGTGAGAACATCTTGAGATATTTGTAAGGCAAAGGAGTGATGATATATCATTTGTAATAGACAAGCCCTTTATATATATGAGGGAAGTAGAGTAATAGGAATGATGTGAGGCAACAGAATATGTAGCAGAGGAATTATGTAAGTAAATATTTAAATATTTGTACACCTTCTCTTTTTAAAACAGTATCACATAGTATACCTTTTCTCTTGTATCTCATAGAATACTTACTATATGAACTCAATTTAAGTTACATTGTAACACATTCATGTTTATCTCATATTCATAACAGGTATAACATAGGTATGACACAGGTATAACACAGGTATGATGCAGATATGTCAAGGGAGACATGAGGGGAGATTTGTGTATATATATATAGCAGCCCTAGAAGTTGTGAGAACTCTAATCTCATTTTGGTTAATATATCCTTTTTGTCACAAACTTCATTCAGCCATATCTCCATCAATTCTTTGACAATTCTCATGGTCTCAACAGCTATAGAAAGCCCTTAAAAAGACCTTTTGATCAATGCCAGTCATGTCACGAGGCAATCAGTATTGGCTGAGATATTAGGCAGATCAACTAGTAATCACCATGGTACCATTTATTAAATCACCAATATCTTGGAAACTACCATGATTGATGCTTCAGCTCTAGGCTCATCAGAAGCTCTCTTCATACTGCTTAGAATAAGTCTAGAATAACCTCAAGGTGATTAATATCAGTGGAGATATGAAGACCTCAATGTTTGTACATGGATTTCATTAATTACTTATAGATAGTCATTTATCCTTTTCTTAGAACAAAGGACAGCCTCCATAAGGTTAAGTTATTGCTATTTACAGCACAAAGGCACTACCATCTGTAGAACAATAGGTAGTAGCATGTGATAATCTATCCTAATGCACAGACTATCACAATTATATATATAAGAACTCATAGTCTGAGGATTAGACCTTAGACTTAACAACATCTTTTGCTGCTTGTCTAACTTCACTTTTTTGAGCTTTTCAAATATCCAACCTATCAATCACAAATTAGTGAGTAGTCATTTGTGATACTTTTCCTAACTCGATCACTAGGTTTAAGAAAAGATTGTAACATATATCTTGCTTCCCCTATAACATCTAGACCTTTCTCTCTTTTCCTCCTTTCATTTAAGTAGTCTTATAGCTACTGTGATCTGCTAATAGCAAAAGATGTGTAGGTATGTTCTCAGGTGCTAAAAAAGAGGTTGAACTAAGAGCTAACAGAACGACTTGACTAATATTTAGGTTTATAGATAGATACTTTATATATGAAGATCAATATACTAGTATCTATCCACTAGAGAAGCAATTTGGAGCCTATGCATCACTAAGGAATAACATAAATATAAGAGTGATAAGTAGAGCTAAGAATAGTAAACAGAATGATAATAAGACAAATAATTTAGATGATATCATACTTTGTCACTCTTATTTATTGAGTTATCATTCTAAATGACTTCTGATTCAGTTTAGAATTTTGAAGGTATTTTTTGTGAAATTTTCTAGGAACTTGCAAAGAAATCCCTTAGGGAATTTAGCCTAACAGCCCATGCTCTTCTTCCCTTAAGGTAATTCATCAATGACCTTGAAGAATTGCAGTTCACATAATTGCAGGAGGATTGTACTACCAACTCCCACTACTTTGAGTATAAGAAGTAGCTTACCTCATAGTGAGTTTCTGATTTGTTTGCTTTGGCTATTATGACAGTATTGACAGTGCCTATAGTAACATTGTTGACCATAGGAAGTACAAGATAGCTTTATAATTTTTGGTTGCAGTCAGAGTGTTGTAAAGGGAGAGAGGAGTTTTCAGGGGGTATAACAACTGCAGAGAAGACAAAGTTCTTGGAAGTGTTTGGAAAAGAGGTAGTAGGTAAGGAAAGGAGATTTTTGGTGGTAGCAATAATGTCGATTTCATTTGGGGAACTAGTAACATTATTTGTTATTGCATTATTGACTAATTGATTAACTTTTTCTTGCTGACTTCTAGACTCTTTACCAAATATTGATAATACTTAGGATTGATAGTATGGTAATGTAAATATCTCATATGATAGTACTGGAGATGTATACTGTTAAAACTTTTGGCAAGATAAGTAATATTATGAGCCAGAAATGCATACTGAATATGATAAAGAATACTAGCCAAATTTGTCAAAGAGGCTCAGAAGAGCTTTTCACCATTCTTTGAAAGCACTAGACTATTGTCAAGACTTCTAACAGACACTCCTTGACAATGCAGGGTACCAAGACTAACAAGATTTGTGCCAAGGTGAGGAATGTAAAGAACACTATAAAATATTATGCTAAGACAGCCATTTAGGAGTAAAGCAGTGAAATAAATAGATCTTTGGCCTGCAATGGGAACTCAATTACGCCTACCAACAGTTACAAATTCATTCAAGGACTTTGTATAGTTTGTGAAATATTTGTAGTATATGAACATATAGGAAGTGGCACTGCAGTCAAGGAGGATTCTTGTGCTTAAAATAGGATTAGATAATACCATGAGCATCTGGCCAACTTTGTGTTTTCCTAAGAGTGGTATGCAGTTGACAGCAAGGTTTACAGAGCTTTCAGGATGGTAAAAGTTATTTCTTCTGATAGATTTAGAACAGCACTCAGGGGTCTAATGATCCTCTTTACCACAGATATAGTATTTGGTGCTTGCAGGATGAGTTAAAGGTTTGTCATTTGATTTACCTCTCTAAGATCTCTTTTCAAAGTAAATAGAAGATAATAATGACTTGGTAAACAGAGCTATTTGCTCAGATTTGAGCATCTTCTCTTTTTCATCAGCAAGATGATCATTGTAAGGGGACTGTAAGGGGACATCTAGGGTAATGCTTAGTAAGTTCTGAGGGTCTGAATCTATTAGTGGCCTATTGACAGATCATGTATTGCGTTCCTATTATTTTTTACTTCTTCTGTTTGTGTTATGTGGTACAATGCCTTCTCTCTATTATTAGGACAATTGTGATTACTGATCCATGTGCATGTAACTGCCCATGTGATCATCTGGTGTAGTATATATACTAGCAATATATCATAGATTTACTTCACTTAAATCTCAAACTAGCTTCTGGGACTATCCACTAGCTTAAGGGTGATTGCCTCTGAGTGGTTCCCTAATAGAGACAGCTCTATTTCCACCTCTAAACTGTCACAAACTTCATTTGGCCATATTTCCATCAATTCTTTGATAATTTACATAGTCTCAATAGCCCCCAAAAGCTCTTGAAAAGATCTTTCGATAGATACCAGTCATATCTTGAAGCAATCAATAATGGCCAAGATATTAGGCAGATCAACTAGTAACTACTATGGTACTGTTTATTAAATCACCAATATCTTGGAAACTGCCACGATCTAAGCTTTGCTTTTAGGCATCAGAGAAGCCCTTTTTATACCTCTCAGAATGAGCCTAAAACAGCCCTAAGGCAATTAATATTTGTGGAGATATGAAGGCCTCAATATTTGCACATAAACTTTATTAATTATCCATAGATAGTCATCTGTCCTTTTCTTAGAACAAAGGACAGCCTCTATATAGTTAGGTTATCACTATTTTCTAACACAAAGGCACTACCATATGTAGAACAATAGGTAGTAGCATGTGATGCTCTGTTCTAGTGCACAAACCATCACTTTTCTGTATATAAGGACTTTCTGTCTGAGGATTAGACCTCAGACTTAACAACATCTTTTGTCACTTGTCTAACTTCGCATTTTTGAACTCTTTAAAGTATCAAAGCACCCATCACAAATAGTAAATGACTATTTGTGATATAAACTACACAGCGATACTCTGGAGCAGCCTAAGCCTGTTCAAGTATTACTCAAGTAATACTTAAACACACTAGTATAGCTCCAATCACACTGATCCTGACACAAACCTAGTATATATAATGTAGAAGATCCCTTCAGGAGCCTCATCCTAATCTCTGAGGATTCTCCTGGAGGTGAGTTGTATCATAATTACAAACTATAACTGAGGATTCTCCTGGGGTCTTGTGCCCTAGTTGTTAAGAGCAATGAATAGCCCAGGAGCTTTAATTAATGTTGAGGTAAGGTATTCTATCATACATCACTAGCTATATATACTAGACTAGCTAGTCTGTGTGCTGGTTGCTAAAGGAACACAGATCAGGACACTAATAACTACTATACCTAATAAGGCTATGTAGTACTAACCATGGCAACAAGAACAAGAGGGAAGGGAACTATGAATAGTGGTGTTACGCTGTACAAACGTTTAGGCAAAATAAGTGACATTTTACACCTTAATAACAAGAATAACCAGCTTGAGAGACAAGCTCGGCCCCCCAGAGATGTTCCCTTAGACACCCAGTCGCGGACTTAAGCATCTAGCTTGAGTAGCAGAGTAGTGGCTGTGACCACCACTACATACGCCTCATGGACACTTGCCCAGGTGCCCTATATCGGATTCTCAATGGATTTCTCTTCTAAAAGTGCTCTTGAGGACAGAAGTGAACTTAGACGAGTTAACGCGATCCGAGCGATGTTATACTGCAGCTGCCGATGGTCCTATTTAAAGAAGAGTTACGATTAGACTCAGGCCATCATCGCTAATGGCTAATTATAATAAGATCAAGAGAGTTGTACCATTGTGAGGGCGCCTCGCAGTGGCAGTATAAGGAGGCTGGAAGGTAGGAAAGTAAGAATGCATAGAAGAGGTAGGAGGAAGAACCAGGAAGCTGAGAAGAGAAGTAGTAGTAAGGTTAGATGAAAAAAGCGCGTATGGGAGCAAGACGGCTCAAGACTGCTGTCTCTGCCCCATCACCATCAAGAGGCTCAAGGTCCAACCATCGTGCAAGGACAAGTCTTGAGAAGTAGGACTAGAGGAGCGGGGTGCAGTTAGCCAGTATTCGGGAAGGGGCGCCGTCTCATCATTGCAGCCTTATTATGTTTGGGAACTCAGAGGTTTTCTTTATCTCACTTTCTTTGTTGTCTCTTTGCTTTGTAATCATAATAAAATACTCTAGGGTACAGAGGGGAAAAACAAGCATATACCCCCATCACTATCCCTCTCTGTTGCTCTAGGGCTCAACGACTATCTTTAAGTAACTAAGTTTCTAGTTTTTCCCAAGTGTTCTATTTTACTTTCTAAAAACCCACCAAAACTCTCCCTCGACGGGAATTCGAGCCCTAATGGACTTGAACATTCGCTTATGCTAGGAGTTAATAGCTCGCTATGGGTCATTGGAGTTGGCTTCCAGTTGTACGGTCAGCTGAAGAAGAGCCCACACGATGGCACAGGAGTTCTAGGTAGTTCTGCTGTATCGACAGCAAACCAGACTACTAGACTAGGTAAGGACAGTAGTGTCACGACGCGAGACGAACACGCGTCTTAGAGATCCTATTCCAGTGAGATCTACCTCGAGTGGATTCTTAAATACTTTGCTACTGTTTCTTCTGGTTCTTTTGGATTGTACCCCACCATTTCCCCTATTCCTAAGCTCCCCTTTTTTATTTGATTACCTCCCCAGTGCCTACTTGTTTAGTGCAC
>Ga0153997_1000119_pt1 | contig 22433 bp, 18 predicted proteins | sample TSNC081MetaG_FD_104750 | JGI IMG/M metagenome (GOLD analysis project Ga0153997, IMG submission 104750) | Attine ant fungus gardens microbial communities from North Carolina, USA - TSNC081 MetaG | ecosystem: Host-associated > Fungi > Mycelium > Unclassified | place: USA: North Carolina, Lumber...
AACCATTATATGGTAATAACGTTTCAAAAGTAATCCTTTTGTTCCTATTCTTATTCCTGGCTCTGGCAATCGCTTCTCCATAAATCAGACTTGCCTCTCCAGTCATCCCCAGATAGAAATGTCTCATCCCATCCTTTATAGCAGTTTCAATTTCAAAATCGAGCAGCTGTCTTACTTGTCTTGCTTGTTTCTCTGATATTCTTCCCTTGCCAATTACACTACATGCCATATCAAAAAAATCCATACTTTTTGCTCCTTCACATAATTATTCCCGCGATCAATGAAAAAAAGTGCAGAAGTACTTGCATTCTTGCACTTGGTTAATGCCGCGAGGGTCAAATTCACCGTAGTTGTTGTTGCCTGGTTATACGGTTTGGTATTTTACTTGATTTACAGGATAATATATCCTGCTACACAATGTCCATTATATAGTACTATTTGATTTATTTCAACATATTTGTAGTATACTATATGCTATTTTGAAAATTCTATACCCTATAATGAAATAAGAAGGGTGGGTGATTACAAATTCATGGAAGATATTAATGTTTTTATTAGAAGACGTGTGCAGGAATTGCGAGAAATAAAGAATGTATCGGCTCGTGAGATGAGTCTTTCCCTGGGACAAAATCATTCTTATATCAATAAAGTAGAAAATGGAAAGGCTTTGCCTTCTTTTGAAGTCCTAAGCTATATATGTGAATACTTTAAAATCAGTGAATCTGAATTTTTTAATCTGTACAACCCTAATCCCGCTGAAGTAGAGGTACTATTAAAGGAAGCAAAAAAGCTAAACAGGGAATCATTGAGACTCCTTATAGGAATCGCAAAACAATTGAATGCAAAATAGGGATTAGATATGTTCTTCCTCTTAATTAAAAAATACAGCATCTCCATAGAGATACTGTATTTTAGTTTTATCAACTCATAAGAAAATACGTTGTTGAATGAGCCGCAAATTAAATAGTTTTTTTTGCCCGGTATATGACGTACAAGACCTGTAATATCTATACAATCACCGATGAACTCTCCGCTTTCCGTGACAATATCTGTTTAAATGCGCACCTTAGAAATATAATACAATATAATACTAGTACAGCGTTTTATAATGATGTCAATTATATTTAAAATGCTGTACTGGTGTGCTCTCTTGGTATCTACAGTAATGAATGCAAGTGGCATAATGCAAGCAGATTATCGACGGCGTAGAATATCTTCTCCAACTTCAAGACGAAGAAGTGAGACCAAGTGAACCCTCCGCCGAATGACGACATCGCCGAAAATGGAAAAACAGGCTGTATGCAAACTAGTGATGACAGCTAGACAGTACACAAGTAGAACGGTAAATGAAATTATCGAATTACAATGTATTATATGATTTTAAGAAGGAGGTTTTTCTATGAGCACACAATTGTTAGGTATTGACGTATCAGAATACCAGCAAAGTGTTGACTGGTCTAAAGTAATGAATGAGGGCATAAAATTTGCCATCATTCGAGCCGGTTATGGCAGTACGGCAAGCCAGGAGGATAAATACTTTAAATGGAATTATTCAGAGACATCCAGAGTGGACTTACCAACTGGAGCTTACTGGTTTTCATATGCAAATAGTGTTAAAGCAATCGAAACAGAAGCAGAAGCATGTTTACAGGTTTTGGATGGAAGAGCCTTTATATATCCAGTATTTGTTGATATTGAAGAAATTGATACCTTGTTAGATAAAGCCGAATATACCAATCTGGCACTTGCTTTCTGCCGTAAGATAGATGCTGCCGGATATAAAGCAGGTATATATGGCAATAAATACTTTTTAACCAAATATATTGATTCCAGCCAACTTGATAATTATTATATCTGGCTAGCCCATTATACAAACAGCACAGATTATTCCGGACGGTACGATATTCACCAGTTTTCCAACACTGGTAGTGTGAATGGTATTTCCGGCAATGTTGATTTTAATCACTGTTACGTTGATTTCACCGGTTCCTCCGAACCATCTCCCCCAAACACTTCACTGCCCGCTGGCAGTAAAATAATTATAGATAGTACTGCACTGTATACTTCATCAACTGCTGTCAGCAGATCCGCTACGGTATCCGGCATCTATTATATTTACGATGACACTATTATAAATGGGCGTGTTCGTATTACGAACAGTTCAAATAATGTAGGCAAAACCCCAATAAGTACCTTCGTAACAGGGTGGATAAATATATCAGGCATTGAGGAATCAGCCACCTCATCAAATGTAGCAGGTACTAAACTATCATTTAAGAATATAAGCCTATATGTATCCTCTGACGCTAAATCAGCAGAAGGAAATATATCAGGTACGTATTATCTTTACGATGGACTAACGATCAATGGACGGATGAGAATAACGAATGACCTTAATAATGCTGGAAAAACACCAATGAGCAATTATGTCACTGGATGGATTAACAAATCAGATATTTAACAAAGAACATTTTTGTTCAAACATACAAATTGTTTGGCATTTTTTACTATTTTCTCAATAGATACATTTTAATAAAATGATAATCTCATTTTGACAAATCGTGAGAAAGAATAAGTCTGGAAACCGCATAAACAGGGAATTCCAGACTTATTTAATGGGCTCATGGGAGCGCTTATTCTGTAGGTCTTAAGAAGTAGAATGTTTCTTGAAATCTCGTCCGTCTTAGAATTCCTTATTTATTCCTCTTGACAAAATAAGTGTATTATATTAACATAGTAATTAGCAATGGCGCTGTGAATGAAACAATCTACGGTGCTTTTTTATGTTAAGAAGGTATGCGCGGGATAACCCGAAGAGCAACTATCCACTTTAACTAAATATTTTCAGCGCACAATGGGGTGTGTTTTACCAAGAACATGGTAAAATGCACCTCATTTGCATATAAAAAACTAGGAGGATATATTATGAACATTACAATGATTGTTGACACTCTGTGGGTATTACTCGCAGCGATGCTGGTTTTCTTTATGAATCTCGGTTTCGCTGCAGTCGAAGCCGGTATGGCGCGGTCAAAAAACACGGTAAATATCTTATCCAAGAATTTTATTGTATTTGCAGTCTCTTCTCTCGGGTTCCTGCTTCTCGGTTGGGGCTTGATGTTTGGCGGCGACAACCCGTTTATCGGAACCAAGAACCTATTTATCTTAGGTGGTTCCAACCTCGACTTTTATAACGACACCTTGACGTCAGATGTCCCTTTCTGGGGAAAATTTTTCTTCCAGTTGGTGTTTTGTGGTACTGCGGCAACGATTGTGTCAGGTGCCGTTGCGGAACGAATTAAGTACGTTGCCTTTATCATTTTCTCATTTGCGCTGACTCTTATTATCTATCCCATAGTCGGACATTGGATATGGGGTGGCGGTTGGCTGTCCGGTCTGGGATTTTTGGACTTTGCGGGTGACACAGCCGTCCACTCCGTTGGTGGCTGGGCGGCTCTCTCAGGTGTCTTGATACTTGGTCCCCGCCATGGGAAGTATGATAAAAACGGGAAACCTAATGCGATTCCGGGTCACAATATGTCGCTGGCAGTTATTGGTCTTTTCATACTTTGGTTCGGCTGGTTCGGCTTTAACCCCGGTTCAACCATGAGCTTTCAAAACCCCGCTGATGTTGCGCATATTCTTGTGACGACCAACACCGCCGCTATTGCAGCCGTTTTGACTGCGACTATCACATCATGGACTTTCATTGGTAAGCCCGATCTTGGAATGACAATCAACGGCTGTTTGGCTGGCCTTGTTGCCATTACCGGTGGCTGCGCATACGTCAGTGTTGCAAGTTCTCTGATGATCGGAGCAATTGCCGGCGTGATTGTTGTATTTGCTGTCATCCTGTTTGACCGTGCAAAGATCGATGATCCTGTTGGGGCAACATCCGTTCACCTTGCTTGTGGTGTTTTCGGCACACTCTGTATTGGACTTTTCGCTCAAGAGGGTGTAACAAGCCTTTCCACTGTCAATGGTTTGTTCTTTGGTGGCGGACTCCATCAGCTCGGCGTTGAAGCCCTTGGCGTTGTTGCCGTCGGTGCATTTGTGTTCGCCTCTTCCTTCTTGGTTTGGTTCCTTCTGGCGAAAACCATGGGAATCCGCGTAAGTCTCAAAGAGGAAATCGAAGGTCTTGACATTGGTGAGCATGGCAACTTGGCTTATCCCGACTTCGCTATTATATCTCCCATTATGGAATCGGGGAATTGGACTAATGAAAGCAGCCCTGTTAAGCTGCCGCTACCCACAACAGGTACGGTTACACCGGAAGTTGCCATTCCCGTGGTAAATAAAGCGCGGCCTGGTGCGAAGCTGACGAAGGTCACAATTATTATGAATCAAGACAAATTCGCAAGTTTGCACGATGCTCTTGACAAACTTGGCATAACGGGTCTGACTGTCACAAATGTACTTGGTCATGGTATGCAGAAAGGTAACTCGCAATTTTATCGCGGCGTTCCGGTCGAAAGGAGGCTTCTTCCGAAAGTGCAAGTCGACATCATTATATGCAAGCTTCCAATGGAAACGCTAATCGATACCGTGAAGAAAGTACTGTACACGGGCAATGTTGGCGATGGCAAGATTTTTATCTATGACGTCGAAAACGTGGTTAAGGTAAGTACCGGCGAAGAGGGATACGCCGCCTTACAGGATAAAGAATAGATACAGTTTGTACTTTTATTGATTATAACATCTACCAGATAGGGGATTGTCTGGTAGATGTTAAGTTCATCCAATTTAGAATGATTTTTTCAAATTCCTACCCTACACTCTTCAAAGATATTTCTAAGTAAATTGACTTCAACTTTTCACAAAATAATTCTGTTGTCATCCCTCTCCCTTCATGTCCTGGGGCATATATGACCTTTTATCTCTAGGATATTTTATTTTGTCAATACTTTTTCGATTGCTTTCTTCCAGCCTTTGTATTTATAGTTCTTTACCTCTTCGCTCATACATGGAACAAATCTTTTTCATTTCATGCTCTCTTGAATACTGCCTCTATCATAAAGACCAAGTGCATATCCTGCTCCGTATGCTACACCGATTCCCGAAAGCTCCTCCTCACTTGGCACTTGCACCGGTACGCCTGCAAAATCGCTTTCACCATAATTTGCATTTGAATCACAAACTTTGGGAAGGTTATTCATTGGTATGTGAAACAGAGTGCATATCTCAGAATCCCAGGACAGGGTCGCCACATTGAACAACTGGGTCCTTGAAGCATTGGAATCGTCCGTTTTATAGCTTCTTTCCTCAGTCAGTTTATATATAAGAAATGTATCCATGGTTCTATAGCAAAGCTGCCCACTCACTGCTTTATTTCCGGCACCTTCTACATGTTCTAAAAATCCAGGCAATCTTAGCAGCAGTAAAATAAGGAGATAAGTGCAGACCAGTATGGGATTTTATCCTATCCGCATGTCCCTCCTCTTTTAGTGTCTGACAAATTGCTTCTGCTCTGGCACATTGCCATACGATAGCATTATAGACTGGGGATCTATCCAAATCCCAGGCAAGGGCGGTTTCACGCTGATTGCTAATACCTGCCCCTTAGATATTTCTTTTTTCTATATCCATCCCAGCAACCAGATCTTTGACTACCTGTATTGTATTTTGGTAAACTTCTTCAGCATCATGCTCCACCCAGCCGAGTTCGTTCACAATTTGCTTGTGCCGCTTATTGCGCCTGCCAATTAAAATACCATCTTTGTTGAAAAGGAGGGCCTTCGTTCCCTGTGTACTTTGGTCAATCCCTATTATATATTTATCATCCATATTAGACCAACTCCAATTTTTGCTTAATTTGTCAATGTGTATTTATCTAATATTAAATTCTTGACATGCTTTTCTTATTAGTCTAAAATATTACATGATATCGTAATAAAAAAATTTAGTCTATAGCGTTTTTACCATTCATTGACATTAGGTATTGACGCACTATTTGTTGTACTGATGTACTTTCAAAATGGTTATACGCAAATAATCATCCAGGAGGAAACCAGCAGGAATAAGAAGAAATCAGATATAACAGCTATAAAGAGCGGTAGAATCTGTAGACCCGAGTAACCACACAGAACCTCGTCCGGCTTAGAACCTATAGGGCTGTGAATCGTTACCATATGAAATCTGCAAAAAATGAATTGCGTATTTATTGATTTTATTTTACAAATATGGTACATTATATATAATTAAGCAGGTCAGTTGGGAGTGATTTAATGGATATAATAAGGTCATTACACAAAATCAACCGCTGGTGGATGACCGGCACTGTAGACAAACCTTTTCTTTATAAAGTTGTCAGAACGGAATTTGAACAAATTAAAGCAAGGCTTGATGATAGGAGAATACTATCACTTATTGGTCCAAGGAGAGTTGGAAAGTCAACTCTTATCTATCAGACAATATCACATTTGCTGAAAAATAATATTGCTCCAAAAAGAATACTATTATTTAGCGGAGATGAACCTGCTCTATTTAGCCGAAATGAAACCATCGACGATATACTGGATGGCTACGCAAAAGAAATATTAAACCAAAATTTAGAGGAAATGACCAAAAAAATTTATGTATTTATTGATGAAATACACGTGATTCCTAATTGGCAGCTTTACGTAAAAAGTTTCTATGATAAGCACTATAATATCAAATTTATTATTAGTGGTTCTTCTTCCACCCACTTATTCAAAGACTCAAAAGAATCCCTGCTTGGGAGAATAGAAGATATTTATATCCTGCCTCTTGGAATAAAACAATTTACAAAGTTTTATTGTGATTATAGGGAAAATATTGATATAGAACAATTGGAACTTTTAACACCAGATTTTTCTTTATATGACAATATAGAAGGATATTATGAGATAATAAAGGAAAATAAGTATGAACTGAATAACTTTGAAAGTACAATGAACAAGATTATCAAACATTATCTTTTAGTTGGTGGTTATCCAGAGTATTTTGATACGGAAAATATTCTTCTATGGCAAAAACGACTTGTAGACGATATTATTACAAGGGGATTGTACCGTGATATCGTAAGTATATACAACATCAAGAATCCAGAAATACTGGAAAAATTAATGTACTATATTGCGGCAAATAGCGGAGGTGAATATTCTTATTCATCCGTAGCACAGACCTTAGGCGTTGATGCCGTTACCATTTCATCGTATATAAATTATCTCTCACAAGCCTTTTTCATAGGTGTTTGCGATAATTATTCTCCTAACATAGGGAAAGTTATCCGTAAAAATAAAAAGATATATATAGCTGATAGTGGTATTAGAAATGCTATGCTTAAAAATGACGTACTTTCTCCCGAAGATCAGGGATATGAAGTAGAGAATAGCTGTATCCTGTCAGCCAGAAGATATAGCGAGCCAGAAAACTATACGGTTTATTTCTGGCGGGATAATCAGAAAGAAACAGATATTGTAATCGATAAAAAGCTGGAGGTTTTACCGATTGAAGTAAAATATAGAAATACTGTTTCCGCTAAAGACTTAAAGGGGTTTTTTTCCTTTATGGAAAGATTTCATTCCAAAACAGGGATTGTTATTACCAAAAATTATTTGGAATGCAAAGACAATGTTTATTATATACCATTTTGGCTCATAGACTAAACAAAAGGATAACAGCAGCATTATTGTGTTTCCGCCGCCTACAAAAACCGTCGCTTTTTCCAGATTTTTTTTATCATCCCCCCCTAACCTATTTTCGGTGGGGATGAGCAATAATCGTTACAGCAGTTCCCTATTCTGCCGGGAACATCGTTTCCCCACTTAACGCATTCAATTTTCTAAGTGGCATTGCTTTTGCCCGATCCATAGCAGGATTATTTAGCATCTGCGATAAGTATTTATTTAATACTAGATGTAACTGCCGAAGGCCGGAAATTTCCTTTCATATCTATTTTTTGAATGATCAAACTTGAATAGAATTGGAATATCTACTTGACACAATTCTCCGGTTGTGCTAGACTAACTCTAGTGATGTGCGACTCAAAGCTTGTAGGTTCCATTGTGTTATATGCACATTTTATTTTTCATGTGCGAGTTAGCAATTGCTAATTTATTTCAAAAAAGGTGGCCATTATGAAAGATTCAAAAATTACTGTGCTGTTACTGATAAGTACAATACTTTTATCTATTTTTTCCTTATTTGTAGGGGTCATTGACCTCTCACCAGCCGATTTGTTAGCAGGAAATTTCGAGCAACTTGAAATTTTGTTAATTTCTCGTCTGCCCAGACTGCTTGCCATTGTGTGTACCGGAGTCGGGATGAGCGTAGCAGGTCTGATTATGCAGCAACTGTGTATGAATAAATTTGTATCGCCCACCACAGGTGCTACTATATCTTCCGCTCAATTTGGTATTCTGCTGGCATTATTGTTTATGCCCGGTTCTACCATTTGGAGCAGGGCAATCTTTTCCTTTTTCTTTGCCATTTTAGGGACATGGATTTTTGTTTGGTTTATCCAGCGTATTCAGTTCAAGGATACGGTTATGGCACCACTCGTGGGTATTATGTTCGGCAATGTCATCGGCGGCATAACCAGTTTTCTTGCCTACAAATACGAAATGACACAGGCTCTGTCCAGTTGGCTGGTGGGACATTTCTCCACAGTCCTTCGTGGACGATATGAGATCGTGTATCTGGTGGTTCCATTCGTCATTATTGCATTTGCATTTTCAAACCACTTCAACATTGTAGGCATTGGGAAAGACTTCTCTAAGAATTTGGGCGTCAACTATAATCTGGTGCTGTTCATGGGATTATCCATTGCAGCTATGATTACCGCAAGCGTAGTCGTGGTTGTAGGAAGCATCTCGTACATCGGCTTGATCGTCCCCAACGTAGTGGCTATGTTTAAGGGAGACAAAATTCGGTGCACGCTGCTGGACACCGCCCTGTTCGGTGCGCTGTTCGTACTAATATGTGACATGATCGGCCGGATAGTGATTCTCCCTTATGAATTACCAATTGAACTGATTGTGGGGATTTTGGGCAGTCTGCTTTTCATTATATTGTTGATTTATCGTTTGCATTATGGACACAAAGCAATTGGGAGAAAAACGGAAGGATGGAATGCGTAATGATAGCAAAACAAATAAGTAAAGAGTACATAAAAGTTGAAAAACAAAAAACAGCGAAAAATACAGTAACTGCAAAGCAAAAAGGCAAACTGCGTAAACTTGCCATTCTCGTCATTCTGACGGTTCTGGCCGTTATCTTGTATATGACGGTGAATATGCGATTTGACAATTCTAAGCTATTTAAATATGCTTTTCATCTCCGCATTCCAAAAGTGATTGTCATGCTTCTTGTTGCCTTTTGCATTGGGGGAGCGTCTATCGTATTTCAGTCTCTCATCAACAATAACATTGTCACTCCTTGTTTGTTGGGTATAAACTCCCTCTATACCCTTATTCATACCGGCGTGGTGTTCTTCTTCGGTGCTGGCAGTTTAGTGGCTCGCAATACCAATGTGGCCTTTGCGGTGGATTTGATACTCATGGGTATCATCGCAACGTTTATTTATAGCTATATGTTCAAAAAAACCAAATATAATGTGTTGTATGTTTTGCTCATCGGTACGGTATTGACATCATTTTTTTCCAGTATGCAGACGACCATGACGCATATCATGGATCCCAATGAATATGATTCGCTGTTGGCAACACTTGTAGCAAGCTTCAGCAATATCAACACTGAGATCATCCTTTTTTCTGTTGTCATGATGGCACTGTTGATCTTCATACTACGTAAGGATTTAGCTCTGCTGGATATCATTACGTTAGGAAAAGATCAAGCCATCAACCTCGGCGTTGATTACGACTGCACAATTCGGAGACTGCTCTTAGGTGTAGTGCTTTTCATTGCGATTGCAACAGCTATGGTGGGACCCATTTCTTTCCTTGGTTTGATTATTTCCAATTTATCCCGGCAGTTGCTAAAAACCTATCGGCATACTTATTTAATTGGGGGGGCTGTGCTTATCGGCATGGTAATTCTAATCGGTGGCCAGCTCATCGTGGAGCAGGTGTTTGTTTATTCTATCCCTATCAGTGTATTTATCACTGGGGGGGGGGGCTTGTTTTTTCTCTATCTCTTACTAACGCAGAAAAGGAGGGCCTGATCGTGTTTACAAAAAATCTGACGAAAACTTATGATGGAAAAGCTGTAGTGAACAATGTCAATTTTGAAATTCCCAAAGGAAAGGTGCTCTCCTTAATCGGGCCCAACGGTGCCGGAAAGTCCACCGTAATGGGCATGATTTCCCGACTAATTGCCAGTGATTCCGGCATTGTTGATTTTGACGGAAAGTCTATTCGTAAATGGAAAAACAGAGAACTTTCCAAGCGTCTGGCCATACTGACCCAAACCAACAATATCCAGATGAAACTGACGGTGCAGGAGCTTGTCACCTTTGGCAGATTCCCCTATTCCGGTAATCATATTACCGCTGCGGATCAAAAAATAATCGATCAGGCAATCGGCTATATGCAACTGAATGATTTTCAGGATCACTTTATTGATGAGTTGTCCGGCGGGCAGCGGCAGCGGGCGTATATTGCCATGGTGATTGCACAAGATACGGAATACGTCCTACTGGATGAGCCCACAAATAGCCTGGACATCTATCACGCTTCGAACATGATGAAAATTGTTCGCCGCCTGTGTGACGAATTAGGAAAGACCGTTGTATTGGTGCTCCACGAAATCAACTACGCTGCCTTTTATTCCGATTATATCTGCGCCTTTGTAGATGGAAAAATTGCTAAATTTGGCACGGTAAAGGAGGTGATGACAAAGGAGAATTTGGCGCAAATCTACCATGTGGATTTTGAAATTCAGGAAATTGAGGGCAAACCCCTCTCAATTTATTACTAAGTACAACACTATATTACATATTTAAAGGAGATATTATTTATGAAAAAATTACTATTATTTACACTGGCTACAATTTTGAGCTTCTCTTTCGTTGCCTGCAGTTCAACTACAGAATCCGAAACGACATCCGCATCGAAATCTGATACGACTCCAGTCACTGAATCCGAAGATGCACAAACTATGGAAACTGAAACTGAAACTGACACAGATGCAGAGGCGAAGCTTCCCACCTCTATTACAATCACTACCCTAAACGGAGCTAAGGAAAAAGTAAAAATAGAGGTTCCCTATGATCCTCAGCGTATTGCCGTCATGGATTTGGCTGCTTTGGATATATTGGACAATTTAGGGATGGGCGACCGTGTGGTAGGCGTATCGAAAGGTTTTTCCATAGATTATTTACAGAGCTATATTACCAACGACGCAATTTTAAATTTAGGTACTATTAAAGAAGCCAATTTAGAAGCAGTCATGGAGTGTGAGCCTGATGTCATATTTATCGGCGGACGGTTGGCTTCAATATATGATGAGCTGCTTGAAATTGCACCGGTGGTTTACCTGTCAGTCAATGTTGAGAGCGGACTAGTAAATAGTACTGGTGAAAATGCCACGACCATTGCCTCTATGTTTGGTGTAGAGGATATGGTATCCGGCCTGTTAGCTGACTTCGATGCCCGTATCCAGGCGCTCACCGAATTTGCAAATGGCAAGACTGCTGTAGTTGGCATGGTGAACGCCGGTGGATTTAATGTGCTGGGTAACGATGGCCGCTGTTCCATCATCGGTGTGGAAATTGGCTTTCATAACATGAGTGATTCTGAAATAACCTCCACCCACGGCAACGAGTCTTCCTTCGAACTGCTGGTAGAACTCGCTCCTGATTATATCTTTGTCATGGATCGTGATGCCGCAATTGGAACCGAGGGTGCCAAGCTGGCACAGGAAGTCATGGCGAACGAGCTTGTTATGACAACCTCTGCTTATCAGAACGGCAATATTGTCTATCTGGAGCATTCTAACGTTTGGTATACAGCGGAAGGCGGTATCACAGCATTAGATACCATGCTTTCCGATTTGGAGAAAGCACTTCTACAGTAAGATAATTGGAACAACCTATATACTGAAGCGAACTCATGTCTGGGGTTTTAATCTTTATGCGAAAATAGTAAGCCTTAGGAACTGCTTGCAAATAAACGCTATCATTTATTTGCAAAGCAGTTCCTTATCAATCCAATACTCCCACCATATCCTGATAAGTCATCGGTTTTTCTCTGATATATCTTGACTCAAGGTCAATTTCTCTTCTCTGGATACTGCTCTCTTCAATGCTGGTCATAATTTCCAGCACGTGATAAGTCAGGCTGCTGTTTGCGCGCGGAGTGCGCCCAGACTGTATGGCCTTCGCCATGTCAGCCAACCCCAGCGCCCGGCTATTTTCTTCATACTGGAATAAAAGGGGAATTTCTTTCAATTCATTGCTTCCCGGGCGGTACAACCTTACCCGTCCGCCGAAAGTATTTGGATCCGGTACAGAGAGCGTTCCATGTGAGCCATAAATCTCAATATGCGGAACTTCAGCTGTGTATACATCGAAGGTGGTAAATATAGTTCCAATAGCTCCGTTATCAAAACGCATCATACCCGTTATGTAGGTAGGCACATCCACATCAACCACGGTACCACTTAATGGCTGACTGGTTATAGTTCTTGTAGAGAATGATTTTTTGCTCATACCACTTACAGACTCCACACTCCCCACAAGGTTTACCAATGCTGTCAGATAATATGGCCCCATATCCATCATAGGACCGCCTCCGAATTTGTAGTAGAATTCGGGATCTTCATGCCATGTCTCATGACCCCGGCAAACCATAAAAGCACTTGCACCGACTACAGCGCCAATCATTCCGTCATCAATCATCTTTCGGCAGGTCTGGATACCCGCGCCTAAAAATGTATCCGGTGCACCTCCTATGAGTAAGTTCTTTTCCCTGGCCAGTGCAACCAGCTTCCTTCCCTCTCCCAGTGTAGCACCCAAAGGCTTTTCTGAATAAACATGTTTACCCGCCATGAGAGCAGCATATGTAACATCAAAATGCTCATAAGGTCTTGTGAGATTCAATACAATATCTATTTCAGTATCTGCAAACAGTTCCTCCATTGTGTCATATAGCTTAGGAATACCGTATTTGGGGGTAGCCCTCTCTGCTTTTTCCCTTACCAGATCGCAGACCGCCAGCACTTCTATTTCTTTAAATGTATCCGTAATATTTTCAAGATAGATACCACTAATAACGCCAATTCCTACAATGCCTATTTTTATTGTATCCATATAAATCCTCCTACATTTCTTAATTATATGAAACCAGTGCATTTCCTCACCATTGCATGTATGAAAAATCATTTCACCAATCTGCACACCCCGCACTGTGGTCTACTTCGCTCCAATTTTACCATCGCGGCACGCACAACCTGGTACAAACAATTTTCAATCACGCTCTAACAAAGTTCGATTTAATACATTTTTGCTTCATTTTCATAACGATTGGTAGTTAACTGATTCATAGCTGCATATTCCTTACCCTCTGCCGCCCAAAGTAGACCTCTTCGCATCATTTCATGAGCCGTAGGTGATTTATCAAATACATCATCATGATGACCCAACGAACTGTAAAAGACCCTTCCATTTCCCCAGAATTTTGTCCAGGCCACCGGCATATCAACCGGCTTATTTGAAATATGATAGTAAGGCACAATTGGGAACCTTGTGGTCGCCAAAACCTCTATTGCAGGATCCACATGTAGATAATAGTGCTCGCTGCAGACTTTAAAATCCTCAAGCCCCCTTGTAATAGGACTAGAGCCTTTACATATATTAACCATATAACCAATCCCATCCCCGCCAGGATGGCTTACCCACTGACCACCTGTTAAAAATTGCCACTCTACATTCTGGCGAAAGGCGTCACACATTCCGCCGTGACACCCTGCCAAACCAACACCTGCTCCTACAGCCTTTGCCACATTCTTTACATATTCATCCTTTATTTCATCCATTGTCCAGCAGGAAACGATGAGATCCAGATCCATCAGCGGCTCCAAATCCGCAAAAACATCGAGCGTATCGCTGATAGTCACCTCATACCCATCATCTCCCATGATGTTTCCAAACCGTTTAGACGTTAAGGCCGGTTCATGACCGTCCCATCCTCCTTGCACAATTAATACCTTTCCCATTAAAAATCTCCTTTCTTTATATCACATGCATTTTTGTAATTGCCAAATAGGGTACATTTGGCTACTTAAGTCTAAATTCGGCAAGATATCGCCGTACACTCCCTGTCAGACTGGAAGATGGCATCAATTGCCCTCATAGTCCTCAAAATCTGTTGCCCATTGACAATCAGTTCAGCCCTGCCTTCAATAGCTTCCACAATATTTTTATAATAATTAGTCCAGTCTGTCTCTACGATCGGCAGCGGAATTTCGGTGGTGGTATAAGCAGGTCTGGGAGCCATTGTTCTGGTTGGTCCGGCGCTGGTGTAAATGATGTCGTTATCCCACTCCATTTTGGTCTCCTCAGATAGTTTCACAATTTTACCATTGCAATCCCAGTCTTCAATTACGGCAGTGCCTTCCTTACAGGATATATACCACCTCGGCTGGTTAATAAAGCAATTCGTAGCAATTTCAACCAAGGCGGAAAGTCCATTTTCAAACCTTAGCAATACCTTGAAATTATCGTCTACCTCTTCTGAAAAAATCCGAAAGAGATGTGACTGCACATTGACTAATGGGCTGTTTGTCATACTTAAAATCTGATCTATCAGATGCACGCCCCAGTCATAGACCATACCTCCCCCATTTACCTTGTAACTGCGCCAACCATGCAGCGATCTTCTGGATCCTTGCACCCTGCTTTCAATGTAATAGGGTTCTCCTATCAGCTTCTGTTCAAGAATGCTTTTGATCGTTACAAAATCTTTATCCCAACGGCGATTCTGATGAACAGAAAACAAATTTCCTGTATCAGATGCTGTCCCCACCATCTCCTGAAGCTCTGTGGTATTCAAAGCGGCGGGTTTTTCACAGATTACATGCTTGCCCATACGCAGGCTTTGGATAACCAAATCATTGTGAAAGTTGTTCGGTGTTGCAATGGTAACGATGTCCACTTCCGGGTCTTCCCATATTTCTTCGGGGGATTTATAAAAATAGATACCATTTTCCCTCGCTTTTTCTTCCAATTCAGGACGTATATCATTGGCACCCTTCACATGTATCTGGGGGATTTTTTCCTGAATGTTTTTGTGATGCCAGCAGCCCATGCCGCCATAGCCGATAATTGCCAACTTGTACATATGTATTCCTCCTATCTCAAAAATTTCTGATACTTGAATATTAGCATAATACATGATACAATACATGCCAAATAAGTAAATTAAGTAGCCAAATATTGCACTATAAAATATGCCTATAAAAGGCGGAGAATTTAATTATGAATGCGTTTTATGAAAATATGCTGCAGCCCACAAAAGCCTTTTACGGAAAAAATATGACCTTTCGCGAACATTTACACAAACAGGTAGAACTGATTTATGTTTTTGATGGGGAAATAGACGTACGAATCGGAGATGAAAAGAAAACCATTTCCTCGGGAGAGTTAGGAATCGCCTTTCCCAATATGATACATAGTTACACTACAAAAGAATATTGTAGCCATATTACGCTTATTTTTGATCTGGATATGGCAGGAGATTATACTGCATTTCTCACAAAGTACAGATGCCTGACATCATTTCTTGAAAAAAAGTACGTACATCCGGATGTGAATGTCTGTCTGAGGGCTCTGGCGAGAAATGATATAATGGAAAATCAATCCCTCCTGAAAGGCTATATAACAGTTCTACTTGGAAACCTGTTAAAGGAATTACACCTAGAGAAAAGAGAAAAGAAAGAGGAACCTAATCTTGTGGATGCCATTTTGAATTATGCGACCCAAAATTACAGAGAGCCCATTAGTCTGGATACCATGTCTTCCGAACTTGGAGTTGCAAAATACACAATATCCAGAATTTTTAGAAATGAGATACAAAGCAGTTTTATTGAGTATCTGAATAGTCTGCGGATAGGATTTGCCCAACATCTTCTGGGAAACTTTCGAATTCCGGTGACAACCATTGCTCTTGAATCCGGATTTTCAAGTCAACGAACTTTTAATCGGGTATTTAAGGAATTCCATGGTATATCACCAAGAGAATATAGGAAAAGGATTGGCGCCGCATAGTTCTGACATTTAGAAATGAAAAAATAAGAACAAAACGATTTTCTTGTATTGTTTTTATTTATTTTTTATTGTTTTAAATAATACTAACCATTATTCCAGCTCAATTTCGATAAATATTTCTTCAAATCTTTATCAAATGTAAAAACTTCATAACCACCATTATTATATCCTGCCATTAGGCAATCAACAAAATCAAGATTTGTTTCGGCAAAGCATTCAAGTCCATTTGTAGAAACATCATAGTGCGTTGTTGAAATGCTTGAAATATTCAAAACCCCTGTAATTGCCGCCCGAATATCTTGACGAGGAATTTTATAAACCTTACTCAAAACATAAACCATTTCTGCAATTACCTCTGTCGGTATAAAGCAATCATTTTCTAATATTTGCTTTTCAGCTAAGTCAGCCATTTCTAAATTATCTTGCAGGATATATCTCAATACGGCGTTGCTATCAAATATTATCATTTTTTTCAATCACCGCTCTTTCCCACGCTCCTTTTTCCTGCTCAATCAAAGTCGGATTTGCGTAACTTTTCAAAAAGCCCTTCATATTTTTTAAATCCGCCTTTTCAAGATTAGACTTTACTGGACGCAAATCAAAAGGAAGTCCGCCAATATTTCTTGACTGGTAAAGAAATACGTTTATCGCTTCTGTTAGGCTCATGCCATACTGTGAATAAATAGCTTCAACATCAGCTTTAATCTGTGGGTCTATTCGAATATACATACTTGCACTCTTAGCCATCTTTAAATCACCTCTTTGTTTAATATATCCTATTATATCACAGTATATGCACAAATGCAATACATTGAGATGAAATACGTTTGGGGATAAGCTGTTCCCCTATAGGTGAACGTACCGCCCTTGTGTAACTGCTGAACAGCTTCTTCCTTGTGAGTATACATCTTTTGCATGGTGTTTTTCTCTCCATACTGCTACCTCTTATTTGTCTAATCCATTTCTTGGTTTCTGTAAACTTTTTTTGAATATTTACGAACATTTAAATTGATCTCTTGCTCTTGCATAATAAAACCTCACTGGGATAATAATGATAATGCGGACAAAAAATTATAATAAACTGAGGTGATTAGTAAAATGAAAAAAATAATTAAAAGAATTATATTTATTGTATTCACACTTATGTCCTTCATCTATATAGATTCACAGATAGTACTTGCTGTGGATAATTTGGAACAATCTGAATCAATTGTTTCATTGCCAGACGGAAGTACCAGTGACGAACTACAATCGGTAGTAAATAATTCCACTTCTGGAGGTATTATTGAAATTGGAAGTAATATGCATTTAGATATATCAATTAAAATTCCAGAAGGTAAAAAACTTACAATTCGATCCAAAGACAACAGCAACTATACTATACTAAGCACTTCCAAAAGACATTTCATCGTAAAAGGAGAACTCATTTTGCAGAATATAACACTAAACGGCAGTGCAAGGAGCGGTGGCGTGTCTGTTAATGGAGGCAAATTAATTATTAACAACGGTACAAAGATAACAGATTGCAATGCTGAGTATGGCGGTGGCGTTTATGTTGATAGAGGCAATTTAGTTATTAACCGCGAAACAAAGATAACAAATTGTAATGCTACGAATGGCGGTGGTGGCGTATATGTTTATTACGGCAATTTAGCTATTTACGGCGGTACAATTAGCAATAATACATCTTCTGAAGGTGGTGGTATTATTTTTGATAAGAGTAATGCTAACATAAATGGAGGAGAAATATCCAACAATAATGTAGACGCCTATACAAGCGGTTCAGGTGGTGGTATCAGCATTAAGTCAAACAGTATTGTTACAATTTCTGGTGATACAAAAATAAGTAGTAATACAGCAAAAGGTTACATTTATAGCAGTGGCGGCGGTATTTATATTGAAAACAGTAAAATCCAAATATTAAAGGATGTGCAAATTACTGATAACCGAGTAATAGCCGGTCTCTTCGCTAAATCAAGTTATGGCGGTGGTATTTACGTATACAAAAGTCAAGCAAGCATTTTGGAAAATGTAAAAATCAGTGGTAATACTGCTGTAGATGGTGGGGGTGGTATTTATATAGACTTGATAGCGAACCTGCAAACCGGTGAACAGACTGTTTTTAGCGGAAATAAAGCGGCGACAGCCTATTATCCGCCAGATAATGCGATAAATTTATATCCTAATATAAAGTTTGCAAGCGTAAGCATTTCTAACCACCCACTCAATAATTATGATATAAACTATTCCGAGAGTACGATAATTCCATACTATAGAATAACATATAACTCCAATGGCGGAACCGGGAGTTATATTGGACCAAAAACCATCCCTGGCGATACCGATACAATATTATCATCGGATAAAGCTGGAATTAGTTATGTAAATTACAACTTTGCAAACTGGAACACCAAACCGGATGGCAAGGGGACTTCTTATACTCCCGATAGTACAATAACCTTGAAAGATAACGTAACACTTTACGCTCAATGGCTGCATAATGTGTATACAGTGACATTTGAAAGCAATGGCGGAAGCCCAGTAGATACCAAGAAAGTCTCACACGGTCAAAAGGTGATAAAACCAGACGATCCAACGAAGGAAAGTTTTATGTTTGATGGGTGGTATAATGAAAAAACTCTCGAAACCGTCTGGGATTTTGATAACAATCTTGTGACAAAAGACTTAATCCTCTACGCAAAATGGGTAGAACAGAAAGAGAATTTTTCAGAAATGTCAAAACCATCTGAATTACCAGAATCACCAGTATCATTAGAGTCTGAGTCATTAGTATCATCTGAATTACCAGAATCACCAGTACCATTAGAGTCTTCAGAGATTGACATTCCGAAAACAGGAGACAACAGTAGTATTGGGTTATGGCTTCTTGCTATTGCTATTACGTCTATTGCGCTTATATCTTTATCTTCCAGGATACGCCGTTAAGACAAGGGTTCAATAACCATTATTATAATTCGTATGCTGATATAATAAAGCAGTCTTCTCATCGATTCATATATGGGGGCAGTCGCAATAAAAAATAATTATTTGTGCCAAGCCCCCTTTTTTCCATTCTTAACAAAGTACCCACCTTAATATCTAAGATGTATTAAGAGCAGACATATCTCAAATAAAATCGGGAACCAACACTTCAATAGTAACCTGATATGATTCGGACAGTCTGCCTCCTAACAGAGACTGCTTAGCCCATGCATATCCCAAACTTGATATACTAGATGTTTAATAAGTTCGAAGCAATTGTAAAATAAATAATTAATGACAAAGCATCAATGATAGTAGTAATGAACGGGCTTGACATAACAGCGGGATCAAATCCTGTTTTCTTTGCCAATAATGGGAGAATGCATCCAACAAGCTTTGCCAGGATAACAGTAATCATCAAGGTCAGGCATACGACAATTGCAATCTTTACAGTTACCCTGTCAATTAGCATTAACTTGACAAAATTAGCGAGCGCCAAAGTGACGCCTGCTAAAACGCCGATACGAAACTCTTTCCAAATAATTCCTAAAATATCCCCAAATTCAATTTCATTTAAAGAGATACTGCGTATAATCATTACGGAAGACTGTCCGCCGGCATTCCCACCCGTATCCATAAACATAGGAATAAAGGAAGTAAGTACTACATATGCCGCAAGTGCCTCTTCATAATGCTGAATAATCTTACCCGTAAAGGTGGCTGAAATCATCAGCAGTAAGAGCCATGGAATTCGATTTTTCCAAGATTCAATGACTCCTGTTTTCATATAAGGCTTATCTGCCGGTACAATCGCCGCCATCTTTTCAATATCCTCCGTGGCTTCCTGCTGCATAATATCGACCACATCGTCTACCGTAATAATTCCAACCAAACGTTCTTCACTGTCAACGACAGGCATCGCATTAAAATCATATTTTTGAAAGGTATGGGCAACTTCTTCCTGGTCTTTACGTGTGGAGATGGTAATCACATTCTCATGCATGATATTTCTGATTTTTTCCGTAGGTTCACTAAGGAGCAAACTCCGAATGGATACAATTCCAAGAAGTACTCTTTGTTTGTTCAGAACATAGCAGTAATCTATAGTTACTTTATCAACTCCATCACGTCGAATAATCTTGATTGCCTCTTCCACGGTTATATCTTCTTTAAAATCCACAAATTCTACGGTCATAATACTTCCGGCAGAAGCCTCCGGATATTGAAGAAGATGATTGATATCTCGCCTGGTGTCAGGTTCTGTATTTGCCAGAATTCTTTTTACCATACTAGAAGGCATTTCATCCATCAAATCAGCCGCATCATCCGCAAACAGGTTATCCACAATATTAGCTGCTTCTTTCGCAGACAGTATTTTAATGATTTCCTGTTGTTCTTCTAAAGGGAGATAGGAGAAAATTTCCGCAGCCATAGTTTTGGGCAGTAAACGGAATATTTTTACGACTTCCTCACTAGAAAGTTCCTCGAATAGCGCAGCTACATCGGCCACATTCAGGGAAGATAATTCTTCACGCAGTTGTACATACTTTTTGTTCTCAATTAATTGATTGATTTTTTCCAGCATAAAATACTCCTTTGCCTATGTATTTTTCTGTCTAACTTCTATAATTCTAATATATTCCCTTATTTATTTCAAGAAAAATAAAATAGAATAGATCGTCATTTATGGAAACCTGCTTCTCATGTTCAGGCACTCTAGTTAACATGGTATTCTCTTAATACCGGGCAAATTGTATTTATCGATATTCGGTCATTCCATATGTGATGAAAAGATTGAAGTGACTGCTTCTAAAAACCCGGATGGCTCTATCATTACAGCGCTATTAAACAAATGTAATAATAATCAGGAATATGCGGTTCGGATTCACGGTCAGGTGATTCGGATACATACACCTGCACGAACTATAAGCTCTATTATCATATCGTAATTCCTCACATGACCAGTACTATCATACATAATTTTTTTCAAAAGAATCTGAAAAAAAAATCATTTAATCTGTTAAGCAACTAAATTTGTGTCTGTTTTGGATTAACTTTAGTTTCTAATCTCATTCGATATAAACTACATCTTTCTTCATCTGGCAGCCCATTCCAATCATTATGAAATGGTAATGCAAATGCTCTGCAACTTGCATCACACATTGAATTATTATCACAATTGCAACATTTTTCAATTTCATCCAGCTTTAAACTTCGAATTTTATTAAATAAGTTAGAACCATTCCAAATATCATCTAACTTTTCTTCTCTTATATTACCCGCCGATAGTTTTAAATCATGTAAACGCCAGCATGGCACTACTTCTCCATTAGATAATATTACAATATTATTCAAACATGTTCCACAAGCTAATTTAAGGTTGTCCTCCTCTATAACATCAACCATTAAATCAGAAAAATTTTTACTTCCTATAATCGTTTTACCCATCCTTCCATCAAAGCTATCATAATAATTTGCTAATTCTAACTTCTGTTCTCTAGTTAACCCCAGTCTATCCCAATTGTCAATAGCTCTTCCCGTTTTACGTATATAATCATAAGCAAACTCCTTGGCTCCCAATTTCTGAACCAGGTCCCCCATCAATATATATTGGTCAAAATTTATTTTTGAAAATACAGTATTAATACATACCCGTATATCTGTTGATGAAATTTTTGCAATGTTAGTAATTACCTGATTAAATTTCCCCCTCCCTCTATACATGTCATGGGTCTTAGCTGTCGCACCATCTAAACTTATTTTCAATGCACCTATAGAACAATTTGTTAACTCTTCTATTTGCTTATCCGTAATTAGTGAAGCATTCGTACAAATGCTTACAATCATTCCTTTTTTATTTGCATATTTTACTATTTCTATTATATATTTATTTAGAAAAGGCTCCCCGCCAGTAAATGTTATATGAATTACTTTATATTGGGCTAATTTATCAAGAATATTATAAATCTCATTCATTTCCAGATTATTATCCCGACCTGTATTAGAATCAGGAAAACAATGTATGCACCTGAAGTTACAATTATTTGTTATTCTCATATTAACAAAATCTAAATTAGGTCTTTTCTGTTGTAGCTCTGGGATTTTACCCTTTACAATATCTAATGTCAAAAAATCATTATCTAACAAATACGATAATATTTCTTTCGCATTATATTTACGTTCTTCCTTATCAGCATTTTTATAAAATATATCATTTATTTCCTCTAGTGACCTTTTTCCATCAATCAAACAAATTAATTTTAAA
>Ga0153997_1000121_pt1 | contig 22263 bp, 23 predicted proteins | sample TSNC081MetaG_FD_104750 | JGI IMG/M metagenome (GOLD analysis project Ga0153997, IMG submission 104750) | Attine ant fungus gardens microbial communities from North Carolina, USA - TSNC081 MetaG | ecosystem: Host-associated > Fungi > Mycelium > Unclassified | place: USA: North Carolina, Lumber...
CGACCCGCCTATCTCCAGCAGCACGCTCACATACTGACCCGCGCTGAAATACGCGAGCGAATCTGTTCCGTTCTCCCTGTCCGGAACCAGCGTATAGCTCTTTGCGTCACCGCCGTGCGTCTCCACCGCTTCGATCACAAGGTGCTGAAGCTCGGGGTGGAAAGCGCGCATAAGCCTGTTGAGCGGAAAATCGATGGGCAGAGGCGTGTCGGGCGCCGCCTCAATTGCCGCCCTGCGCTCAGGAATAATGTTCATAAAAGTTCGCGGATCCAGGTTAAGGTTAACTTCGTTTGCCATCTCAGTGTCCCCCCTTCAGATCAAGCGCGGCCATCTGCCCGGTCTGGTAGCCGTTGATATAGGTCGAGCTGTAGCCGATGGTTCTTGTGCCGTGCCCGCCGCAGAAGAGCAGTCCCTGTACCCACTGCTCATCCCGCATCGTCATGATGCGCGGGAGCATCGCGTCCCAGCCGGAGGCATGGTAGGCGTAGATCGCGCCGTCCGGCGTGTCGAGATAGCGCGCGAACGTCGCAGGCGTGGCGATGGATATTTCCTCTATGCAGTCGGAGATTTTTACACCCACGGCGGTTTCGTACTGCTCAATGGCTTTCTTGGCCAGTCTATTCTTTGTCGCCTTATAATTTTCGGGCGTAACTCCCTCCCAGGCCTCCGTCTCGTAAAGCTGTGTCGCCCAGAGTATGCTTGTGCCGTCGGGGCTGCATCCAGGATTGTCGATGTTCAGGCAGTTCATGATCGTGAAATCGTTTTTATCGAGCGTGCGCATACGTCGCCGCTGCTCGTCCGAGTCCGGCGTCGAGGAGATGAACACGCTGTAGTCCTTTATGCCCAGCTCCTCGGGAGATTTACTCAGCCCGAGATAGACACAGAACGCGGAAAACTTGACGCTGCGGGCGTTCGCGCGTTTGAGCTCCTGAACCGGAATCGCCGCTTTGTCGACCATATTGCCGAATACCCGGTGGGGTATGACGTTCGAGATAACCTGTCTTGCGTGTATCTCCAGGCCGTCCTTCGTTCGAACGCCGTAGCAACGTCCGTCCCGGATTAGAAATTCTACAACCTCGGTATTGAACCAAACTTCGCCGCCGTTGTCCCGAATACACTTTTCCAGACCGAGCGATATCTCATGCGAACGCATTTTCGGTATGTATGCCTTCATGTCTACGTAACGATGTACCATTATCGAGTACAGAGCGAAAGCGAATTCACTGATCGGCGTACCCATGTAGGCCCAGTAGGTGAGCAGGATATGCTGCGCCTTTTTCGGCATGTTCAGCGCGTTTAGCACGACGCCCACCGGCTGTGAGGCCACTTTCATGAAATTTAGGTGTTCGGTCTGCAAAACCTGCGGGTCCGGGTTGCCTTTGCCTAGGTAGCCCAGCGCCATACCGACGTCACCGGCCAGCTTGAAAAAGTTTGTAACGCTCTCCGCGCTGCCGGGAACCTCCTGCTCCAGCATGCGCACAAAGTTCCCGACTCCCGTCGGCATAACGAGATCATAACCGTCGGGGCCCGTGATAACCGCTCTGAATGCGTCCTTAACGGGAAGCAGCTCCACGCCGACACCCAGCTCGGCAAAGATGTTCCGGACGTCGCCCGGATTCTCAGCGGAACCGTAACCTGCCATCTCGTGCAGGGACGGCTCGAACTCAAAGCGTCCGCGTCTGAAGCTTGACGCGCTTCCGCCGGGGATATTGTGTCGCTCAAGCAGCAGCGTCTTTAGCCCTGTCTTGGCTGTCACCGCCGCGGCGGTCAGGCCGGCGTTGCCGGCGCCCACCACGACAACATCGTAGCTTATGGCCATGTTTTCACCCCTTTCTTTGACTGATACAAATTCCGTGGCTATACCACCTACCATAATCTTACTAAATATCCTTAAATAAGTCAAGATTCTTTATTGAATCTGAACAGATTGTTTGATATAATCGGATGGTATATGGTATAATCATGACCACGGGAGGAAACAACATGGAATTCAAGAAGCTGAAATCCTCTTCTCTGCGCGAGCTCTTTGTGAAGGAAATTGAGAGCATGATACTATCGAAGGAGCTGGAGATTGGCCAGCGCCTGCCGACCGAGCGCGAGCTCGCGCGGATGATGAATGTCAGCCGCGCCGTCGTCAACGGCGGCCTGACCGAGCTCACCAAACGGGGATTGGTAGAGATCGTGCCTCGGCGGGGCGCGTTTGTGGCGGACTATAAGAGCCGCGGCCGAATCGAAACGCTCATTTCCATCCTTGAGTACAACGGTGGCCGTTTTGAACCGGAAATGCTCGACGCGCTTTTGGAGGTCAGGTGCTGTATTGAGTCCCGCGTAGCGTATCTGGCAGCACAACACGCGACGCGGGAGCAGATCACGGAGCTTGATGCGCAGCTTGACACGATAGCGCGGCAGCCCGACCCCGCTGCCTTAAGCCGCGAGACCTTCAAGTTTTACCATATGCTGTCCATCGTATCCGGCAATGGGATATACCCGCTTTTAGTTTACACTTTTGAGCCTATATACAGGCCGCAGTTCGAGGCATTTTACAATATTGGACAGGTTGAGCAGCGCCTTGTGCGTATGCGGGATCTGGTCGACGCTATTCGTCGCCGGGATCCGGAGGCAGCCGCGGACAGTATAAAGGATATCATCACGTGGGGAAGGGAATTACTGGGGGTAAATTTTGCACCTGGAGAGGTTTATCAGGTAGGCCATTTATAGTTTCAATATCGTACCTTGCGGATAATTGTAATGCGACAGTAACATGAACATTTTGAAATAAGCAAATGTTCGCCATGCAAGCTATGATAAGGCGTGGGGAACAAATATCAGGGCATCCCAAAACTTATGCAGCAACGTAAAATATTCTTCACGGCAGTTTATAATTGTAACGTGCCCACCCGTTTGAAAATGATATTCGTTTGCATTAGGGCAAAGCTCCAACATCTGCTTGCGCTGCATTGGGTTGGCCAAATTATCAGTTTCGCTGTCCACAATCAGAATATCCTTCGGCCTATTTATATACGGCTCAGAAGTAAATATGTGGTTAAAAAGGAAATCTTCCATACAGTCTGCCATGGTATAAAAATCCTGCTTGGTTATTCTTTTAAAATCCTCTTTGCAAAGTGCGATTAACCTATCTGTATCTGTTTTTCCGGATTGCAACTGCAGTTTTGGGAAAAACGCTCTGCCCAGCCCATATGTCAATGCGGAAACCGGCAGCACTTTAAGAATTTTACGCATTTTGCTGTAAATCTTGACCTCTGACGCATTAGTGGTGTTGACATCATTTGGGTTCATGGAAGTCAAGCTATGGGAAAACACAATTTTATCAGCAATATCGGGGTACTGTTTTATAAGGTTTTGAAGGTATACCCCACCATTGGAATTGCCGATAACATTGCACTTTGTTACCTGTTCGGCATCCAAAACGGCTTTTAGGCCTTTAGCCGTATCAGCAAACGTATGCATAGGCGGAACCGAAAGCGCTATTGTTGTAAATTCTTCCCGAAACTCCTCGGCCAGCGGGAGCCCCAGCAAGTGCCCCGTAATATTTGAAAGTATGGCAAGCAAAAAATGCTTTCCGTTCCCGCTAACCGTGTATCTCCAACGGTTACCATCTAATGCAAGAACCTTTTCCGCTGCGGTAAATTTTTCAAAGTCGTGTCTTTTTATGACAGAAATATTCATTATGCTTCCTCGCTTTCGTGATACAGTTGCCACATGAGTTTTTCCACTTCCAAAAACTCATTTTCAATTATTAGTTCATCAATCTGACCGGTGGTGGCAAGTATATTTAAGCCGTGCAGCATTATATAAATGCGGTGGCTTAACAGCTTAACATGCCCTTTATTTTTGTAAACCTTTATAAGTATTGTTTTTATTGCATTTATTGTGTTCAAATAGGCTTCTTTCATTTTCTCTTTTCTTACCTCTGCGGGGAAACTGAAAAAGTACGGGTAGAATATACAGTTCAGCGTGTTTTCAAAATTCATCATGTCACCTTTTTCAAGCTGGTGATATAAGCGAAAAGCTTCCACTAAACTTTCAATGTCTTTTACTTCGGAAAATATCCCCCATACGTCACCGGTTTCATTCTCAACAATATCCAGAAAAATTTCTTCCACAGAATGATAGTGGTAATAAAGACCCCCGACCGACAGTTTAAGCGCTTCACTTATGTCCGCCATTGTAACGGCCGAGTATCCTTTTTCAATTATAAGAGCCTTTGTTGCCCGCTGAATATCCAACTTTCGTTTGCTTCCTTTTTTCATTGCCTACCCTCCTGCATAAAACCGAGTATATCCTCTGTTTTATATTAGCATACGCTTACCAATTAGTCAATTAAAATTTCCGGTTTGCTTGCAGACTTTCCATTGTAGCAATACCTTATTTGACTTCTGGCCAAGTACAGCCTGCGCGAAAACCAAATACGGTCATCGCGCAGGCTGGCTTCCCACCAGCTATATATTCGGCACCGAACTGGCGCACACCTCACTCACAAAATGATAAACTATACTTATACAATAATCATTTCTCTTTGCTTGCATAGAAAGACAGCCATTTTCCAAAAGTTTGAATCATTTTGGTCAACCACTTAAAAAACAGAATAAATATTATCGAGTTCACAAAACAAGTAATGGCTAGTGCACAAATTCCATATGGAAATTGCTTTGTACAATCATATAGTATGTACAGACACAACGGCATAAAGATAGCGGCTGTTGTAACGCCCGGTGTATAGTGCCTAAAGCGAAAACTTAAAAAATAATGAATCACAAAGTGAACAATGAAAACGAAAAACACACCATACCAAATTAAATAATTTTGAAAAAAAATAGAAGATAGTGATACGGCCAATAAAATTAGAAATTCAATTAAAACCGCAATCGCCCCAGAATTCGTTGAAACCCAATGTTCAAATGGCTTTGATGTCGACATTTCCAGTAGTTTCATATATTTTTTTTGCCAAATATCTACCATGATAATTTCTTCAAAATCATGAAGCATAAAGATGATAGGCAATAATAAGGAAATGACTTCCATAGAAATGTAATTCATAAAGCACCCCCTCCTTTTTATTAATCGTCTCACTTGTGTCTTTTTTCATTTTTTAGTATAATAAAATAATAGGATGGCGTCAAGGTATCGGCTAAATCGCTACATATCGGTAGAATTGTGACGATGAAAGGAGGCTACTATGGTTAAGAAAAACAAAGGGAATATTAAGGCACAACAATCACAAAAATGGATGGAAGAATCTCTTTTTCAATTAATGCAAAAAAAGCCATATAGAGAAATATCCATCCAAAACATTACGGACACCGCACAATTATCTCGTCGTACTTTTTATCGGAATTATGAAAAAAAAGATGAAATTCTGCTCGGCTATTTTCAACGTATCTGTAAAGAGTATGAGGAAAATTTGCGTTCCGCTAAAGACTTATCATTTCCCACTATAGCGAATATCTTTTTTTCCACTATGCAGGGACATTTGGACTTTCTTTTTTTGATAAATCAGCATCAGATAATGGAGCTTTTTATAAGAGAAATGGACACGTTTCTCCTTCCGCTTCATCAAGAATTAAGAGGGCCATCTATTGGTTATGATTTGGAATTGTCCCACATTGCATTAACCTTTAACATAGGCGGATTTGGAAGAATACTCACTCTATGGTTAAATGAAGGTGCGAAAAAAACTCCAGATGAGTTAGCGGAACTTGTTGAAAAGGCGCTAAGGCTTCTCATATGAATTATTGCAGTTCCCACCGCCAAAAGGCGCAGATTTTACGGAGAACTATCTCCTGTTTAAAATGTGAATGGAACGGTTCTCAATATTTAGCGCCGCCTCTCTGACCGCTTCTGAGACCGTCGGATGTGAATGTATGGTGGCTATTACGTCATCAACCGTCGCTTGCATTTTAATAGCCAGCGCACCTTCGCCGATTAAATCCGTTGCCCTGGGGCCGATAATATGCACGCCTAAAATCCGCTTGCTTTTTTCTTCGGCAATGATTTTTACCAGACCCTCACCCCCGTTAAGAATTAACGCCTTCCCATTTGCCGCCAGCGGAAACGTTCCGGTTAAATATGAGATACCGCCTTCCTGCGCTTGCTTTTCTGTCAGTCCTACCGACGCCGCTTCCGGCTCAATATATAAGCATGACGGACTTGTTGCCGGATTATATTCCGACCGGATGCCACAGATGTTTTCGGCGGCAGCTTCTCCCATCGCCGCTGCCGTATGCGCCAGCCCCGCATTCCCCAATACACAATCGCCGATCGCATAGATACCGGGTACATTTGTTTCCATATAATTGTTCACTAAAATATATCCTCGTTCGTGGCGTATACCGCCGACATCCAAAGCAAGTTGTTCGGTATTGGCTCTGCGTCCGGCAGCAATCAATACTTTATCGCTCTCAAATGTCCGTTCTATATCCTTCTTATCTTTGCAAAATACTTTTGCACCGCTACGAATGGCTGCTACCTTCTGGACCTGACAGCCGAAATGAAACTCCACCCCTGCCCCTGCCAAATGTCTGAGGCCGGCGGCAATAATATCCTGATCAAAAGCCGGCAGGATTGCTTCCATCATCTCCAGGACTACGACTTTTGCGCCAAATGCCCTATAAGCAGCGGCCAATTCCAAACCAATCACGCCGCATCCAATCACAACCAGCCTCTTTGGAATTTCCGCAAGGCTCAATGCGCCCGTAGAGTCAACGCAGGCAGGGTTCTCCTCAATACCGGAAATCGGCGGGACAGCGTTAACCGAGCCGGCAGCAATGATAATTGCATCCGCTGTCATCGTCTCTGTGAGCCCGTCCTTTTTTACAACAAGAATCTTACGGGGACTGTTCTTGTCAATGAACCTGGCCCGCCCCATAACGATTGTAATCTGGTTTGCTTTCAATAACCCGGTGACACCCATTTTCAATTGCTGTGAAACGGTCTCCTTCGACGCCATTACTTTAGCGAAATTCACCGCTAAGCCGGTAGCCTCAATGCCTATTTCCGCGCCATGCTCCCTGATGTTTCTAAACATCTCTGCGCTATGCAGCAGAAATTTTGTCGGAATACAGCCAACGTTCAGACAAGTTCCGCCGATATACTCTTTTTCAATAAGCGTTACCCTTGCACCCAGCTGAGCGGCCCGGATTGCGGCCACATAACCGCCGGGGCCGCCGCCGATAATAATTATTCTCTCTTTTTCCATTTTCTGTTCTCCGTATGATACATTGAGCTAATGCGTTAAATAAGCATCTCGTAAATATCCCCGGGTGAAATTCCTTTCATATACTCCTCCGCCCGCAGCCTTACCAGCTTCTGATATAACTCCTCGTTCAGGGGCGTTCCCACCAATGCCTGCGCTAGCAAAGAGATATCCCCGTTACCAAAAAAATCGCCGGAGAAATGTATTGCCGCAATACGGTTTCCCTCTGCCTGCAGCCGCACCGACACCAGCCCCGCCGGAAATTTTTTGCTTTTTTGAATCGGGTAAGGCAAAGAGCTGCCATAATTCCATTCCCAGGTCTGGTACTTATTGCTTTGGAGCTCCCGAATGCTTCTATTATCTGCTTCACTTATATGCCCCGCTTCCAGCCATGTATCCTTGGCAACACATGCTATTAAGCGGTGCTTTAATTCGTCCATAGAGAGTGCTTGATCCAAAAAATCAGCTACATTCGTCACCCGGCTGCGGACTGATTTTACACTTTTTGATTCGATCTTTTGCCGATTGACCGGAAGCGCCCTTTCAATCATGGACAAATCAGAGTTCAGCAGGATTGTCCCGTGGTGTAATATCCTGCCGTTCTTACAGTATTGAGAATTTCCTGAACATTTCTTTCCCTGAATGACGATATCATTTCGTCCGGCAAATTCCGCCTCAACGCCCAATTCATTCAACACACTTATCACCGGACGGGTAAATATCTTGAAATCAAAATCAGGGGCTTTGTCCTGATTTACAATAAAGGTATAATTCAGATTTCCCATATCATGATATACCGCGCCGCCACCCGAAAGACGCCGCACCACATGGATTCCCACTTCATCGACGTATTGCGCATTAACTTCTTCGGTCGTATTTTGGTATCTGCCAACCACCACCGTACGGTCATTTTGCCATAGCATAAAGTATTCTTTTGCAACGTTAAGCTTTTCAAAAACATATTCTTCGAAAGCCAAATTGTAATAGGGGCTGCTGCTTCCTGTCTCTAGATAAATCATCTCACAGTCTCAACTTTCTGCTGCCGCAATATCGCCCGGGGCTTCCAGCAATGCAGCGATGCGATCCAGAAACTTACAGGCCATTTCTCCATCAATGACCCGGTGATCTGCCGATAATACCAAATTCATAATCTTGCCTACGGCAATGCGGCCGTTTGTGACAAGCGGCTCTTCTCGAATCCTATATATTGAAAGAATCGCAAGCTCCGGCTGATTGATAATTGCATTGTGGTACTGCAGTTGCGGGTAGGCCCCCATGTTATTGATCGTAAAAGTCCCTTCACACATGTCATCCATATTTAGCTTCCGGTTCCTGACGCTGTCCACCAGCCTTTTAATTTCTGTTTCCACATAGTGAAATGGATGCTTATCCGTATCTTTCACATTTAATACCAGCAGTCCGTCTCCGGTCGACATCGCAAATCCTATGTTTATTCTTTGATGTAATATGTGAAGATGCTTTTCAAAATCATAAGCGGAGTTGATATACGGAAACTCTTTAAGGGCCTGCGCCGCTGCCTTCATGACAATGCACAGCAGCGAAATCTTATTTCCCATCTGATTATGTGCCTCACGGCAGGCCAGCAGCGGTTCGGCATTTATTTTTATTAAATAGTCACATTTTGGCGACGTTGTCCAACTCTTCACCATATGTTCGGCAATCGCTTTCCGCATCGAAGCCGCCGGCACGATAACCGGTTTATGATCCGTATTATTATTTTCCATCCTATAATTCTCCTCATTATTGTCTTAACGGCAAAGAAAATCAATTCTTCGCCGTTAAGGATTATTAATTCGTTTCAATTAATGCAAGTACTCCCGCAACCGGAACCTGGTCTCCCGGCTGTGCCACAATCTTTATAATGACACCGGTCACCGTAGAATCGACATCGTTATTTAACTTCTCTGTCGATATGGCCAAAACTGCCTCTCCTTTTGTCACAGGATCTCCTTCATTCTTATACCACTTTTCAACACGTCCTTCTGTCATCATCGAGCCATACTTCGGCATCTTTAATTCTGCAACCATTTTCATCAATCTCCCAGCGTTTTTTTGACTGCCTGAATAATCTTTTCCGGCGTTATCACATATTCATCCTCTAATGCCGCAAATGGAACCGGTGTATCAAGGGTTGTACATCGGACAACCGGCGCTTTTAGCGATCCGAATACCTCTTCAGCGAGCAAGGCAGAAATCTCACCTGCAAAACTGCCGGTCTTGTGTTCTTCACTGACAATCACGGCTCTGCCGGTCTTCCTGACCGAATCCATGACGGCTTCCCGATCCAGTGGTACCAGGGTTCTAAGATCAAGTACCTCTGCTTCAATTCCTTTTTCTGCCAGCTCCGCTGCCGCCTGCAGACAAATCAATACCGGATAAGACCAGGATATCAGTGTCACATCTTTTCCCTCGCGGACTATCCGTGCCTTTCCCAACGGCACGACATACTCGCCTTCGGGTACCTCACATTTGGTAGTACCCAGCTTCCGATGGGTGAAGCAGATAACCGGGCTGCCGTCACGTATTGCTGCGGTGAATAAGCCTTTTGCATCATCCGGGAATGCCGGTTCAATTACCTTTAAACCCGGTATATGGCAAAACCATGCTTCCAGATTATGCGAATGATGCAATCCTTCCCCGGTGCCGATACCGCTCATCGCCCTAAAAACGACCGGGCAATGGGTCGGATTCTGTCCGTTATAAATATAATTTTGATTGGCGGCCTGATTGTATATTTCATCCATCGCGCAAGGCATAAAATCCGCATACATCATATCAACAATGGTGGGGAGCCCGCACATAGCCGCGCCGACGCCATAGCCGGCATTGGCCGTTTCGGTAATTGTAGATACGGCAAAACGGTCCGGATGTGCCATCATCGCGTCCATAAATACCAACATTGCGCCGCCGGCAGGATCTTCACCAATATAAGTCAAATCCGGATTTTTATCCATTTCTAATTTTACACTGTCGGCCATCGCCTTACTGTAGGTCATTTCACTCATTTTGTTGCCTCCTTTTCTTAAATCATGATTGGCGGCCAGACATCAGCACGCATAGACATTATTGGTAATGACTGATTTATCAGGGAAAGGGCTATTGTCCGCGAAAGCTTCCGCCGCCTCAACTACCTCTGCCGCCTCGGCATCCATAGCATCCAGCTCGGCCTGTGTAGCAACCTTTCCGGCAATCAGCTTTTCACTATATAATTTGATGGGATCCTTTTTTTGCCATTCCTCATTTTCACCCGGAAGCTTGCCAAATCCCGTATCCCCAATATAATGACCATCCATTCTCCATGTCAGACACTCAATAATCGACGGACCTTCCCCGCTTCTGGCATGTTCTGCCGCCTGACACACTGCCTCATAAACCGCTTCCGGATCATTACCATCCACCGTAACACCCGGTATTCCATATCCGGCCGCTCGGCAAGCGATCGTTTCCGTATTGCACATATCGGCGAAACGATTGGCTCCTTGGATCAAATTGTTTTCAACCACCATAATCAGCGGCAATTTTTTGACCGAAGCTACTACCAGCGCCTCATGAACCGTGCCCCGATTGGAACCGCCATCCCCGCAAAAGGCAATGGCCAGGTTTCCTTGCTTTTTATGTTTACATGCGAATGCCCCGCCAACACTGAGCGGCGCTGCCCCGCCGACAATACCGTTGGAAGCCACCAAGCCTTTGGCTACATCCGTAAGGTGCATCTGCCCTACACGGCCGCCATTTAAACCATCTTTTTTGCCAAAAATTTCCGCCATAACGCGGTTCGGATCACATCCCAGCGCCAAAGCATGGCCTGTCCCCCGATGGTGAGTGAACACTTTGTCCCCCTCTATTAAGGCGGAACAAACGCCTACCGCCACTGCCTCTTCTCCTAAATATGGATGTACAAACCCCGGGATTTTATTCGCGAGAAAGCATTCCCGCATCTTTTCTTCAAATTTACGGACAAGCACCAGCGATTTATACATCTTTCGTTTTTGCTCCTTTGACAAACTCATAGTAACCCTCCTTGATATTTTCTTGAATTTTCCAACTCTTTATGGTACGCTTTAATCAGTAAACAGGATAGGATGATTGATATGGATAAGAACCCTTGGACATCGTCGGCTTCTCCGCTGGGGCTTACACCCAGTGCATTAATCAGTGAAACCTATAAATCCTTTTCCTTAAACCACATCCAAATTAAGGAAGCATTGCCGCCTTCATTGGAGAACGAAACGGTTTTTTTGTATGTATCTCACGGTATCGGAATCATCAAGGTAAATGGTGTTGATTTTGAGTTGAAGCCCGGTGCTTTTATATGGCTGCACTCCGCGCAAACGTATACCATTGAACCACAGTTAGGCCGTGAACTGGACATTACCTTCTGTGTGTATGACAATATGTTGATTTCATACTTACTATTTCTGGAACATACACCCCAACAAGTCCGATTTTTCATTGACACCTCACCCGTTGTTTATCTGGACAGCGACAAACAGCAATATATCCAGCTATTATTTACCGAATTTGAAGATGAGTCAATGCATGATGATACCTGCAGTATCATGAACAGAGCCGCGATTTACGGCCAAATAGCAACCGCCTTTTTTCAGGAGCAGGAAAAATCCGCTGCCAAGCTTAACAATATTCAACACAATCTGGCATGGGATATGATTACCTACATCACTTTACATTCCTTTCAGAATATTACAATCAGGAATGTTGCCGATTATTTCTCCGTGAAGACCGCGCAGGTCAATCAAGAATTGCGGATGGTCAGCGGACATAACTTTAATCAGTTTCTCAACCGGGCACGAATTAATTCCGCCTGTACATGTTTGATTTTTTCCGACCTCTCGGCAAGCTATATCGGCGCCTTCGTCGGATATCAGTCAGAGGTGGCGTTCTTTCGTGCATTCAAGGCCTTAAGGGGCATGACACCACAGGCCTACCGCAAATATATGACTGCTGAAAGTAAGTATCCCCGGCGTCAGTTAATCCAAAGCACTTCCATCTCCATCCTCCACTATGTTGCCGAGCATTACCTGGAAGATATCTGCATACAAACTGCGAGCAAACAGCTCTATCTGAGCCAGAGCAGTATCAACGAAGAACTGAAAAACAGTCTGGGAACCAATTTTAAATCCCTGCTCAATGATTTTCGGATACAATATGCCCGGGCGCTGCTTCAAACAACCGATATGCCGGCCATTGACATTGCGATGGCTTCCGGTTTCCATTCGGTATATACCTTTTCCCGCATTTTTAAAGAACAAACCGGTGTTTCCCCTAAGGAGTATCGCGATGAATTCAAAGCAAGAAACCATGGATAAGAATAATAACGCTTCTAATATTACCGTGTCCTACAACAGCAGCAAATATTTTTCACCGGGCCTTTTGCCGCCGGTAATTAAGCTCGGGTGTAAGAATCTATCTTATGCGAACACACTTAAAAGGCATAATAATATAGAACTGTTATATATTCTGAATGGCTCCGGGACAATTCAAGTAAACGGTATTTCTTATCGCTTAACCCATGGAAATTGCGTCCTTTTAAATCCACACCATTTTCATAGATTAATCCCTGAAAAGGGCAGAGAATTAAAAATCATCGAATGTCATGTGAACATCGGCACTTTTTTATATCTGAGTGTTTCCCCATACTATACGCTCGACCCTATCGCTATTCTCTCTGATTTGTATGTCATCTTATTAGAATCCGACGCAATTCTGCGCACCGAGTCGGTCTGGAACCGTTTACTGACTTCATCCACTTCTACCGATGTTTTCTCCGAACGTCTATGCCTTTTTCTGTTGATGAAAATATTCGCCTTGTTTAGCCGGTACCCCAATTTATCCGACAGTAAATCAGACTGATCTTCCCGGGTCAAAATACCTTTTATCCCCAACACTATTTATAAAGATACTCTGAATTACTTCCTACTCCCGGACCGACCGCCGGATCCGGACCGAAACGTGTATTGGTATTCAGCGAACGCATCAACGTCATATCTTCTCCCGACAACGCAAAATCATATAACGACGCATTTTCGATAATACGTTCTTTTTTTTCGGAACGCGGGATAATCAAAACGCCTTCCTGCAGTGCCCACCTCAGCGTAATCTGGCTTTCTGTTTTACCATATTTGGCTGCCAGCTGCTTAATTTCTTCATTGTAGAAAATACGGCCGTAGCCCTGTACACTCCATGCTTCAACCTGGATCTTATGTTTCGCACAATATTCCCTTAACTCATACTGTTGTAAGAAGGGATGAAACTCAACCTGATTGACAACCGGAATAATTTCACAGTCACTAAGCAATTTCTCTAAATGTTCGATATTAAAATTGCTGACACCGATGGCTCTGACTAAGCCTTCTTTGTAAAGTCTTTCAAAAACCTTCCATAACTGTAGGTACATTTCATCTCCCGGAAAAAACACCGGCCAATGAATTAGATAAAGATCCAAAAATTCCAGTCCCATCTGTTCCAACGTGCCTTTAAACACACTTTCGGCGATGGCCGGGTTATTGGCTTCCTGGCTGATGAATTTAGACGTAATAAAAACCTCTTCCCGTTTCAGCCCACTTTCACGAAAAGCCTGTCCACATGCTTCCTCGGTACTGTATGCTACCGCCGTATCAATGGCCCTGTATCCTGCATCCAAAGCCATTTTAACCGATTTTAAGGCACGGGCCGGCTCATCGGAAAAATCAGCGGCATCTAAGCTGGCAACGCCGCCCATCCAGGATCCGATCCCGACTCTTGGCATCTTTACATCATTGTTCAAAACCGTATAGTCGTTTAGGGAAGCCAGCACTGGTGCATTTGAAATGTTCCATTGTGGAATAACTGTTGACATAGTACCCTCTCCTTTCGTTTTTGATAGATTTCCAAAGCAAGTTCATATATTTATTATATTCCAATTATTCTATTTACTATTTGCAAAACTTCCACTTTTACTTACAATTGAGCGTCAATAATGCCAAAAATACTAACAGTTAAAAAAAGAGCTATAAACCTACTCTCAAGTCATAGGTTTATAGCTCTTCTAACCACGCACTCCGACAGGTAATCGCACACCGTCTTCTTCGGCGGCGCGATCGAATAGTCATGGCGGTTAGACGTACGGGTATAATCCGGGTACGTAAGGATGGTACATCTCCCATGAGGCAAGCTCAAATTTCTTTCTCCGGCGCTTCCGCGCCTTCCAGCCAGGGAGTCTTTCGATACAATATGAGACGGTTCATCTGGCCGCGGCGCAGAATGCCCTCCCGATGGTTATAAGAGATATCAATGATATATCTTCCCTTCTCTTCGGCCACGCAGTCCTGAAGAATTTCGCAGATATGAGGATTGATCAGGTCCCCCAGCGGAACATCTTGAAGCCTCCTCTCATATGCAGAGCCGTCTTCCCAGTCAATAAACTGCAAAAGAGAATCCTCTGCCATATGATCCTTTAATATTTCCAGAAGTTTAGCCATTTTGATGGATTTATATCGATCCTTCACACTGCGGCCTCCTTTTAAAGCTTGTAGAACATTCGTTCTGTTCTACTCTACCATAAACTGGAAATAAGGTCAAGATTATATGATATATTTTATTACCTTCCCAAAGCGGTTTTTAAAAGAAAAATAGCTCATATGCGTTCCAAAATCCCACAGGTAACGGGAAATCAATGCTGCATTTCGATTCTCTCTTAGATCCTGTTCCAGGTGATCATAGCCATCGGCCCTGTAGCGATCCTGTACATAATGGATCAAACCGCATTCGTAGATGTCCGACATCGTCAGCGGCTCTTCCGTAATCAGCGGCTTAATTTTATTGCGAAATAACGCTGCCAGATTCCGCGCCGAGGAATGCCGCAGCTCTTCCCCGTCCATACTTTTGCGAATGCTGAATCGGAACACCGTGTCTTCGTAAATTTTTCCGTTCAGCATAAGCCAGCGCTCACTGTCTTTGTTCGCTACCAAAAAACCATCCACCCCCGCCGTCTGACGCAATGCCTCCATCAGTTCCGCCTTTGCCAGCAGAATATCACCGGATTCTAGAAAAATCCGGCCGTGTTCCGGGTCCAGACTGGACAGGCGCAGGTGCGTCAGGTTGTCCCCCTTAATCCCGCTGTGAAGGGCAAGCAACAACGCCCTCAGATACACGGCATATTCCGGCCGCGCCTCATAGGCTCTGTCAATCCCTTCCAGAAATTCCTGAAACTGCGATGGTGTAAAATACTTATCCGGAACGGATTCTCTGTCTTCCGCGTGGGTCAGGATAATGTCGGTGGATACAATCCGGCTCAGCAGGTTGATTTTAAAGCCCTTCTCCAGCATACACCAGTCGATATACTGCTTGAACACCGAACGGTAATCCTGGATCTGGGAAAGCTTCGTAATCCCGCTTTCCACAAACAGGTCCACCAGCTCGTACTGGTCCATCTCATAGATGTCCTTCCCCAGCTTTTCTTCATACGGCGCCACTTTATTGAAATAACGGGTCATCTTCAACAGGGTGTTTTCCGATAGAAACTCCCTTTTCACACTTATATAGGTTTCTTTCCACTGCGGATGGTACATACGAATTTCCCCCTGTTTACGCTTCAGTTTAACATTCGCTTGTAAAGGCGTCAATACTTTTTTCGATTAGCCATTCTTACGTTAATTTTTAAGAAAGATTGCCTAATTAAAAACATTTGTTCTTTTCGAGTAATTAGTCTAAAATAGTATTGACAATACTATCAGCCTGTGGTATTCTCTAAAAACAAAAATCATAGGGGGATCATTTTCATGTTTGCACCACATTCTTACACTGTGCGGAAGTATCCGCTTAAATTTGTAATTGACCGGGAATTTTCCCTGCCGTTAACGGAGGAGGAAGATCAAAAATACCGCGTAAAACAACAGGATAATCTGCTGTTCCGCCAGTTGCGCAGAATCACGAAAGACGAGGATACGTTACAGAATTATCTTCTCTTTATTAATTGCAAAGGCGGGAAATCTTACGAGAAAAGCCTGAGACGCCTGGTACGGGACGGTGTCACCCTTGGCAGCCGCCATTTTCGCCTCAGTGAACGTTCCGCGTCTATGACCCGGTCCTCAATCCTAAGCTTCGTAGACGACGCCGTCGCGGATGAGCTGGAACGGCGCATTACCATGGACGTCACGATGGAAACCACCGTTCTGTCTAAGTATTACGCATACCGCGGCCTGATGCTCAGCTCCTGCCACTGCCTGGAGGACTGGTATCCGAAAATCGTCGTGATGCCGGACTGCGTCCGTACCATCCCGAACCAGCGCATCCGTTATGCCTTCGACCAGGAAAGTACGTTTACCGACAAAAACGGAAAAGAACGCACCTGGGTCCAAAAGGATATCGGCGAGGACTGCCGTGATATCACAATCAATGTTTCGGACGGCTGCGGCCTACACCACCCGTCCATTTCTCGTCAGGTACAGGAACTCCTGAAGAACGAGGCGCCGCTCACCTCCATTCTCTGGCGGGGTCCCTTCCTCAAAGGCGTAACCCATGAAATAGACTATGAGGCCTTCTACCGGGACCGCGGCGTAACCGGGATTACGGACCTATGGGGCGTCCGCCATGATTTTTCCGAGCCGATGATCCTGATTACGGAATCGATGTACAAGGGCCTGCCCTATTTTGCCGACACCCATACCGCAAAGGACTGGGCCGAGTATTGGCGGCGCTTTTGCAAATACGAGCACTGCCTGGGAATTGCGCGCTGGAATTATACCACAGAAGAAGAGCCGGTCTACACGCGGGCGAACTATCAGATCCTGCAGGATCTGGATCTGCCGTATGAAGATTTTGCCGGTCTCGCGGGCGATTCTGTACGCCTGATCCAGCATATCCAGGAAGGGGACCCTTTGTACACGTACTGTTATCTCGGCTTAACCGGCCCCTACGCAAAGGGAACAAATGATTACACACGCGCGCTCCTTAAGAATCCGGAAATGTTAAAAGAAACCGGCGTGAAGCAGTATGTGGCGTCCCTTCTGGAAAAGTCTCGGAATGATTTAAAATGCGGTAAGCTGTGGCTCAAATCCACGTTTAAATTTCTGGTGCCCGATCCTATTTTTCTTTTGGAGCACATGGGCGGCCTTAAGACAAACGGATGCCTCGCAGCGGATGAATTCTTTTCCGGCGGCACGTCCGGCCCTCTGTCCGGCGAGCACCTGATTGAGCGGAATCCTCATATCTGCCGCTCGGAACACGTGATTCTAAAGGGTGCCTGCCCGGAACCGCTTCAAAGATACGCCGGGCATTTGGCTAATACCTGCATCATCAACGCCAAAAGCATTACGGCCCAGCGTTTGAACGGCGCAGACTTTGACGGGGATCTGGTGCTGGTGATTGACCATCCTGTCATGCTGCGCGGCGTCGACCGCAGCGTACCAATTGTCCTGGATACACAAGACAAAGCCACCGCCCGTAAAGAAGCCGATACGCCGGAAAACCGCACCGAGCTGATCCTGCGCACAATGAACAACCTGATCGGCGAAACCAGCAACTGCGCCACTGCCTATCACAATAAGATGCCTAAGACTGAGGAACAAAAGAAAAAATATGAGTCCTACATCGACCTGCTCAGCATTATCAATGGAAAGGCGATTGACTTTGCCAAGACCGGTGTGTTCTACCAGATCCCACGTAATATCGCAAAATTCGGTCGCCCACTGCCTTATTTTATGAAATATGCCGGTGACTACTATCAAGGACTCAGTACCTTTTCCCATGCCAGAAGCAACCTAAACCGTTTGTGCAAGGAGCTGGAAAAATGGGAGAAGACCCTTCGCTATCCCAAACAAAATACCAATTTCGACTATCGGATTATGATTGATCCAAGCCTGACTGCCCCGGTCCGGATCTCGGAACAGATCGAAGAAATCTATCTGGATTTTTGCAGGGAAATGAAAGAGCTGGGAAAGGAGCAGGCGATGATTCGTAACTATGATCAATACGAAGAAGATCTGTCCGGATGGATTTCCCGTGAGGAGGCCAGGAATTTCACGATAAATTGGCAGTATTACTATGAAAAATACCGGGCACGCTGCGAAGCGGTATGCCCGAACCCAGCACTCTTGGCAAATATCTGCGTGGGTCTGTCCTATGAGAAATATCTAGGTAAAAACCGGAAATTCTTATGGCGGGTGGCAGGAAAAGGCGTAGTAAAGAATATAAAACAGACCGACTTTCCCATTCCCGTGGAGGACCCTGCGGGTCCTTACGAATATTTGGGAAAGCGCTACCAGATGGAGCTGGTAAACAATCACGAGGAGTACCCAAGGGCATAACCTATGGCCATTCGGCCAGTAATAAGGAGGAGACAGAATGATACACGAAGTATATGAGGTCCAGGAGCTTTTAATAGGAAACGGTATTAATAAGAAATGCCTATACCGGATGTGCTATCTGCTAGCAAAGTGGCATAAGCAAAGGGGCTTATCCCGCATCGAGATCCGAGAGGCAATCTTTGAATGGGCCGGGAAATACAAGCTGCATATCGAGCATAACCTAAACGGCATTATTTACCAGGCAATGGAGGATACCGTGCCGCTGCGCGGTGATGTGGAGGTCTGGATCAGCCCACAGGAGGCTGCGGAAATAAGACGGCGGTTTGATACGAAAAACACCTGCCTGACCGCCCTGGCCGTGCTCTGCCTGGCGAAGGTTTCCGGTGATGAAAAACAGACATTTCCGCTGGCTATGAATGAGCTTTCCCATTGGACCGGTATTGCAGCCTCAAGTCTCTCCGGCCGCATTATGACCGAACTGAGTGATTTCGGATATATCCAAAAGGTGGAAGCCGAACAGCAATTCACCTGGAATGAGAAGGCAAAATCCAGGAAAAACCGCTATCAGCTATTGGTCCCCATAGAAGACACCGGAAAGCACCGGCTGGTAAAAAACGATTTACATACACTCTATCAAGAGATTTTCCCCGGTTGCGGACCGGCACCCGGCTAATTATGAATACTATAATAGTATCCAAACAAATGTTCGCATTTTGACTTTACAAAAAAAATTTACATCCCGCCAGGGCCCGGCGCGGATCATGCGAACCTACCAAAACAAAAGGAGGTACATTCCCTTGGCAACCACAGTAGAGAAAGACTTACAGGATCTGGGACATTTTAAAACCCTGCTTCAGGTAATCTTTGAAAACGATGAGGACCTGCGAAACCTGGTCATGCCGGAACCGGACGACGCGGACTTCACGCCCCTTCAGAATTGGCTCGGCGGAACCTATTCAATTGAGGATGCAGATGGAACGCCGCAGAAGACAGCCACACTCATCGGCTACTGCTTCGATGTTCCCTATATCCCCCCGGCGGTTACTGATTCAAGGATCGTCATCACAATGGAAACATCCATATCCAAGGCAGTGAATGAGCGCACGAAGGAAGTGACAGCAGACATTTACGTCTGCTGCCCCAAAGACAGGGTTCTCCTGACGGAACAAGAAAAGAAGCATTACACGGAAAAAGGCTACGCCGGAAACCGGGTCGATATGTGTGTCATGGCAATTGCCAATGCAATTAAGAGAAATGCCGGCATTTTCGGAATTGGAAATATCCGGCTGTTACCAGAAAAGGCCATTGAGCCACACACCCCCGGCGAAGGCTACTATGCCAAACGGCTGTCCTATACCTGCCAATGCTTCTATATGCGCTCTGTACGGAGACCGTCCTAACATGAAGCTGGATTATTTTGACCGAATCAGCCCCACCGCCATACCTCTGTATCAGGTGGGCTCCGTTCGCGCTCCCCTCTTAAGGGACATCTGCCGCATCGGCTCCCGTACGTATCAGCTTTACCTATCCTGCATCCTTCTTACTCCGAAAATCTATCGTGAAAGCACGCAGCCGCCGGACGCGGCCGTACCCATTACCGAGGACGCTTTGGATGGGACGCCTATTTTCGAACTCATTCTGGGAGATCCGGAGCTTCGTGCATTGCTGGAGCAGGCCTTGAATTTCTTTATGGAAGAAGACGTCCGGTTCAATGAAGAGCTACAGTGCTTTGATACGTACCCGAAGGGCACCGCGGCAGAGGAACCGCCCCCGACCGGCAAAATCTGGCACGGAAATTATGAAGAGCTGGCCGATCTAATCGCCCAGCGCAACTATGTCCGGCCACCAAAAACGGATACCTCCCGGGTTAAAAACAAACGCGCCCAGGAAATCCTGAAAAAAATAGAGAGCGGACGGGAAAAGCAGAGGAAGACCACCGGCGCCGGTACCGATATGGAAATCGGCAACCTGGTCTCCTCTCTCGCCGCCTATCACAACAGCCTGAATATCCTAAATATTTGGGACCTGACCGTATACCAGCTATACGATCAGTTTTTCCGTCAAAACAACAATAACATGTACAACTTACAAATCATGAGCGTCGCCGCCTGGGGTGACAAAGAAGGTCACTTTCAGGCGTCCGCCTGGTTCAAGAAACCGGAAGACGCTTAAAAACAGGAGGAAATTTTATTATGGCAAACCCAAATATGACAAACCGTGAGGTTTGTGACTTAATTTTTGTAGACTATGCATCGAAGAAACCTTTCCTGAACATGGACTTCGCAAACGTTACGACGACCGAGCTGACCGGAGAGACCATGTTCGCATACGGCGGAAAAGGACACCCGAAGAGAGTATCCTTCTCCGGAGAAAAGGCCGGAACGATGACGATCGAGACGCAGATTCAGACCTTCAAGCTGTGGGAGCTGCTGACCGGCGGTGACGTAAGCAGCAATGCGAAGTTCATCCAGCGAGAGGAAGCCGTGGTTTCCAGCGCGGAGGGCAAGAGCATTACACTGACCGGTATCAAGGCCGGAAGCGCGGTAAGCGTATTTAAAGCCGATGATGACTGCGGTACCGAGCTTCCCTGCACGGTTGCAGACGATATCATTACACTGACCACGGCTCTGACTCAGAACGACGCCGTAATCGTGTACTATATGAAGGAAGTAACGGAAAACGTCCGCAGAATTTCCATCAAATCCACAAGCTTCCCGAAGGCGTTCACCGTATACGGCGACACCATCATGAAGACAGAGGATGACGAGATTCTGCCTTACCGCCTGATTGCGTACAAGGTTACTCCCCAGTCCAACATGTCGATCAGCATGTCCAATAACGGCGATCCCGCAGCGATGACCGTCACCTGTGATCTGATGGCCGATTCAGACGACAACATGCTGGATCTGATCCTGTTAGACGCTTAATTCTTGATTTAACAGCCTGCTGAAAAAGGCTTTCTAAGATCCAAAATATTCTTGTATTGTAGTTTGTACTTAAATGTTACAGGGTAGGTGCCGATTGCAATACAAGTTGCAGGGCACCTGCCCTGTTTTTTTCGAATACAAGAAGGAGAACCTATCTATGAAATTTTTGACTCTGGAGGAAGCAAAAAACTGCTACGGTGCCGAAAATCTAATTCCAATTTCCCTGCTCAAGCAGATCCTCTTCTATGTGAAGCAAGGCTGCCAGCCCAAATTTGTCTGGGAATCTGAAAAAGAGGAAGGCCATATCGTCGCCTGGTTCCACAAAGAAGAGACTAAGATCATCTACCGGCGGTGGATAGGGAACCGCCCTGTCAAATAGCATTCGCTATTTTTCCATGAACGATTAGTTATACAGTGGATGCTTTAGAGTACCAGGTCCATGGTTATTCAAAAAGCTGCTCTGCCGAGTAGCTTTTTGATGATGCCTTGAAAAAAATATTTGAATAAGACCAGGAGGAATTTACTATGAAATTCAACATTAAAAAAGAACAGTTAACTTTACTGGAGGCGCTCCAGACCGTGGCCGCCGTTGTAAACCAAGGCTTTGACGAGGATGGGACGTACTATCCATTTCTCTGCGAGGCAGTGAAAAAAGGAATCTTTATGGAGAAATATACGGATTATGAATTCCGGGATGATGTGGCGGAAAATTATGCACAGTATGCCGGAATCCGGATCGAAGACTATAAGGACGATATAAATTATGAGCAATGGAAGGATATGGAGAAGGCAATTGAGC